>JACCDR011728120.1_pt1 | contig 10696 bp, 14 predicted proteins | sample 7446431 | NCBI WGS metagenome assembly JACCDR01 (sample SAMN15323443, study PRJNA562643) | freshwater metagenome | isolation source: river surface water | place: USA:Blue River Watershed | collected 2017-08-17 | reverse complement strand
GCCCGTCAGCGCCAAGAAAGCGTTGCGTGTGTCGGCACCGACGCCGTCGCCATCAGTAATGGTGTAGTCGCCGCTACCTGCCACATCGAGCGACTCATAACCGGCCACTGCCTGCGCAAGACGCTCTAGGTTGGCGTTGGCAATGTCGCCCCAAGTGTTTTCATTTTCGCCCGTCGTCATCAATTCAAGACGAAGGGTGGGTTCCCAGGTGCTGGCCATTATTTGTTGCGCTCCAAAATGCGATCAACTTTGTCGTCGATACGTGCTAGCATAGTTACTAGGCGACTTTCAAGTTTGTCAACTGCTTCGCGCGTAGCATACTGCTTGAAAGTCTCAGTCTCAAATTTGTGCTGCTGCTCTTGCAACTTGCGTGCAAATTCTTCCAGCGTGAAGATGCGCTTGTGAAGGTAGCCACCATAGACAAGCAGCGCGGGCCACACAATTTTGTGCAGGACTTCCCAGAGCCACGAAGTCTCAGTCATGGCGACCCCGTGAAGATTGTCTGCTGAATTGTCCATGGTGTCGGGTCCACAATAAGCATTTGCCCTGCTTCAGTCAGCAGGAAGAGTTCGCTTTCAGTCATCAAGAAAGTGGTGAGGTTGTCGTCCGGCGTTCCGTTCGGCACATTAGTGGGTTCGCGACGCGGTCGGGCACTCTTGTTTTGCGGGTGGCGGATTCTGTCGTAGGCGCCATCATCACACTTCTGGCAGACTAGTACGCCCGTAGACTCGACACGCGTCTGGTTGCGTCGGTAGCGGAAACCGCACCTCTCGCAAATAACCCACATACGCATGACACTCATCGGGCGCCATCCGCAATGTTGTTTTCGGGCGCCCCTTGCGACCTGTCGGATGTATCAGAGCGGCGGGCGCGGCGCGCCTCATTATTGATGGAAGCTAGCTCTTCGTCCGCAACAGCCTTCCACTCAGAAATGGCGCTCTTATTCTTCGACCACATGTTGGCGTACATCATGCTAGCCGCAAAGAAGGCAGAGCCGGCATTTTCTGAAAACCAGTTGGAGGTGGCGGTCGACGTAAGTGCCGTCACCTCCGCCACGTATTCAATGGAAAGTTCGCAGCCAGAGACGGGCGACGGCGCCAAGAAGACGCGCGTGTTGTCGTAGGCAGCCCAATACTTTGGAATGCCGGTATCGGTGGCGACCGGCCAATACTCCGCAATATATTCGTTCGTCTGCTGGAGAAGGTTGTAGTCGGTCGACGACACAATAGCCTTCATGCTTTTTACAATGCGCACGTCATCTGGCAGGGGCGTCAGGCGGCGGCCGGCCGACGCAGAGACTTGTGTGATGCGAATGATTTGCACCGCGTCACAGCGCCGTTGGACGTAGGATTGGGCGCGGCTAATGATGGAAGGAATAGCGGCTTCGAATTCGGCCGAATCTTCTTCCATGTTGGCGATGATGTCCGCCTTCAGAGTGTCGTATGTGTAGGACATTAGCGTTGCAACCTAATGTAAGTTGAGGCGCGCTCACGATCTTCACGCATGGCTTCGCGGACAGCATTTTCATACTCAGCTTTGAGGAGCATGAGTCGGTCAGCCGGCACCCTATTCATGCGCCGCAAGCCAACGTAGTAGGCGAGGCCATAGAGGAGGGCGGGCAAGAAGCGCCGAGGCACATCAACATTGTTGAAGGCGCGCAGGGTGTCGTCGGTCGTCTTCTGAATAGTAAGAACGACGGAGTAGTTGATGTCGGGAATGGGCCAGAGATGGAGGGTGTTGGAGTCTAGCCGCCTATCAAACCAGTACTGGGTGGGGCGGCCAGTCTGTGCCTTATCAGCAATGTCAGCCCACTGCTCAAAGCCTAGGCGCACCATAGCCATGTCGACGTCATTAGTGTCGCGCACCAAGATGTGGTGGGCGTCTAGAATGGAGGCGGGCAGCGAGACTTCCTGAGTGGCTGCTGTTACTTCGACGGTCGTCGTTTCAATCTTATGCAGCAGGACGTTCTTGTTTTGGATTTGGGTGAGGAGGTAGTCCATGCCCCGCCGTGCAGAAGCTAGCTCTTCGGCAAGAATGGGGCCGCCGCCCACCATGCCCGCAGCATCCTGCATAATGTCATCGAAGGTGGGATTGAAGGAGGAGGTGCCGCTCGTCGCCATTTGCTATTTGCCTTAAAAAATGAAAGGGCCCTTAGGCCCCTTCACTCACTTGTTTAGTTGGGGCTTCGAAGCATTTAGCCACAGCCCTTGACGGCACCACCCTTCTTGAAAGCGGGAGGCATCTTGCCTGCCTTGCCACCAAAGGGCGGGGGCGCCTTGCCGGGCTTGGCACCGGGCATTGGCTTGCCCATCTTGGGTGGCATCATCTTCGGTCCCTTACCCATCTTCATGCTCAGATTCCTTAGAGCATAAAGACGGTAAGGAGGACGTTGCCGGTAGTGACGGCCGAAGTCGTGATGGAGACGATGGCCTGCACCGTGGTGTCGGCAGTCAGCGGTACAGCGTTGGCGCTAATCTGCGCTTCAGCCGCCGCATAAGTACGCCGCCCCGTGGTGTTGACGGTCGTCGCCGCAAAGATGGTGGCGGGCGCCGCCGGGGTGCCAATAGTAATGTTGACGCCCGCCGTGTTGTCGTAGGCAGTGCGGATGTCAAGGAAGGCATTGACGAAGGTGGAGCCAGCCGGCGCAATGAAGAGCGGGATGGTCGTGGTGCCAGCCGCCGTGCCAGTCTTGGTGGTGTTGATGGTGGCTTGGCGAGCAATGAGAAGTTCGGCACCAAAAGTATTGGCGTCGCCGACACCCTCATTGGGTCGCTTGACGTATACGGGATATGAGAAAGTAGTCATGAGTGGGGGTTCTCCTGAAAGGTGTGTAGGTGGGGGCGGTGTAGTTAGCGCATTTAAGCTACTTGCACCGCCCCTCCTTAATGCTTAGGTAGAACCAGCCGACCCATACCACTGACGCCAGTCGCTCCAACCGAAGCTGTAGCGCTCGCGAGCCTTGTAGCGCATGTTGCCGGTCAGGAAGTCGACGTCATCCTTGGTCGCCAGCGAAGCGCGGACGAACATCTTGGTGCCGTTGGGCACGTCAGTGCGGATGAACCAAGCGTTGGAGTCAGTGAAGCGGTGGTTGACAGTGTAGCCCTTGGAGAAGAGGCCCATGTCGCGCATCGCGTTGGTGTCGTTGTCGGCCGTAGCCACGCGCCCCTCAGACTTCAGGATGCGATGTGCCACGAACTTAAGCTGGGGCGGCAGGTGCAGGCTGACGGCGTTGGCGCCAATCAGAATGCCCCGGTCGTCCTTCATCAGGCTGATGTCGATGAGGGCGTTTTCGAGCGCCGTCTCACTCAGGTCGCTGGAGATGCGGTTCGACTGGTTGCCCGCCCCGATGGTCGGGTGGGCGGTGCTGAAGAGCGGCTGCCCGTCACCACCAGCATAGAGCGCCGAGCTAGAGAAGCCGTTGTTGAAGACGTTGGCCGCCTTAACCTGCTTCGCGTTGCCCATCGCACGACCCATGGCGCCGGCCTTCATCTTGCCGGTCGTGCCATAGAGGTTGTCTTCAATAGCCTCCTCCGTAATGGCGAAGGCCATGGCGACAGTTTCGTGCGTCCAGCGCGCCGTCCAAGCTTCGGACGCCGTATCGAAGAAGACCTGATCGCCTTCCGTCTTTACGGGCGCCGTGCCGAAGCCAGTCTGAAGCACCTCCTCTTCGAAGGAGCGGTCGGACTTTTCGACGTCGAAGAGCGGCGTATGCTCATTATCAACAGCCTTGTAGGCCGTACCGAAGATGGCATTGAGGCCTGGAACAAGCTGCTTAGCAAATTGGGCGCGAGTAAGAATAGCCATTTATGTGTGCTCCTTAGACCGCAGACGCTTCGGTCATAATGCTACGATTGATTTTGACCGCGACGAGCGGGAAGGGATCGCTCCAAGCGTTGTCGGGCACACGAGCCAGCGCAACCAGCTTGACGGAGCCAGTAATGGCGCTAGTGCGAGTAGAAGCATCGAGCGCATAGCGCGACACGCCATACACCGTATCTTCGCCCAGCGTCGTCACCTCAAAGTTGAGCCCCAGATCGCCCGCCGACACCGACGCATCCGCCTGCATGTAATAAATCGTCTCGGGATTGTCGATCACGTACGCGGTCGGGCGGTTGTCGCCATCCATAAAGCCGGCGCTGGAAGTGTCGGCCGGGATGGAGTTGCGAAGCTGCGGCTGCTTCGTGGTGCCGTCAACCCAGCCGAAGCCGGTGGCGACGCCAAGCAGGGGCGCAGCGCCCGTACCAACGCTCGTCACAACGCCGCCGCTCGACTTGACCGGGCTGCCCTTATAAAGGTCAGGGCAGGCAGAGCCGTTGGGAAGCGGGTAGGCGCGCACTTCGTTGCCATGCGTGCCGAAGGCAGCAATGGCTCGGAAGCCGAATGGAGCAAAAGAGAGAGGCATCTTAGATTCCTTTAGCCAAATTGCGGACGTCGCCCGCGTGAATAGCTTTTACGCCCTTCATTGGCAAACTGCACACTACGCCCGCCGTCGTCATAATTGATGGTCTTCAGGTCGTAGGCTTCTTCAGCCTGATTTGCACGATCTTCAGCCCAGCGACGGATGGCTTCAGCTTTCCGGCGGGGCAGCTTGCCCAACACCAGATCGCCGTTAATGGCACAGCCAGCCAGTTGTTCAATCTTTGAGCCGAGATTTGAAAAAATGTAGTTGGTCGGGATATCCGCCTCAGCTACAAAACTCCAACCTTCTCGCATCCGGGCCGACACATTGTTGTAGTCGTCTTCATTGCCCGTTCGGAACCTGATCCACCGATAGACGAACTGATCTTCGTCGCCCATGTGTGGAATTTCAAGTGCACGGGGCGGATTATACTCTTCTTCAAGAGAAGATTCAAGTGCTTCTGCCTTGTTGGGCTTAAGATTCAGGACCATTAGACAATCTCCGTGTAGCCGTTTGAAGTGTTTTCAGCCATTTCGCGCTTTGCCTTCTGGCGCGCATAATCTTCGATAGGCACGTTGAGCTGGCGGGCCATCTCCCTATCAGACGCCGTAATGGTAACTTTGATTTTGTTGCCGGGCATGGCGGCGGTCGCCCGATTCTGAATCGTCGGCGTCACCTTCTTAGACGGGGTGCCAGCCTCTTGCTTCTTTCCAAACTTGTGCGGAAAGTTTTCGGCCAGACGCTTGTCAAGCTCCTCAAAATAGTCTTCGGCCGCCGGATCAAATCCGTCCGAAGTCAGCTGGCTGTCGATGGCGCGGGCCGCCGCCGTCATCACCGCATCCTGATTGAACCAGCTTTTGTTGCGCTCATACCAGTGCTGGACGAGCGGGTTGGGCTTACCAGCCTGGGGGCGCGGCGCCGTCTCGGTAGCTTCGGTCGTCTGCGGGGTCGGCGGCCGGGCTACCCCACCAGACGCTGGGGCCTCGGCCTTCGTAGGGCGCGCCCTGCGTTCTCGCTCCACCTGCTTCTTCTCAGCCACCAACTCGGCCATGCGCTGCTGCACCTCAAAGACCTTGTCTTTGTCGCCAGCATCATAAGCCGCGTTGAATTCGGCGCGCAGCGAGGTGAGGCCGTTGTCGAGCGTAGTGAGGTAGAAGTCGTAGCCGGCCGTCGCCGCCTCTTCGTTCTGTGCCTGGATGCGCGTGCGCTCAGCACGCTCCTTCTCCACCGTCGCCTCAAGCTCGGCAATGCGCTGTGCATATGCGTCGCGCTGGATTTTGAGGCGCTGACTGCGCGACAGGCGCTTGCGCTCGGCACCTTCGTCTGCTACATGGTCGTCATCTTCGTCGGGCTCCGCAGCAACAGGCGGCGCCGGGGCAGGAGCAGGTGCGCCCTCGTCGACAATTTCAATGTCGTCCGGCGTGGCGTCAATTGTCAGGTCGGCCGAACCCAAGTTATCAAGATCCAGCTCTTTGAAAGAATCGCTCATTTATCAGTCCTTAAAATTAGAATCCAAGTATTCAGGCTTCTCAACAATTAGCTCGATTGCGGGCGCCTTAATGACAAGCAGCTTGACGCCCTTCCAATAAAACTTCTGGCCCGCAAACTTTGCATAGACGACGTAGTCGCCCGGCTTCACCCACGCGCCCGTCTTATAAACTTCTTCGTCTTTGAAGGCGAGGTCGCCCAGCGCCAGCACCCGCCCGACCGTGGACAGGTATTCACGCTCTTCTCTAAAAGTGTCAGGAATAAGAATACCACCAGCAGACTTCTTTCGAATTGGAACGGGGCGAATTAGAATGCCGACACCCGGAACTCGCGGCAGCGGATTAGGGTCCGGCACTTCTTCATTGGTAATGAATTGATCATTTGTAATTGCGTTATCCATCGTATCCCGCACAGTAAGCACTTAACCCTCCATCAACTTATTAGATTTTTGTAGATTTTCTATAGCAGGCACAACTCGTAAATTGTAATGCACATGCAGCCCGCAAAAATTCTTACCCAGTAGAGGCACTATATGGTCTACATGGTGTTTCGTACTAGACTCCGCAGTCAATGCACGCGCCAGTCTATAAGTCGCCGCAATTAAATTTCTATCGGCCCAAACTACAGAAGCCTTTCGAGTAGCGGCCCGCCGCCTAGCATTGAGGTCATACTGCCGCGCTCTATTATTTGTATACCACGAATGTAGCCACTCTTTGACCTTTTCTGGATTTTTCCGTCTCCAAGCTTTAGCTCTTTCTTTATACTTTTCTGGGTCTGCGGCATACGCCGCTCGCTTTTCTGCACGCTTGCGCTCTTTATGTCGCAGATAATAAGCTCTGCTCTGTTCTCGTCTGCGCTCAATGTCTTTAGTCGGCACCGAGATTTCGCTCTTCTGCTGGCTTCTGTTTCAGGAGGTCTTCCAGAATGGTGACGGAGAGTTGAAGGCCCTTGATGAGTCCGGCCCGCGCCTTATAATCGTCGAAGCTTTTGGCCTCGCCGGCTACAAGTGGCTTGGCTTCGCGCTCAACGCGCGCCTGAATGGCCGCCACATACTCACTAAGTAGCATCAAACTCCGTATCCTTCAGCTTGTCGGCTAAGTCGCTGGGCATCAATTTGCGCCATCTTTGCAGAAGAATCAAGTATTTTAGACGCCGCATCTCGCTCAGCATCGCGTTGATCTTGGCGCATCTGATGGATTGCTTCTGCCTCCTCAATGTCCAGCTTGCGATTCTTCATGGCAATGTCGGCCGCCTCACGAATGTCCTGACTCTGAAGGCGCTGCTCAGCAATATCCAACTCCCGGCGATTCAACTCAATCATCTGCTGTTCAGTAGATGGGCCGGCGCCCGGCGCACCAGACTCAGCACTCATGGCCATAAGCTGCTGGGCAATTTGAGCCTGCACATTTTCGTCTTGCATCGGAAGGCCGGCCTGCTGAGCCAACTGCCCGATCTGCGCCACAAAAATTAGCACCTTGTGTTCGGCAATATTCGCCTTCAGAAGCTCGGAGCCCACCGCAATGGTGGGGTCGTTGGTGCCCTGCATCTGCGGACTTTTCATAAACGCCTCTTTCACAACGATGTGGGCGTTGTGATTTTGGCCAAGCTGCGCCTTAATGGGCCGGCCCTTCATAGCCGCTTGAATTTCTGTCAAGGGGTCGGCCGTCAAAGCTGATGCTTCGGGATCAGGAAGCAACTTCTCCGGACTGTCGGTGCCCATCGCCGCATAGAAGCGCCGCAGCGCCTCGCGCATATCATGAAGCTGGGGGAAGCGCGCCGCAATATCCAACTCAACTTGCGCCTTGGCTACGCGCTGGCTCTCCGAAAGCGCATTGGGATCGGAGGCCGGCACAATGTCAACTAGCTCGGGGCTGAAGTCATCGCGCTGGACGTAGCCATTCTCATTGCCCACCACAAAATTGATGGTGTCGGGCAAATTCTCATAATTCAGTTCGCCAATAATGCGGAAGAAGTCGTGCTGGCTTTGGTGGAGGCGCTTATGAATGGAGGAGTAGAAGCGCTGCGACGCCTCAAGAAGCGCCAGAGTTGTGACAACCGGCCCATAGTTAGACGACTCCGCAACTACTTGATCAGTAGTGTCGGCAAACTTCTGCCCGCTCGCCACCATAAATTGGAGCAGGGCAAAAAGGACCTGACTCGGCTCCTTAACTGGCAGCGGGAAGAAAGCGTTCTTTAGTTCTTCCGGACTCATATTAACGTCGCGGAACTCGCCGAACGAAAGGGGCGTGTCAGACTGCGCCACCTTGGCGTCCTGACTCTTGTAGCCGCCCGGCCAATTGGCATACTGCCCCGCATCGACGAGCGCGCGCAGCGTGGCGGTGGAGGAGGCGGCAAGGTCGCCAATCAGGTGGACGAAGCCCAGCCCATAAAAGCCAAAGGCCGGAATGAATTGGTCGACGGCGTACCAGAGACGCATCTCGCGCGCCGCATCCGCCTCGCGCCAATTGCGCCGAATGGCGTAGATGTAGCCGGTCTGCACATTGAAGTGCACGATGTAGGGAGCGGTGGTGCCGGCCGGAACGAGCGGGTCGCCACCATCCAAATCGAGGTAGCAGTGCGCTTCGCCGATCTTGTAGCCCCGGCGCTCAAGCTGCACCTCAAAACCCTGCGCCTCATTCAGCGCCTCAGTAATTTCGTTCTGCTCAATAGACGCCTCGGTGTCATCTTCACAGGTGCGGAAGACGCCGCTCAATTCCAGATTCTGCTTCTTGCGCTCCGACAGTTCCATCACCTCAATGTATTCGTCAGCGTGCTTGAGGTGCGTGGTGGCCGGATCAACGTAGAAGTTTTCAACATATACAATTGAAGGGTCGGGCGCACCAGCTAGCGCATTCCAGCCAGCCTTGCGGATGCCGGTGCCCATGAAGCCAACGCGAAATAGGTTTCGTTCTAGGTCGGAATAGAAGCCGCGCACCTGTTCAGTCAACTGATAATTCATATATGTGCGGACGCGCGCGGCAGCCGCTTCGCGCTTCGCATCAACAAAGCCCTTTACCTTGGTGCGGACGGGGCCCTTGGCCGGCCACAACTCCTGAATAGCTTTAGCCTGAAACTTGATGACATTTTCCATAAGAAGTGGGTGAACGGCCGTGCAGGCGCCTTCAATGGAATTTGCCGAAGCGTCGTCCGTCGTGATGCCCAGCCACTTGATGCCCTGCCGGATGCGCTCTTCCCAAGAGCCGCGCGAGTTGCCCAAATCCTGCAAAAGGTCTTGGCGGTCTTGGCCGATAGTGCGGAGGAGGTCGTCGTCAAGCTGCTCAGCCAGATTGGCGCCGAAGCTGGTGTCCAATTCAATTTCGATTTCTTCCATCTCGGGCTCGATGGCATCAGTCTCTGGATCGAAGACCATCTCTTCGTCATCGACTTCAATTTCGATCTTGCCAACTTCGTCTTCGTTAATGGAAGCCATCTTTAATTCCTTTACTTTCTAGTAGCGGCGGACCAATAAGAGCGCCGGGCCGGGCGCCTACGCTCCTCAGGCTTCTTGCCCAAGTCTTGGCTCAGTTCGTAGCGGCGACGCAAGTAGAGCAGAGCCATCACCATAGCATCAACGGCGTCATCGTGGGCGCCCTTCGGAAACTCAAGCAACTCTTGTAACAACTCGGCAGCATACTTCTTCTTGAGCGGAAGCCAGACGCGACCTTTCTCAACAATGACCGAAGTTGCATTGGCGCGCGCCACCTTATCACGATCCGGCTGGAATGGCAAGACCGGCAGCTTATTAAGCTTCAAGTCTTGTACCAAGCTCTGGCCGCTCGCCTTGTTTTCGACGATGATGCGGTCGGGCTTGAAGCGCAAATAAAGCTCTTTCGCCTTCTTGCGGAGTTCGGGGTAGGTCCAGCGCCCCCGCTCCATATGCAACAGGACGGCATTGGCTTCATCGACGTCATCGCCATCTTCATTCTCAACAGTCTGATGAAAGATGCCCCATGTCTGAATGACGGAGAAGTCGGCCGTCGACTTAGTTGAGAAGGCAGTGTCGTACGTCTGGATGACTTCGTCACACTCGGGCGGCTCGTCCCATTCCCAATCCTGGAAGTCATCCTTGTTGAAGATGTTGCCGTCTTCGCCGGTCGGACTTTGCAAATACAGGGAGGCCCAGTCGGCGCGCGGCAATGTCTCACGAGTTTGTTCTAAATCTTGCATAGTCATGAGCTGCGGCCAATAGCTGCCACCTTCAGGAAGATTCAGATACGCAGCACTTTCTGCGTCCAGAATAGCCGGTATAGATATGAGCTTCCACTGATCTACGCGTGCGTTGCGCGCAGCTTTATCAAGTAGATAACCACTCAGGTCGCGCGTATGCCAGCGCGTGGCAATAACAACTATGCGGCTGTCGGGCAGCTTGCGCGAGCGGAAGCCTCGGCCCCACCAATCATTGACTGATTCTCGCTCTTTAGTTGATTGCGCTGTTTGCTCGGAGAGTGGGTCGTCTACGATGCCCAAATTATACCTAAAGCCGGCAATGGATGAGCCTGCACCAGCTGGCTTAAAAGACCCGCCCGACACAAGGCCCCAGCCAGTAACGCCACTCTTATCGTCACGTAGCTTGACGTGAGGAAAAATTTCTTGGTATTCCGGGCTGCGAATAAAATCGCGCACACGTCCGCTGGAATCTTCAGCTTTGGATGCCGTATGTGAAATATACATGATGCGCCAAGTTGGATGCCTTCCTAGACACCAAGCACAAAACATCTGAATAAGCACAGACTTCATGGAGCCGGGCGGCAGCGCCAACATTAGCTTGTCTTCAACGCCGTCTTCAACATCTTCTAGCGTTGTCGCTAT
>JACCDR010176773.1_pt1 | contig 10698 bp, 9 predicted proteins | sample 7446431 | NCBI WGS metagenome assembly JACCDR01 (sample SAMN15323443, study PRJNA562643) | freshwater metagenome | isolation source: river surface water | place: USA:Blue River Watershed | collected 2017-08-17 | reverse complement strand
TCAAGATTTCTTCGCCGATAGCGTCTGTTCCTAAAATCATATCTTTAGGTGTTTCTTTCGTAGCGATGTCGCCTGTACGGAAACCTGCTTTCAATACTTGGTCCACTGCACTGATGATGGCATTTGCTTCTTCTTTCAAGCCGAAAGAAATATCCAACAACAACGCTGCCGAAAGCACCGAAGCCATTGGATTGGCAATGCCTTTGCCCGTAATATCGTGTGCCGAACCGTGAATTGGCTCATATACGCCCGTGCTATCGCCAACAGAAGCCGAAGCCAACATACCCATAGAACCAGCAATTTGTGAAGCTTCGTCGGTAAGGATGTCGCCAAACAAGTTAGCCGTTACGACTACATCAAATTGCTTAGGGTCTTTGATGAGCAACATAGCAGCAGAGTCAACAAATTGGTGCGTTACTTCTACTTCTGGGTATTCTAAAGCTACTTTTTGCACTACTTCTCTCCACAAACGGCTCGTTTCGATGACGTTTGCTTTGTCAACCGACATCAATTTTTTACCACGAGTCATCGCAGCGTCAAAAGCTTTGCGAGCAATACGCTCTACTTCATAGCGGCTATACTCGGCAATATCGTAAGCAGTATCGCCGTTATTTTTACGTCCTTTTTCGCCAAAATAAATATCCCCTGTCAACTCACGGAAGAACAAAATATCTGCTCCTTTCAAAATTTCAGGCTTGATACTTGACGCTTCTAACAATTCGTCAAACAATTTGATTGGACGTAAATTGGCGTATAAGCCCAATTCTTTACGCATTTTCAACAATCCTTGCTCAGGACGAACCTTGGCATGAGGGTCGTTATCGTATTTTGCATGACCTACCGCACCGAACAAAATCGCATCAGAAGCACGCATTTTTTCTAAAGTTTCGGCAGGAAGAGGCTCGCCAGTGGCTTCGATTGCCACGTGACCAATCAAGGCTTCGTCATACGTAAATTCATGGCCAAATTTGGCTGCAATTTTCTCTAAAACTTTTTTACCTACAGCGGTAACTTCTTGTCCGATGCCATCGCCAGGCACTACTAAGATATGTTTTTTTGCCATTTTTATGATTCTAAGGACAAGTACATGAGCCATTGAGCTACCATACACGTGCCGCTTATTTTATGAATAAGTAAAATTATACAATACAAAAACAAGCGTTTGTTTTTGCGATTAATCGAGAATGGATTCAAATAATAATGTAAAATTGTGATTGAGTGAATGGTGAGTCAGTGAATTACAACTTGCTGAAAATCAATTTACTAACTAACTCACTCACTAACTCACTCAATAACTTAGCTGATAATATTCAACATTTTTTGGGTTGCTTTGATAGCCGAAACGGTTTGGTCAGAATCTAAACCTCTGGTTTTAAATTCTTTACCGTTATATTCCCACGTAATAATTGTTTCGCACAAAGCATCGGTTTTTCCTCCGGGTGGAATCCGTACAGCATAATCGGTCAGTGAAGGCAAGGATGCTCCATTTTGGCAATAAATCTTTTTCAGTGCATTCATAAACGCATCGTATTGACCATCGCCTTGGGCATTTTCTTCAAAAACTTTTTCTCCTATTTGTACTTGCAAAGTGGCAGAAGGTTTGAGGTTTTTTGAATGCGTTAACACATAATTCAATACCACCACTTTTTCTTCTATCATATTGCTATCAAGCACATCCGAAATGATATAAGGCAAATCGTCACGTGTGACCATTTCTTTTCTATCACCTAGCTCAATGATACGTTGCGTTACTTTTTTGAGGTCGGCATCGGCAAGTTTGATACCTAATTCTTGCAAATTTTTCTCAATATTTGCTTTACCCGAAGTTTTGCCTAAAGCATATTTACGCTGACGACCGAAACGCTCGGGCATCAAATCGTTGAAGTACAAGTTTTTCTTGTTGTCGCCATCGGCATGAATACCAGCCGTTTGGGTAAATACATTTTCGCCTGTGATAGGCTTATTCACAGGGATTCTAAAGCCCGAAAACGTTTCGACCAACTTACTGATAGCATACAAAGACGTTTCTTGTACAGAGGTGGTTACTTCTTCTTTCAAGAAATCGTTCATTACCGCAATCGCACTCGAAAGCGGCGCATTACCAGCCCGCTCGCCCATGCCATTGACGGTCAGATGCAGGCCATGTGCCCCTGCTTTGAGTGCTTCTACCACATTGGCAATACTCAAATCGTAGTCGTTGTGGGCATGAAAATCGAAATGCGTTTGAGGATAACGATTGACCAGCAAGCTAATATATTCTCTTGTTTCCCAAGGAGTTAGCACACCCAAGGTGTCTGGCAGCAATACCCTTGCAATGGGTTGTGTCACCAAAAAATCAAGGTATTCTAATACGTATTCACGAGAATTACGCATACCGTTACTCCAATCTTCGAGATAGACATTACAAATAATATCGTTGGAACGAGCCAATGAAATCACTTGCGCTATTTCGGCAAAGTGTTGTGCAGGTGTTTTTTTCAACTGATGCGTCAGGTGATTCAACGAGCCTTTGGTCAATAAATTCATTACTTTTGCTCCTGTCGCCAGCATCCAATTAATAGATGTTTCGCCATCAACAAAAGTCAGTACTTCTACTTTTTCCAAAAAACCATTTTCGGCAGCCCATGCTGTAATCTTTTTTACAGCCTGAAACTCTCCTTCCGACACCCTTGCAGAAGCAATTTCGATACGGTCAACTTTTACTTCCTGCAACAACAACTGTGCAATCGTTAGTTTTTCGGAAGCAGAAAAGGACACACCACTGGTTTGTTCTCCGTCACGGAGTGTGGTGTCCATTATTTCGATATGTCTCATTAGTAAATGACAAATAGCCACGGGCTGTCGAATATCGCTTTGTTTGATTGTAAACAAAGCAATATTCGACAGCCTCAGCCATCTACAATATTAGTACAAACTTTTCTCTGCAAATACTTGAATATCAGCCTTTACTGATTGTAGATAATCAATATCATCAAAGCCATTCAACATATTATGCTTTTTGTAGCCATTGATGGCAAAGCTTTCGCTTTCGCCAGTAGCAACGATAGAGATGGTTTGTGCAGGTAAATCTACCACCAATTGAGCATTAGCATCTGCTTCGATAGCTTGGAAGATTTTGTCCAAAAACTCAGGGCTAACTTGTACAGGTAAGATACCGATGTTCAAAGAGTTGTTTTTGAAAATATCGGCAAAAAAGCTCGATACCACACAACGGAAGCCATAGTCATAAATCGCCCAAGCGGCGTGTTCACGGCTAGAGCCACTACCAAAGTTACGACCAGCCACCAAGATTTGACCTGAATACGTTGGGTTATTCAACACAAAATCAGCTTTAGGTGTATCGTCGCCATTGTAACGCCAGTCACGGAAAAGGTTATCGCCAAATCCTTCACGTTTGGTTGCTTTCAAGAAGCGAGCAGGGATAATTTGGTCAGTATCCACGTTTTCTAATGGAAGTGGTACTGCCGAAGAAGTTAATATTTGAAATTTATCGTATGCCATTTTTTGAGGGCTATCAAGCATCAAAATATCGTGCTTGTTAGCAATTAATTTTGTAATAAAACACCAGAAAGTAAGCCAAGCTTATGATTTACAACAGTTCTCTTGGGTCTGTAACAACACCCGTTACAGCCGCAGCCGCAGCCACCAACGGAGATGCCAACAAAGTACGAGAACCTGGTCCTTGGCGACCCTCGAAGTTACGGTTTGACGTACTCACAGCGTATTTGCCCGCTGGAATTTTGTCGTCGTTCATTGCCAAACACGCCGAACAACCCGGCTGACGCAATTGGAAACCAGCTTCGGTAAGAATATCTAAAATCCCTTCTTCTTTGATTTGTGCTTCAACGATATGCGAACCAGGCACCAACCAAGCCGTGATGTGGTCTGCTTTTTGACGACCTTTCACCAATGCTGCAAAAGCACGGAAGTCTTCGATACGGCCATTTGTACAGCTACCTAAGAACACGTAATCTACTTTTTTACCGATAATGCTCTCATTTTCAGCAAAGCCCATGTAGTTCAACGACTTTTTGTAAGAAGCTTCTCCATCTTTCACTTCGGCAGCCGTAGGAATACGTTTCGTGATACCAGTACCCAAACCAGGGTTTGTACCATAGGTAATTTGTGGCTCGATTTCGGCAGCATCGTAAGTCAACTCATAGTCGAACGTTGCACCTTCGTCTGTTTTCAAGGTTTTCCAATAAGCCAACGCTTTGTCCCAAGCTTCGCCTTTAGGTGCTTTCTCACGGCCATTCAAGTAAGCAAACGTAGTTTCGTCAGGGGCAATCATACCACCTCTTGCACCCATTTCGATAGAAAGGTTACAAACGGTCATACGGCCTTCCATCGACATATTTTCAAATACTTCACCAGCATATTCTACAAAATAGCCTGTAGCACCCGAAGCTGTAATTTGCGAAATAATAAACAATGCCACGTCTTTTGGCACAACACCTTTCCCCAATTGACCATTGATTGTAATACGCATTTTCTTAGGCTTAGGCTGCATGATACATTGCGACGAAAGTACCATTTCAACCTCAGAAGTACCAATACCAAACGCAATTGCCCCAAATGCACCGTGTGTTGAGGTGTGCGAATCGCCACAAACGATAGTCATACCTGGCAACGTAATACCATTTTCGGGGCCTACCACGTGTACAATCCCGTTTTTAGGGTCGCCTAATCCCCAGTGAGAAATGCCGTATTTGGCGGTATTTTCTTCTAAAGCTCTCAACTGGTTTGCTGAAAGTGGGTCTTCAACAGGCAAATGCTGGTTGATTGTTGGCGTGTTGTGGTCGGCTGTAGCAAACGTTCTTTCTGGATACAAAACGCTGATGCCTCTGGTTTCAAGACCTAAGAAAGCTACTGGGCTAGTTACTTCGTGGATAAAATGACGGTCGATAAACAATACATCTGGACCATCTTCGATGTGGCGGACAACGTGGGCATCCCACACTTTGTCAAACAAGGTACTTGCTGCGTTACTCATGTATGGTAATAAGAAAAATGTGTAAATGTGAAAAAATACGTTAGCACTAAAAGGCTTTCAATCATGATGGTTTTGGATAAAACTGTTTACAAAAACAATTTATCTTATGTACCAGTTTATTCGTTTTTTAGGCTTAACTGAATTATACAACAAATTTCCACAAAATAATCTAATAGCTCATAACGCCAAGCGTTCAAACAATAGCGATTTTAGTCCACTTACTTGTTTTTGGCTACAAAATCACACTTTTTACATAAACATATTTTGATAATTTAGGATAAAAAGCAGAGATGTATCAGTTCGTTTCTGTAAGTTTATTCCACAACATACCTACAAAATCTTCTCTTAGCATTTTATCGGTAAGGTTACTATGCAAATCTGAGTAAAACCTACACGCTTTATTTTCGTGGTCTAGCAGAATTTTAAAGTTCAAATCTAACACATTGCTTGCAACAGCCGTTTGTTTTTGTCGATATTCCACATCGTCATATTTCACAAGTGTTATACAAAGAAATATATCAGGCTCGACCTCCTGTATTGACTTCACTGTAAAATTCTTGAGTTGCGTAAGATTTAGATTCGCTAAGGTATTTTTTAACACTTGCGTATCAACATTTTTTTTCACAGCAACAGTAATGTCTAGTGTTTCGGCGAAACTGACGGCATAGTCGTTATCGGATGAAGCTTGTTCGAAGTTTGACGAGGCTCTGCTTTCTGAGAGAAAGTTTTGTACAAGTCTGGAGAGAACAGTAAAAACAATACCAATAAACAATAGGGTCTTCATTAGTAGAAGTTGAATTTAAGGGTTGAATGAATAGATTTTAGATAATATTTAATAAATATACATCATATTAAGATTCATTACAAGCAATAGAGAAAACATATTATGCAAAGCAACCCAATCGCCTATTATTCTTTATAAATATGTAAATCTTTACACTTTTTCCTTTGAAAAAATGTATTTTTACACAAATAATCATACTAAAAAATGTTAAGAAGCCTTTGTTTTAGCTACTGTTTTAGTTTTCATCCAGGTAATTATCCAATATTTCAATAATTAATTCCGATTGCATTGAGTCTGATAATAATTCAAATGTATATTTATCGTGTTTTTTGTTGAAATGCTTGGGTGTTGTTGCAAATAAAGTCATTTGATTAAAGTCATCATTTTTTTCTTTTTTATTAACGTAATCTCCCATTTCAGCTAAGCCCACAAGCAATCTTTTCAATATATTATCAATCGCTTCCAAACTATTATCTACTCCTATCCACTTACGACCCAACGTTTCAGCCACTTCAAGGGTTGTCCCAGACCCAGCAAAACAATCGAGAATCAAATCACCTTTTTTTGACGATGCTTCAATTATTCTTTTTAATAAATCGGGATTTTTTTCTGTTGGATAACCAGTTGTTTTTATGCTTTGATTGAGTGAATCTTGCACATCCAACCATATATCCTGCACTGGAATACCTTTATCCATATCTAAAAAAACTTTTCTTCGTGGATTTCCTGTAGCAGACCAATAGATTTCTCCTTTTTTATCAAATTCATCCAAATGAGTAGGAGTATATTGCCAATGTTTACCCGGAGGCGGTAGCATTCCTCTCCATTCTTTGCCAGTTTCTCCATTTCTGACACCTGGGGCATGTATAGGAACTTTTTTATATCTACGCCCAGTTACTTCATCAACACAAGGATATTCCTTTAATATTTTTTCATCAGACCAACTCGTAGTAGCCCGATGCCAAATAAAATTATCTGTTTTAGAATAAAATAATAGGTAATCAGAAATATTCCCGTAAGTGTTTCTTGTGGCGTTTTTATTACTACATTTTTTTCTTGTGATAAAACCACGGAAATTTTTTGCCCCGAAGACCTCATCCATAATAATTTTAACCTGCGAAACCATATTCGTATCAAGATGCACGTAAATAGAACCATCTTGGCTTAACAATTCTCGCATCAAAACCAGTCTTCTCCTGATAAACTCAATAAAATGACTGCCGATTAAATCATCTTTGTATGAGTCCTTTTGATTTCTTGATTGAAATATACTATTAGTACCATAAGGAGGGTCTATGTAAATAAGATTTACTTTTTCTTTGTATCCTCCTTTTTGAAGCAAATAACGAAGTACATCTAAGTTTTCTCCATAGAACAATTTATTTTCGTTAAACTCCCCAAATAGACACTCATAATCTTTAGCACAACTTGTATTAATTATCTCATTTTCAGAAACTTTACCTTTGTATGTGATTTCATAATCGGTACTTTCCGAAAAAATTTCGGATAATAATATCTGAGTTGATGCTTGCCATTTATTTTTGGTAATTCCAGTTGCCATTTTTTAGCTTTTTAACCATTCTAGTGTTATTCTCTCTGTAATCATTCTCAAGGTGACAACTATAATATCCTCAGATATTTCCTCTATATAGCTATAGTCATCCCACATCGACCCTAATAGTAAGCCCGGGCCATCATTGACAAATATTATTTTTGTCCTCAAATCTTTGCCTGCGGCATACTCCAATAGCTCTTTTGAAGCATTTGAATAGCCTCCTGTACGGTCATCTTCTTGTGCCCCACCCCTATCAGAATCGTATCTTGCAAAACCGATAGCCAAAATAGCATTACCTTCTTTGATTACAAAATCAACTGGTCTGTCTGGTTTGGGATAATTTTCAAAAACTTCTCCCAATAAAATATCACGACCAGCCCTTTCTGGTCCCGAAATTTCAAGGCTTGAAAACCTATTTCTAAGTAACTCAAAGATACGCTCTGTTAAATCATACCCTTTTTGCCCTCTATCTTTATATTCCCATAACACAGCACATAACGCTTCGTCGGGCATTGGTCGGGATACAAAAGCTTTCTGCACTTCGACTATAGAACGAAAATTTTTGCCAAATTCTTTACAAATCCATTGAGCTTTCCCTTTTTGTTTGAGCATTTCAACAGGCGTACTTGGGCTAACATATTTTCTAAAAACCCTTGATAATTGGATACGCATCCAAGGTTGTTTGATGTCTATGATTTGCAAAAATAACTTTTCAGCACTTTCACTAGATTTCAATAGTTGTCCAAACAATTCTAGCACTGGTCTGTAAAGACTACAGGCATCTACTAGCATATCTGGATAAAATTCTCCTGTAGCAAGCGTTACCCAATTGGCATTCTCATCTTTATAGTCACGGAATTTTTTTGTCATCATTTACTTATTTTACTTAGCCTGGCGGTATTCATGTCCAACTTGACTGCAAAGCAGCGTTTTTCTTACTCATCATTCTATGCTATATTTTCGGATTTTGATATATTTTTTCTGGTATATTTCACCCAAAAATACAAAAACCGAACAGGTTTTCAATTCTTTATACCACTTTGTTTGCGACAAATTTACAATAATTTCCAAGCATCTTGCACCTAGAAAGTATGGTACACTCGTAATAACATTTACAATCTTTACACTTTTTCCTTTGAAAAAATGTATTTTTACACAAATAATCATACTAAAAAATGTTAAGAAGCCTTTATAAAGATTTGGTTCATTGGAAAAATTCACCCAACCGAAAGCCGCTTATTTTGCAAGGAGCAAGACAAGTAGGTAAAACTTGGTTGATGAAAGACTTTGGCAAACAGGAATTTGAACATACCGTTTACCTAAATTTTGAGAGTAGCGAAAGGCTAAAAAGCTTATTTTCAGTCGATTTTGATATACAGCGTATTATTACAACGATTGAAATTGAGGTAGGTTACAAAATTCAGGCAGATAAATGTTTACTCATTTTTGATGAAATTCAAGAAGCCACAAAAGGACTGACGGCTTTAAAGTACTTCTACGAACAAGCACCCGAATATTATATCATCGCTGCTGGCTCGCTTTTGGGCGTTTCTTTACAAAAAAGTACTTCTTTTCCCGTTGGGAAAGTGGATTTTTTACCAATGTACCCGATGAGCTTTGCCGAGTTTTTAGAAAATACTGGTCAGTCATTACTTTTAGCCCAACTTGAAACTGAAAATTGGGCTGTAATAGATACTTTCCATGAGAAATTAGTCGATTTGCTACGACGCTATTATTTCGTAGGCGGAATGCCCGAAGCGGTTGCTAATTATATCCAGTTTCAAGATTTGTATCAAGTACGAGAGATTCAAAACAAAATTCTGTTGGGTTACGAAAACGACTTTGCCAAACACGCCCCCATCGAAACAGTACCCAAAATTCGCTTGGTTTGGAGTCATTTGATTAGCCAACTGGCAAAAGAAAATCGAAAATTCATTTACGGACAAATCAAAAAAGGTTCAAGAGCAAAAGATTTTGAAACGGCTATCCGATGGCTTGTGGATGCAGGTTTGGTACTGAAAGTGAATATTGTTGAAAAGCCAAGCATTCCGCTAAGTGCTCACGCTGATATTGATATTTTCAAATTGTTTTGTTTGGATGTGGGCTTGCTCAATGCGATGGCAGGTATTTCGCCCAAAATATTGTTAGAAAAAAACAGTATTCTGACAGAATTTAAAGGAGCATTAACCGAGCAGTTTGTGGCACAGCAACTAAAAATCAAACATGAAATCTATTATTGGTCTGCCCCAAACGCTACGGCTGAAATAGATTTCCTGATTCAAAAAGAGCAAAGCATTATTCCGATAGAAGTAAAAGCTGAAGAAAACCTCAAATCGAAAAGTCTGAAAGTGTTTGTCGAAAAATTCCAAACAGCTCAAAATCTTCGGTTTTCAATGAATAATCATAGAGTACAAGACTGGATGATTAATAAGCCTTTGTATTGGGTGAATGGTTTGTGAATTTGAGTTACGGGAGTAAATCAAGTAAAAACCGTATCTTTGGGCTGATGAAGATTGAAATGAAACAATAATCAATAAATAATTTTACCTATAAAATGTCATTACTCAATAAAGGAATTGAAAATGGACTTATCACATTTGATGAAGGTCGCAAAAATATCACTTACACAACCATTAACAAGAAATATCGCTACTCCGACCCCGAAGAAGAAGTAAGAGCAGAAGCATACCTTGCACTAATTTTAAGCTATAATTACCCTGCTAAGAAAATTGATTTAGAAGTTATAGTTCCTCGTCGCACACCTTCAGACCTTGCTGATATTGTCGTTTATGCTGATGATGAGTTGAAACAACCCTACATAGTAGTTGAGTGCAAAAAACGTGAGGTAACCGATGCAGAATACCGCCAAGCTATCGAACAAGGCTTTGGTAATGCTAATTCTGTGAAAGCTAAATATTTATGGGTGACTTCTGGAATTATTAATACATACTTCAATGTGGCTGATTTCGGCTCGATGGAGCGTGAAAAAAACCGCATTGGAGACTTACCTAAGTTCGGAGAAACGAAAGAACGTGCTTATAAGTTTACAAAAGGAGGCAAAGATGGCGATGAGTTGAAAATAGTAGAGCAGGCTGAACTTACTCGAATTTTCAAACAAGCACACGATGCCCTTTGGGCTGGCGGAAAACGTAATCCATCAGAAGCTTTTGACGAATTAGACAAAGTAATTTTCTGTAAAATTTGGGATGAACGCACCGCCAAACGTGAGCGTAAAAATGGTGAGCCTTATCAGTTTCAAGTATTTTCGGGCGAATCTTCTGATAAATTATTGGAACGATTAAAAGCCATTTACGAAATTGGGCGTAAGAAAGACCCCGAAGTTTTTAAAGATGATATACGCCTCAG
>JACCDR011799916.1_pt1 | contig 10700 bp, 11 predicted proteins | sample 7446431 | NCBI WGS metagenome assembly JACCDR01 (sample SAMN15323443, study PRJNA562643) | freshwater metagenome | isolation source: river surface water | place: USA:Blue River Watershed | collected 2017-08-17 | reverse complement strand
GCGGCGTTGGCGAGCGCGGCGGCGGCGACGCGGGCGCTCGACACGTCGGCTGCGGCGGCATGAATGGCCGTGGACTCAACCGGCGGCGCGTCATGCTCAGCCCGCGTGCTCGGCGGCTCTGGGTCAGGCTCCGAGTCTTCATCGTCGTCTGAGGCCTGCGTCGTCGCCGCGCCGTCGTCAAAATCCGCGCTTGCGCGTTGTTGAGTCTGGTGTTCCCCCGTGCAAACACTCGCCTCGTGATGCTCATGCGCCATAGGCGGATCGTCTGAGGGCACGTTGCGCCCCGCCTCGATGCCTACCGACGCGCCGGAGGGTACAGGCTCATCGAGCTTCACAACGATGTAGGGTCGCGCCTTGGAGCGGTCGTCACCGCTGGCCGCGTCTTCGTTCTCGGTGGCGCCCCCCTTGTCATCTTCCACGTCGGCGGCGGCGTTGCCTACATCCTCATCGACGGCGCTGTCTTCCTCGGAGTCCCCTCCGCCACCTTTGGGGTCATCGCCGCCGGGGCCTTTGCCACCATCGGGCTTGGGCTCCTCCATCAGCAAGGCCTTGGCGAGCGGGATGGTGTTGGTGCCTGCGCCCACCGTCACCACGTCGCCGCCCTCGATGGGCCGCAGGCGAAGCTCAGCGCGCGCCTCGTTGCGGGTGAGGATGCCCGTTTCCACGCCGTTCTTGAGCGTCTCCATGCGGAAGCGGTTCTGTTCCGGCGTGAACTTTGTCTCTCGGTCAAAGCGGAAGCGGATCAGCCCCCGATCCTCTGGGCGTACCAGCTCAGAGATCACCTCAAGGTTGATCACCTGCTCAATGGCCTCCAAGAGCGGCTGCACAAGGTGCGATGACCCCACCTCAAGCTGCACCTTGGCCGTCGCCAGCGGCATGGCCTCGGTCATGCCCATTTCTACAGGCTGCACGCCGTACACCCGGAAGACCGCGCGCCGCACGTCGCCCATGATCTCGCGCATCTGGGTGTCTCGCAGGGTGCGCTTCAACTCAATCCACTTCACGTCCGCCTGCGGGTTCTTCACCGTGATCACCCGCAGTCGGTTGATGGCGCCCCGCTGGGTGAAGTTGGTGTCCGCTTGGCGCTTGTCGGCGGGGCCGCCGCCGGTCATCACGAGCACACCTTGAGGAATCTCGTTGCCGTCCATCTCCATCCGGGTCTGCTCGGAGCTCCGAATGAGAGACACCACCTCATCGAGCAGGGCCTCAATCGGTGGCGTGCCATCGTCCCCTGCTGTGTTGGGGAAAATGTTCATGTAGATGAGTTGGTTTCGATTGAACGTCGCCGTGCCTGGCAGCGAGAACGACGAATTGGCCTCGGTGCCCTCCCAATTGAGGTTCTGTTCGTATCCGGTGATGTACCCTTTGTCGTCGCGTACCACGCGCACGGTGCAGCCGCGCCGCGCGAGAAGCTCTTGAAGCTCACCCTTGCCGTTGAACACCTTCTCGATGGCGCCCTTGTCGAACACGAGCAAGTCCACACAGAAGCGCGTGAGCAAGGTCTGAAACGTGTCGTCGTCTTGGTTGGGCTTGCTCAGAAACGCGGCGATGCGGTCACACTCCTTCTGCAAGCGCCGGAGGTTTTTGCTTGCCGGGTCCACGGTGGGCTCCACCACCCAATCCCAGGTTGCCACGCGCCGGGTGATGCTGTTGACGGCGGCAAAGAGGTCACCAACGCGGCGGTAGAGAAGCCACATCACCGAGTAGGGCACCCACCGACTGTTGCTAAGCGCCGTCGTTGAGCCCTGCGCGAAGACCTTGACCGGATGGGTGTAGAAGCGCCCCTTGCGCTCGCGGTTCATCTCAATGAGCGGTGACCACACCTCCCGCAGCTCAAGGTTCAGGTCGTGTAGGTCGCCCGCGCTGGCGTTGGCCAGCGGCGCCACCATGTCGCGGCGACTGAGCAGGGCCTCCGCGTCCAGCTCGTCAACGCCCTGCGGCCCGCCGTGTTCCGCGCGCCCCATGTGGGTGAGGCCGTCGCCGCGCGGCGCCGCATGGTCCGATGGGGCGCGGCTGTGCCGCTCGGTGTCAACGGCCTGCGTGAGCAGGGGGAGCGCGGTGCGGCGGACGGTGACGGGCGGCATGGGCATCCTCTGCTGAGCGGTGGCGCGGTGCTCTGTAGCTGTACCCCAGCGGGGGAGGGCTAAGAGGGCGCGTCAAACCACCCCCTAACCGCGAGTGTCGCATGAGCACCATTGAGCCCGCCGAGCCGTCCACTGTCGCCGCTGTTGACCCCCTGGAGGCGTGCGGCGACGCCACCGAGCGCCTTGATGACATGGTGACGGCGTACAGCAACTCGATGATCGCGCCGGTCACCGACGACGGCCCGCCGATTCCGGGCCTGCCGGATGAGCCGCTGGCCTCGCTGGAGATGGACCGGATCGTGCGGGCGATCGTCGGTGAGATGATCGGGCCGGAGCCGCAGCGGCCCAGCGTCACCGAGCAGGGTCAGCCGGTGACCGTCGATGAGGCCCCTACGCCGTACTACCTGTTCACCTACAACCCCACGGCGCCCGCCTCCATCGGCTTGATGTTCCGCGCCTCCAGCCCGGACGCCTTGCTGCAAATCTACAACCTCATGAACTCACCAGCTCACGGCGGCGCGTTCCCTGAGCTGGCGGTGACGCGCCCCGTGGCCTTGCCGGAGGGCGTGGTGCTGCCCGAAGGGGCGGAGCACCCCACTGAGACGGCGCTGTACCCGTGGCCCTTTCACGTCGTAGACCTGACCACGGGTGCGTGCTGGCATCACGGCGCCGGGCCGCAGACCATCGAGAACGAACACTTTGGCTTGCCGGTGAGCCCCGACGACGACAAGGCCGTGTTGAACCCGGAGCCCGCGCCGGGGTTGGTGGTGCTCGGCGGTCGCACGGGCCAGCCCATGCCCCGCGCGCTGGCCTTGGCGCGCTCGCTGGGCCGGGAGCTGGGCGACTTCGGCGCGCAGTACGGCGCCGACGTGTTTGAGGCCCACCTGCCGGTGCCGGGCTCTTGGGGGGCGTGGTGCGTCTACGGCTGGCTTCCCGTAGACATGAGCCTGCCCGCTGCCGCCTCGATGTCGCTGAACGCCAGCAAGGAGCCCGCCAAGGCCCTGCGAGCCTGGATGCGGCGCGGCGCTGAATTTGTGCTTGAGGTCAGCACCGGGCGGCTGTTCAGTTGCCGCCAAGACCCCGCCGACAAGGGCCGCGTGCTGCTCACCCTTGAGGTCACGGTGGAGAACGCAGACCCCACGGTGGCCTTCGCCGATGCCATGCAGTCCTACGCGCTGCGGTACTCGCGCTTCTCCGATCTCGTCAGGCTCGTCAACCTGCTCAACCTCATGATGGAGTGGCGCGCGGCGTGGCTCACGGCGGCGGCTGGCCTCGGTGAGCTTCACGCCGATGCGGTGCGCTGGCCCCCGCCCGTACCGGTGCCCGTCGTCGCTGGCATCGGGCAGCCGTCACCCGAGCTTGTGCAGCAGCTCACCGAGGCCCGGCGCGCGGAGGTGCTCAGCGCCATTGCCCGGATGCTCGCCGCGCCGCCAGTCAACGGCGCCGATGGTGAGGCCTTGCCGGAGGGTGTGCCAGAGGCCCCGCCGGAGAGCTGACACAACACCGTGCGTCGGGAGGTTTGCGCCGCTGGGGCGCCGGTGAGTATTCGGCGATCGTTACTCACCTCCCAGCACGCTCGGAGCGCATGATGTCTGACCCCTCGCCAGCCCCCGCGCCGCCCTCGTCTTTGGTCACCCTCACCGACGCTCGCGCCATCGCGCAGTTGGGGCGAGAGCAGGCGAACCTCCGCCGCCTCATGTCCAACTACATCGACAACGCCGAGATCCGCGACAAGGCCGCCGCAGACCGCGCGACGCAGAGCGACGCCAAGCTCGATGCGCTCACCAGCGCGGTGAACGCCAACACGGCGCAGACCGCAAAGCTGGGGGACAACCTCGCTCAGATGGTGGAGCAGCTCAGCGCGATCAACCACTCCAACGCGGCCAAGGTGGTGTTGGAGCGGGAGCGGTTGCAGTACGACATTCAGGCCAGTGACCGCATGAAGGGGCACGTCGCCACCATCGGCACGGTGCTCGGCATCTTGGCCGCCGCCATCTCTGCGATCTACAAGCTGTTCACCGGGGCGAGCCCCCCGCAGTAGACTGCGCCAGCGGAGCAAGGTGCTCCGCGCTGGCCGATCCGCTGCTCCAGTCCACCAACTCCCAAGGAGGCCCCTCATGGGCGATGACACCGAGAACCTGAGCCTCTCCCGCTTCGTGGGGCTCGCCGAGCCCAAGCGCGGCGCGTGGCGCATCGTCGCGCACAAGGGGGCGCGCACCGCGTACAGCCCCGACCTTGACCCCGAGCGGCTGCGCTTCGTGCGCTCGCTGCAAGCGGCGCAGGATGCCTTTGAGGGGATTGACACCATCCCCGTGGGGGCGGAGATGCCCAACGCCCCCCGCGACCCGGAGGCCGCGTTCCGCACCATGTTCCCCAACGTCATGCGGTGGTTCGCTGAGCAGGGCATCGACTACGAGAGCGCGGTGAAGCCTTTCATCTCGGAGATGCTGCGGGCTGGGTGAGCCTCTGGCGTCACCCTCACACCACCCAAGCGCCGGGGCACCGACTACAGCCCCGGCGCCCCCGTCCAGCGCGACGCCAACACCAGCGCCGTCCCCCACCCGAGCAGCGCGAAGCCAACCGCCACCGCCAACACCCGATCGTTGCGGTTGCTCCGAACCTGCGCCTGCCTCAACGCCCCCGCCGTCTGCTCACAGTTGAGCAGCGCGTTCTCATTGAGCGTGTCGGTGAGAAGCACGAACTGGCGCACGGTGAGCGTCAACGACTGGCGCTGCACCTCAGAGATCTCCAAGGCCTTGAGCTGGGTGGTGAGCTTGGCGGCGGAACGCTTCAACTCCATCGAGAGCTGAGCCCGCACCGTGTCGCTGAGCACCTCGCTCAGTGGCGTTGACGAGCACCCCGGCTGCACAGCAGGCCCAAGCGGCAAGGCGCGCTCCACGCTGGGCGGGGGTGGCGGGGTGGCGGTGCCCATCAGAGCGCCACGGTGATGAAGAGGTCGTTGCCGCCCGCGTGGTTGATGGCCTCGTGACTGCGCACCTCGGCGGAGAACGTCATGCCGCGCTCCTCGATGGCCTCTCTCACCACCTCCATCACCTCCCCCATCGGCACGTTGCGGTAATAGAGCTTCTCCGGCGCGCTGGGGGAGCGAGGGGCGCAGGCGTGTTCGTGCTCCGGCGTGCCTGGCCCCGCCCACGTCAGCAGAAGCACGCCGTTGGCGCGGAGGGCCTTCATCGACTCCTGCACCGTGCGCTTCCAGTGGGGATCGTGCTCAAGCACCTGACAGCAGATCACCACGCCGAAGCGCCGCGCCCCGGCGTTGTCGTGCTCACCGTCTTTCCACAGCGGAGGGATCGCCTTGTGGGCGAGGCCCACCACGTCCACCCCCGGCGCCAGTCGCCAGTCCACGCCGATGTACTCCGGGGACTCAAACTGCGCGCCGCGCTGGAAGATGTCGCGGGGGCTGGGTTGGTTGTGGAGCGTGGCGCTCCCCACCTCCAGCACGCGCCGCAGCGCGCTTGGGCGCTTGGCCTTGATGTCGGCGTGCTCGCGCTTGAGGTAGGCCATGATTTCGGTGTGCATGAGAGGCGACCTTGAGGAGCTCGGCGGCTCCGGCTTGTGGGCGGCGAGGGTGGCCGCGTCGGTGGTGAGGATGGAGAGAGCGCACGAAGGGGGGGATGTAGATGCGGCGGGTGAGGGGCAGGGGTCAGCGAGGCGCTTGGGCGCTACCGGCCCAGCGCCAAGATCCGCGCCGCCTCGCCGAGCGAGGGCAGCACGATCGCCGGGTCTTCGGGGATCGGCTCGCCCCCCTTGAAGGACACGACAAGGATCCGGTGACCCGTGGGCCGGAAGTGAGGCGCTCCGTGGGTGGTCGCCATGAGCTTTTGGCAGACCTTGACGTGCGGCACGATGACCCGCTGGGTGCGGCTGCGGCGAGCGGCCTCCGCCAGCGCCTCCAGCGTCTCAAGGTCCAGGATGAGCTGGACATCAAGCGGCTCATCGTCCGCTGGGGCTTGATGCTCCTCAAGCACGAGGTTGTTGCCGTGGCGCAGGCTCATGGGGCTGATCTCCGAGGGGGATGAGCGGGGGCGGGTGTGTGCGGTGTGTTTAGCCGCGCCCTACGCATCGGCGGCGGTGAGCTGGCCAGCGTAGCGGTGCATGGAGGCCTCGATGGTCGCCGCGTTGGCGCCCTGCGCCTTGGCGATCTCCTCCGCCTTCACGGTCTTGGCGATGACGAGCACGCCGCGCACAACGCGCCACACCTCCGCGTCTGTCTCCTCCTTCATGTCGAGCAAGGGAGTACACACGCGGCTGATCGGCTCCTCGGTGAGCCCCTCGTCTCTCAGCTTGATCACCGTGTAGGCAAAGGCGTCCGCGCAGACCCTTCGCACGCCGAACCCCTGCACCCGGCGGTACACGCTGTCGGCGTAGGCTTGCACCTCGTCTGTCCAGTCGTCGGGCAGCGTCGTCATGGCGTCGTCTCTCCTTACTTGGGCAGCGCGTGGCACAGGCCGTCACGCACGCATTGGTTCATGGCCTCGATGACGGTCTGCACGCTGGGCTCCTTAGTCAGCCCATCGCCGTCCATCTCCGCCGTCGCCGCGAAGTTGGGCACGGCGGCCTCCAGTCGCTCCATGACGGCGATGGCGTTGGCCGCCGACGTGCAGTAGGGCGGCAGGCACAGCCCGCTGGGCTTGTGCGTGATGGCGATGTTCAGGGTGTGCCTCACCACGTCGGTAGTGACCACGCCCGCCGCCCACACGCCGCGCTCGGCGACGGTGACCCGCTGCGGGTTCTTCTGGTTGGGCTTGAGCGGCTTGCCGATGAGGTAGCCGTGCGTGGGCAGCGCGGCCCAGCCGTCGCGCTTCAAGACCTTCGGGGGCTGGGAATGAATGACGAGCTGCCACAGCTCAGGCGGCCAGCACGCGGGGCTGCTCACGCCGACGTGCTTGTACAACTCCTTCGCCGCGTCCAAGAGCAGGCGCCACAGGGGCTCCGGGTTGGTGTGTGGGCGCCGGAGCTTCACCGTGGAGGCCTTGGTGTCCAGCGCCGTATCGCGGGTCACCCGCACGGTGAGCAGGGTGTTCTTGTCGGTGACGCTCGTGTCGAGCAGGGGCGCCACGGGCTCGCGCTCCACCTTGAACCTGATCGTGAGCTTGCTGGTGTTGCTGGGCATGGTGCTGTCTCTCCCGTGCGCGGTGTGCTGGTGTTGAGCTTGTGTGTCGTCTCTTAGCGATGAGCGCGGGGCATGACGGCCAGTTTGTGCCCGGTGTCCAGAACGCAGAAGCGGCGCCCCGGTTGACCCGACGCGCCGCCTTGGGCTCAGCTCACCAGCCGCGCTGGCGTCTACTCGGCGAGGCCGTAGGTCAGCGCCCAGACATGCGCGCCGCCCGGCGTCCCGGCGGCGCCCTTCTGCCAGCCGGAAGCGCCAAGGTAGTCGCCCATCGGCTGCGTGTCGTCGCCGTCGTTGCCGCTCACCGAGAGCACGGCGCCCGCGTAGGGGGCCTCGATGCCTTCGGAGGTCGGGAGGCTGAGGTGCTGCCACGCGGCGGGCTGGCCCAGCTCATCGAGCACGGCCACGAACACCGCGCCCGTCTCGGTGGCCTTGTCGTCCTTGTAGGCGTTGGCCCCCACGGCGAGGTAGCTGCACAGCTCGCCGTCCACCTCTCGCTGCCACACGACGGGCGAGGCCCCGAACCAGCGGGAGGTGCCCGTCTCCGCCGGGCTGGTGTACACCTCGCTCTGCCAGCCGATGCTCGTGTCCTCCAGCGTGACGAGCGAGTCATCGCCGCGCGAGTCGATGACGAGGGGGTAGCCGATGCCGAGCGAGGTGATGTACCAGCCGCTTGGGCTCGCGGGCAGATCGCCTTGGTCCAGGTACTCCCAATCCGACGCCGAGTGAATCGGCATGGGGGTCACCGCCACGGCGCCGTTGTTGTACCCCAGGCCAGGGCACCCAGCGGCGAGGTAGCCATTGCCGTCGTTGTCGCCGAACACGGCGATGCTGGTAGACGCATAGGCCACGTTGTTGTCGGTGTCGCCGTCGCTCTCGTAGTCGTTGCTGCACACCTCCATGATGAGATCGGCGCTCGCCAAGGTGGTCTGCCCGCCCGCGCTGAGCAAGGCGTCGATGTTGAAGAACACGGCGAGGGCGCCGGGCAAAGGCGGCTGATCCGCCACCGACTGCGTGATGAAGTCGCGGAGGCCGTCGCCGTTCACGTCGCCGAAGAACCCGGTGCCGGTGTAGCTGTGATCCTTCACGCCCTCGATGTCGAGCGCCGCCGCCACCGAGGCGTCGTTGGTGCCCGTGGCCGTGTTGATCGTCTCGGCGCTGAGGATGTAGACGCCGCCGATCATCTCGGTGTCGTAGTCGATGGTGCCGTCGCCGTTCAGGTCTTTGCCGCGCCCCGCGTCGCTGATCGTCACGAGGTCACCCCAGCGGGTGAGCTTGTCGCTCATGGGCTGGGTGAAGAACGTCGCCGACTGGCGCGTCTCGATGGCGCCGGAGTTGGCGCTCCAGTCCACGGCGTAGATGAGCCCCGCGTAGTAGTCGGTGATGAGCCACCGGTCGGCGGTGCTTGTGAAGCTGTAGCCGTTGGCCGTGTCGGGAAAGTCCCAGCCGAACACGGCGCTGGGCGTCGCGGTCACCGCGCAGCGGTCGGTGAAGCTGGGGCCAGTGTCGGTGATGTCGTCGGTGTCGTCGGTGTTCGTGTCGTCGCTCGACTCGGTGTCGTCGTCGGTGGCGGTGTCGAGCTTGTCGGCGGTGTCTTTGTCACCACAGGCCGTGAGCGTCGTGAGGGTAAGGCCCAGCAAGGGCAAGAGAAACAGCACGGGCTTGATCATGGTCGTCCTCTCTCAAAACACTGAGGCGCCGCTCGGTGTTGGTGGGTTGAGCCCCGGCGCGGGCAACACAATCAGGTGAGCGTGTTGATCTCGCTCAGGAGGGCGTCATAACGCTTGTGCGGCTCACGGTGGTACGCGGGCACGGTGACGCTGGAGCGCACGCGGTCATGCGCCCATGACGGCACGTCTGCCGCCCGCAGGGGGATCCGGTAGATGGTGTTCTGCACCATGTCGGCGACGATCCTCGGGAGATCGTTCACCACGTCGGAGCAGGGGCCGCAGTCCAGCGGTTCGCACCCCGTCCAAGTGATCGCGGCCATGAGGGCACCCGACGCTTCACGACGCACAATCAGAAGACGATCGCCGACGGCGATTGACGCACGGTCGGGGCTCGACTTCCACGCGCCGGGCAGCACGCCACGCAGGTACTCGGCGAGGTCGCTCACGGCTTTTGCTCCCAGGGTGCCAACCCGTAGACCACATCCTGCTCCGAGGTGTAGACGGGCAGCACCGCGTAAGCGTTGGCATCCGACGACGGGAGGATCTTCACCGGCAACGTCGCCGCGTGAGCCCGCGCCACGTCGAACAGCGCGCCCCACATCGGCGCCTTGCGGCGGCGCCAAGCGAGGTAGCTCAGGCCGTGGGTGAGCGTGGCCTCGATGACGCGCAGGCAGGCCTCAATCTCCGCCTTGATGCGCTCAGGGCAAAACCCCAGCGTGCGCGAGCGTACCCATTCTTGCCCCATGCGCTCGATGAGCAGCTCATCGGCCACGCGCTGCACAAGAGGGTAGGTCGTGTCGCTCTGGTTGCCCGCGCCCCACGTCTCCACCTTCCTCCAGTCAGGGTTGTTGACCGACACGAGGCGCACCGGGCGGTTGTAGTAGTCGCGGGGCAGGCGGCGCCCCTCCAAGCTCACCGAACGATTAAGCTCGTAGACGTGGCCGTCGATGCGCCGCTCGACCCTCCAAGACTCGCCCACCTTGCTCTCCCAGCGCAGGCCATCGGGCAGCGTGGGGAGGTTGAGGGGGCGGAGGATGTCGGGGTGGGGCGTTGGCTTGGCGGCCTCGGCTTGGGCCTTGTGCAGAGCCTTCACCATCGCCCGTTGACTGGTACGGCCCATCACAACATCCCGTGGTTGGGAAGTTTCAAGCCGACGTGTTCATCGACGCTGCTCAACACCGACAAAATCTGCTCCGTGGTATCGCAAGCGTGGACCTCGTACCGCTCACCCATCATCGGGTGATGCAGGTTGACGGTGAAGTCATGGGGGTTTGAGCTGATAGAGGCCACGCCCAAACCGTAGAACACCTTGAAGACCGCGTTCTCATTGCCGGGCTCAGCGTACAGTCCGGTCAACTTGTGCCCCGCCGCCTCCACGGTCTTGATCACCGCACGCAAAGCATAAGAGCCGCCGCCCATGAAGGCGCCGTCAGATTGGAACGGGCCGGTCTTCGTGTCGCTTGGCATCGGCTTCACGGCCTTGAAGGTGAGCAGCCCTCTGGGGTTGGCGGGGCTCTCAGGGCTCGCGGGCGGCTGCTTGCCGCTGCGCTTCTCGGCAGCGATCTTCCGCGCGTTGTCGGCGCGGCGCTGGGCTCGGGTTTGCTTGCCTGGCCCCTTGGGCGCGGCCTCGGTGCGCACGCCGCTCAGCGGGTGGGGCTTCTTCGGGGGCATGACGCGGGGGGACGGGGAGGGGCCGGGCGCCGCGCGCTTGGTCTTGCTGCGGCCCATGTTGGGCAGGATGCCGTTGCTTCGGTAAAAGCCGTCATCCTCCAAGCCCAAGGCCTGCATCGTCTCAAGCAGGTGGTCACGCTCGGC
>JACCDR011715008.1_pt1 | contig 10700 bp, 14 predicted proteins | sample 7446431 | NCBI WGS metagenome assembly JACCDR01 (sample SAMN15323443, study PRJNA562643) | freshwater metagenome | isolation source: river surface water | place: USA:Blue River Watershed | collected 2017-08-17 | reverse complement strand
TTAAAGTGTTATGTGGTGGAGTGTTTGCTCCAGAGTTAATTGCATCTCTAACCTTCTTATACCAGTCAACCCAGTTGTAGCTAGCAAACGGAGCATCAATTGGGGCTGGTGGTAGAATATCTGCCATAGTTAGGTGTTAATACTTCGAGAAACTTCACACCAATGTGTGCCGTTATGGATTAAACGGATTGTTGAATCTGCTGTAGCCACAAAGTTGCCATTAAGTTTTAAAGAACTTCCTCCATCAAACAACGTAGGAGTCCCTGTAAAGACCAGAGTAATTTCTCTTCCAGCCCAACCATTATTTACTGTACCAAAATTGGTGTTACCTGTAACTACAAAGTAATTTCCAGTGGCAGGAAGATTTAATGGGTCAGCAGCAACGAGAGTTAGTGGAGAAACCGTACCAAGAATAATTGGAGCAGTCCAGTTTAAGAATTCGTTATCTGTACCAATATAAACATTATTTGTTGCAACAGTAGTCTGAATTGGACTAGTCCCAATAGATTCAAATCTAACGGCGTTTACAAATACGCGAGAAGCTGCATTGGTGATGGTAATTCCATACGGAGATGTTCTAATTACTCCACCAAGAATACGAACGTCTCCACCAGAGACTAATACTCCGTGTGTGGTAATTCCCCAAAAATCACAGCCAATAAGTCTCGTTTGAACGTTGGCACTGCTATTAACAAAACATCCTACTTCCGTAGCAGCGCCTTGGCATCCGATTAATCTTGTGTCATGGCATCCCACATCAATGTAAAATCCAATACTTCCAGCGTAAGCTTGAGTACCGTCTGATCCACAAGAAAGAAATGTCATGCTGTTACAGTTTTGTATAAAATAACTTCGTAAATATCCGTAACAAAAGTTATCAGTAAGTTTATTCCAGTCGCCTAGTGTAGTAAACTTAAATCCAATGTTTCTATCTGCCCAATTGGATAGTTTAGTTGTAGAAGAAATTGTAGTGAACGGCCAGCAATGATTTCGTGTAATATACGAAATGTCGGCACAGTTGTCAATGTCAATTCCATTGTGGCAGTCAATGTTGTTTTGATAGATTCTTGGACGCTGTTTTCCTGTGGAATAAAACACACGGTTGAATCCAATAATCATATTTTGAAATACTGCTACATCATCTCCAACAGCAGTAAACACTGTTCCAGTCCAACTAGACGAATTTCCATGTTGAGGAAAAGTCATACCAGAAGGAACAATAAAGAAACCAGAAACAGAACAACCGCCATTAAGGGTAATTGTTTTTGTTGGGTTTAGGATGAGCTTACCAGTTACTGTTCCAAATTGAGCATTAACGTTTGAGTTAATTCCAGTTTGTTTGTGTGGTCCAATAAGATGTACATTTGATGGAATTGTTAAGTTTTCATTGACAATAACATTGAATCCTTGTGGACAAACTACAGCTCCGCCACCTAAAGCAGACGTGGCATTTAATGCTGCTTGTAGCCCTGCTGTGTCATCTCCTACTCCATTAAGTGGAGTGTAGTATTTAATGTTTGTTTCCTTTAAATATGTATTAAAATTAACATCATTTAACCAGTCTGGTTGAATTACTGTTCCAGGAGAAAAAGAAGTACTAGGCATTTTAAATTCCGTAAATGTTTAAGTCAAATTCAAGTTGTTCTACAAACCAAGGATAATTGTCTGTATACTCCAGTCTCCAACTTCTATTTCTAAATTTTCCACAACGAGTAATGTATGGACTGTTACTAAACAGATTTATTTGTCTGGGAGTGCTTCCCCCGTCAGCCCAATCATTATCGCTCCAAGAAAGATTTACAAAAGAAGTTCCTGTGTTTTGGTGCATACTACCATGAACAGCAGCGCGATGACATACTTTCCAATTTTTAGTACCAAAAGTAGTATTTTCTGTGGTGTATCTACACGTAAAATTTACACCAAAATCCTGATAAATTTGTGGGGACATGATAGAAATATTGGATTGCCCTTCGATAGCCATGTAACAACCACCGTTAAACATAGACCAAACACCTTCAATTTTTAAACCAGTTCCGTTTGACCCACGCCACTCGTACCAAATTCTTTCTTCAATGTCATACGCCCATGTAGTTTGTCCCGCAACCAACACGTAAAAAGTGTGTCCATTAGAAGATACAATATAACCGTCTGTATTTAAAACAACATTGCTTTTACTATTTTCAGTATTTACAAACGTCTGTAATGTACGCTCTACAATGGAGTTTGAAATTTTATCAACTTTAAAGCTGTTGATTGAGTATACAGAAATGTTCTGTCTTTCATCTTGTCCAACAAAAAAAACTGTGTCTCCTTGTTGAACACCACCAGTGATATATCCTACGTTTTTAACTGGAGAATCGTTTCTACTCAATGGACTATTTGTGGTATTTCCAGCATCCCAAAAATACTCTACTGAACCTGTTCCTAAAACTACAAGATAGTTTTTAACTTTGAATAATCTAACAGAATAGTCTGCTACAATTTCTGCAGGAACAAAATCACTTGAAGCCCATACAAGAGGATCATCAACTTCACTATTGTAAATGTCGCTTGTATTTGATTTGATTAAAAACAAATACCCGTTTAAATATAATGGGTATGGTTGATGTGGTGTAGGTAAATTTGGGCTAGTAACTTCTGTACTTGTTAGTGTGGTATAATTGTATACATAAAGTTTTGTACCATCTGTAAAAATAATAAGACGTGTTCCGTCTGCTTTTAAATATGAACAAAACCCTACGTATCCAGTAGAAGTTGTTAGTGTCTGTACTGTTCTAATTGGAGATGGTCCAACACCAGTAGGAGGTGTATAGCTGTATACCTTGTCATCTACAGACCAGTAAAAGGTATTTGTTTCTCCATCATAAAAATTTCCCCGTAGTTTAGCACTAGGGGAACTCTTTTGTAATGAATAAGATGACGCACTAAGTCCATCTCGTTTTACTAAACGAACATTTCGTTCTTTATTTTCTTGAGAAATCCGATCATAATACATATTAACAATTTGTAAGTCTCGTTGAGTGGCTAAATTGCCTGAACGAAACATGGGTCTTCCATCAACCTGGATAGAAACTGTTTTATATGTTTGATCTTCTGGACTGTTTGTGTAAGCCATTAGTAACGTTTTTCTGGTTGAATAAAGAAACTACTGGCCTCATCTCCATAAGATGAAGCCAGCGCCCAATATTCTTGAGCCTCTGCTTTTAACGCTTGTCTGTCATTTAATGGAACACCATGTTCTGGTGCAAGAAGAACAGCAGTTTTATACACTAAAGCTTGAAGCCAATATGCAGGAAAGTCTGCTGTATCTGTTCCAGAAACAAACCCATCAAATTCTTTTTGGTAGACAACTTGTATTGTTTTTGTAGACACACTAGTGCTGTCGCTAGTTAAAGGCCATAGTTGTAATGTTCCTCCTTGAATACTAGGAGTAAATTGCCAATGAACGGGCACTCCTTGTGAGTTTCTTGGAAGAGCCATAAAGTCGTAAAGACTTTTTCCTTTAATAGAATATTGTGATCCGCTGGTGTCTCGTAGGAATACATCTACAACTTTAATTGCATTAGTAAGAGTATATTGCTGTGATGTAGTAGAAAGGGCTAGTTGTTCTGTAGTTCTTTTCCATAAAGGCATTCCATCTGTTACAGCTAAAGCTACTACAGAGTTTAATGCCTCAGCACCATCTGAAATTTGATTTGTGGTTAATGTGTTACCTTCTCCAGGAATACCAATTTTAGCGTATGCCCTTGTTATAATTTGATCCCGGGTAAGTTCCCATGTAGTGTTGTTTGATGTTGCCATTATACAAAACTTCCGTATGGATATTGAGTATTTCCTGCTTGACTACAGCCTGCTGTAGCAAGTCCTGCATAAGCACTTCTACCAGGAGTGTAACAAACTAGAGTAAAAGAGTCCGCTGGCCGGGGTCTTGCCCAAGGAACACTTTGTCTATCTTCATTTACTCTTAAATATTTCTGTGGATGGTCATGTTCAAAATCTTCTGAACAAACCATAAGACCGTCCCAACGCCGTTTAATTTCAGAAGATTTAAACTTAAATCCACAAACATCACAAAGAGCATTCCATTCACCGGCCTTGTATGTCATTTTTTAAGCTCTTTAATGTCTGTCCTAATCTCTTCAAACATACTACGAAGTTCCGTTTTAAATTCTCGGAAATCGTTTTTATGAAGATAATCTTCTTTAATTTTACTTTGTTCTCGTTGAAGTTCTCTAATGTTTTCTTGTGTGGTATCAAGAGTTCGTTTTAACATGTACATTGCAAACCCCATTATAGTTGTAATGGCCCAGCTGATAAATTCTGCTTCTGCCATTATGCACCATAATAACAAAGTCCTTGGGGGGTTCCTGTACCTGAAACTACCATAGTAACTCCAAATTCATATCGAATTGGAGTAGTCCAAATTGCCCCGTTAGACCCAGTAGTTACTGATCCGTTTACTTTTGCTAAAACTGTTCCTGATGTATTTCCAGTATCATTATCATACACTGTAACTGTCGCTACGTTTGTACCGTCACTTACTGCATGAACGGCAGAAAGAACACCACGTCCAGTTGTAATTTGAAAAGTACCTGCGTTACGCAGTCCACTTGAAATTGCCGTTCCAGCCATAATTCCTCCAAAAAGAAGGGGTGAGTTTCCCCACCCCAACCATATTAGTCGTCGTTTGCTTCGCCAGAACCAACTAGGAAGTAACTAAGTACTACCCAACCAGTTCCACCTGCAGTAGATGTTCCTACTGCATAAGTTGTAGTTACTGTACGGTCAGTATCAAGTTTAGTTAGAAAACTAGTTCCAGTTGCTGTTCCAGGTGATGTCAGTCCTGCTGAAGTTGTTGGAAGAGAAAATGCGTTTACTAACGCAGTATTAGAAACTCCTCCAAGACCAACAGAAACAGAAGCAGCACCAGTAACAGCAGCAGTTGCCTGATACACTTTTACATCAAAAACTACCGCATCTTTTGGAAGAACAGCTCGAACAGTTGCCGAGTCTGTACGACCAAATGGAATTACCTTTGTAAGGCAATCACGAGTTTTTGGATATGAAAGGTTGACGTTTGCTGGTGAATAAGCCATTGCGCTCTCCTAAAAATGGGGGAAATTTCTTTCCCCCGTTAAATCAATTAAGCGCCGGGTGAGCCGTAAATACCGCGCCAGTCGGTCCAGCCAAAGCTGTAACGAGCAGTTGCCTTGTATTTAGCGTTCTCGGTATCCCAGTCATTATCCATATCAAAACTGTCACCACGACGTTCAAAATACTTCATTCCGTGAGGAGCGTCAGTACGAATGAACCATGCGTCGGTATCAGTTAGATAGTGGTTGACCACTACATCACTAAATAGACCCATTTGTTTCAGAGCGTTTGGATCATTCAGGTCGGTGCCTGTACGTCCATCAGCCTTAAGAATACGATGGGCTTCAAACATCAGTTGACGGGGGATAATGAGGGTTTTTGGCCGAACTGCAATTAGCAGACCACGGTCATTGGTAAAACCAGCAATATCAATTGCCGCCTGCTCTAGAGCTGCTTCTGAAAGGTCAGCAGCAGTTGCTAGGCCGTTAACAGCAGTACCACCAGCTAGAAGCGGATGGCTGGCTGAACCACCAGCAGCAGAGGCAATTAGAGTTGCACCGTCACCACCTAGGAAAGCAGTGTTGAATGCACGGTTGTACACGTTAGCTGCTACAATTTCCTTAGTTTGACGCATTGAGAATGCAAGACCTTGGGCCTTACGCTGACCAACCATAGCATACTGGTCATCATCCATAATTTCACGGGTGATGATAAAGCCCAGTGCGTATGTTACATGCTGGTAGCGAGTGATAAAACCCTGACGCTCAGAGTCAAATGTGATGGGTTGCCCCTCACCCTTAACCTGTGCAAGACCAAAAGAACTCACACCAACGTCTTCTTCAAACGCTTTGCTTGATTTGAAAGTATCAAAAAGCTTAGTGTATTCTACTGGATATTCACTGTAAGCCTTACCGTACCAAGCATTAACGCCAGGCCATAGGGCTTTTGCAAAACTTCCACTATTGATAATTGACATAAAACCCTCCTATTAGACGCCGGCTGAGCCAGTGCCACTACCCATGGTAGAACTGTTAAGCTTCACAAAATATGAAATCTTAAAGTCACCAGGAATATTATCAGGACGGTTGGGGAAACCAACAATCTTGAGTGGCAGAGTGGCTGTAGTTGCTAGACCAGTGCTTGATAGTTGAATACCAGAGGCACCTGTTGCAGTGTTACCAGCAGCAATTGCAAATTGACCGTTTAGACCTACGTTAGCAGTAACAGTACCAGCAGCTACGTTAGTACCTTCATATTCAACCTCGTAAACAAGGTTGGGATCATCTGCAACAAGCAGGTAGCGATCAGTTGACGCGCGACGGAATACAGGGGTGTTTAGGTCAGTTACTGGAGGAATGTTTTGAGCATCTCCAACACCACTAAACAAAATACCAACTACAACACCGACAGGGATGTCAGTAGCGGCAGAAACACGAGTTACTGTAGGAACACCAGTGGCTGCGCGAGCATCCCCCAGTAGTTTTACAGGGTCGCCAACCATGATAACAGAGCTATCTGAGGCTGGCACAAAATACACGTTGGCTGCTCCACTATATGGAGCACCTGTAATAGTTTTTACAGGCCGAAAGCCATTAAGGCGTGAAACACTTGCCATGTTTTCTCCTAATGTTTCCGGCCGCTTTATTTAGTCCCGTTTAATTTCTACGGAACCGTAATCAGCTTTGCCGGATTGATTTTTAATTGATTTTTCCAGCTCTTGTACATGCTCTTGTTTTGCTACTTGGTCTTCTTTGTACCATTCCTCACGGATTCGCATTACAAAAGCTTTTTGGCCGCCACCAACGGCAACCTGAGCTTTAGAACCATCAGGCTTTGCTACGTCTAGTCGGCGATCTCCTACCTTTACAGTAGAAGCATCCACTAGCTCGTAACCAGCCTCTTGAAATTGCGCAATACGATCTCCCGCATCATTCACAATCCGATATACATATCCGGGTTCTTTACCAGAGACAGTTAGAACATTTCGGCCATTAATCGGTGTGCGTTTTACTCTTGACCCACTTGGGTTTGCAGTTCTAGTCATTGTAGTTCTCCTCAACGATTTTTAAGGGCTTTTAGTTCCCGGATGTAGTCAGCTTCAGTATATCCTGGAGTGACGCTTACGATCTTTCGCATTACTACTTTCTCTTCTTCCGACATGGTAAAGTCATCTTTGACTCTACTTCCGCGCGTAGACGCATCTACTGCGCTGGGTCTTGCAGCGGCAGGACTAGCAAACTTATGAGCAAATTCTTTACGAATTTCTTTCTCAACAAGTTCTAGCACTTCCGATGGGGAATGTCCTTCTTTATGCAGTTGTACTCCTAGAGCATCTGCGGCAGCACGCATAGTACGATTGGATTCATACCAGTTGTTACGTCCTACCCATGACTGGAATTCTGGAGTGTATCCACTCTCTTCAATTTGTACAGCTTGTTGAGCTTGTCGTACAATTTGGTCTTTTTCTAGACGAATCTCGTCAATTTTATCCTCTAAAGCAAGCGCACGCTCGTGGTCGCCTTCAATTGTAGCTTGGCGACGCTCAGCTTTTAAAGCTTTCATTGCGCGCTCATATTCCATTTCTTTGACTTTTGAGTGATGCTCTCCTAAAGCTTTTAGAGCATTTCGGACATCTTTAAGTTCTTTGCTTTGTTTTTCAATTTTAGCAAATAGTTCACCACGACGAACAAATTCTGGGGCATCAATAAACTCACTTTCATCCCCGTCAAACTCTTCTTTAGGAATCCATCCTTGGTCAATAGCCTTAAGTTCAATTTCGGTGTATTGACGTTCCTGAGTTTGTTCAGTTTGTTCTGTATTTCCAGAAGGAGTTGTGTCTAGATTTTCTGTACTCATATTATTCCTTAATTACGGCAACAATGTCTTCATCATTTAGCAGAACAAAAGGAATGTCCTTGTTCTGTGGGTCTTCTACTGGTTTTCCAGCATTCTTAGCAAACACAACAGTGTCTCCTACAAATGCCCATGGAATTCCCCCAAAGTCTTTCCAAGCTGTTTCACCTACTGCTACAACAGTTCCTTTATCTACACTTGCTTGATAACGAACTTCCTTGTCTTTGTAGATTTCAATACCCGCTGCTTTTGCAGATCGAAAAACTTCATCATGTTCATCATATCGTTCTTGTCGTACAAGAACTCGATGGCCTACTGGAATAATCATTGAGCCTCCTCAAAATCTAGTTCTACGTTTACTAGGTCTTTTACCGCTTTAATATATCCAACATGTTCTCTATCTTGGATAGGGTTTAACCCAGCGTTAGTTTGTAAATATTCAGAAAGAACGTCTACTCGTTCTTTCAGTTGTACCATCACTGCTTGCGTGACGGGGTGCTTTTTCCATTCTTGGAAGAGTTCTGGCGTGATAATTTACTTTGCTCCTCTTTTTGGCGCATATTCTGAATATGTGTTTGCTCGTTCTGCACGAGAGTTTGCTGTGTTTTAGCGCGCTCACTGGCTTCAAAAATGCGCTGTTTGTGGATGTTAATTGCTGCGTCAAGCTTGGCTTCCATTGCTTTATATTGCATATCTTGAGCCATTCGTTGACTTTCCATAGCTTGTTTAAACTGCTGATCTCGCGCTGCAAGCTCAGATTTAAACGCCATTTCTTGCTCTTTTAGGGCAGCTTTACGTTCTTCCATTTGTCCCTTCATTTCCATTTCTTGTAGTTTTGGATCGGGAGGAGGCTGGAATTGCCCCGTTTGTTTAATGCTAGGATGGAACAATTGTTCAAAACTAGGTTGTTCTTGTGCTTCAAGAACACGCTTAGTAACTTCTAGTGGATCAAGTGTTCCTAAAGGAAGAAGTTCTAGCAATCCCTGAGCTTTCATTAAACGCTCAGTTTGTGTTGGTGTAGCTGGGTCTGCAGATGGGCAAACATTGTAAGAAGCTACATCAAAATCTTCTGGCAGCACTTGAATGTCCATTACAGAAGCGTATTTTGCTGGGTCAAGGTAAATACTATTAAGCTTAAACAGCTTTTTATATTCCTCTTTAAGACTTCTAAAAATACGTTTGTATACAGCGGTGAACACCTTCATCCCCTGCTCAATTGTAGCCATTGTTGTAGTTGCTGGTGTATTTTGTCCAGGCATTTTTCCTACAAAAATTTCAGCTACAGAGGCAAGTTCCTTACCACTTGTAATTAGAGTTCCCATAAGTTCAAACAAAACGTTTGAGGGTTCTTTTGTTGGGAGAGGAAGAATTTGCTTTCTTAAGTCATCTGCTGTGGTATTTAGGGTTTTCCATTCACCAGGAGTCCATCGCTGTTCTCCAAGCTTAAGCTTAAGCCCTTTACCAAGAAAACCACCTTGAAGGTTGTTTAGTGTTCCGGAGTCAATAAGTTGGTTGATTAGAGTGTTTACAGATTCATTAATTGGACTAAGAAGAAGTCCAAACCCAATATCATAAAACCCGCCATCAGGATTAGGAATAAAAGAAAACTTGGTGAAATATTGGATTGGATCGATTTTTTGGAGTTCACCGTCTTCATTTGTAAAAATAGTACTTTCGTCAAAACGGGCTGCAATACGTAGAATTTTTTTACTAGAACGCTCAAATGTAATTACATATGGCTCTGAATAACCATCATCATCCATATCATAATATGTATGCTGTTCTACAATTTCATATGGAAGAGTGTTGTCTTGTTTTACAATTGCGTTTGTTTTTTCTGGTGTTAGTAAAACAGGATCACCAAGTTCCACATCTTCTAAATACAACCCTTGTAGTTGGCGCTCTTTAATCTGCCGTTTGTTTAGAAGAAGTCGTTGACTAACACGTTCGGCAGATTCTAGACTTTTTGCCCAGTAGTTGACTACCAAGTCTTTAGGAAGAACTAGTTCACTAATATTGTGTTTTAGTGTGCTGTTGTAGTAAGTCTTTTTAAAAAGAGTTCCTACAATTGGAAGCATAATTAACAGCTTGTCCATATCTTCTTCCCAACCATCCATTTCATGGAGAAGTTGGTAGGACATAAACGTACTAATTCTTTGTGCTTGTCCTAGTTTTTCACCACTAGGGTCTTTTCCAATTACTTCAGCTTTTACAACTTGGCCTGTAGAAGGAACCAAGCTGGGATAAGAACGAGCGTTAAACTGCATTGCAGCCGTTGACAGCAAAGGATATTTAACGTTAGAGGCCCCTTGCCAGGGCCAGTTTTTTTGTTCTTTTACCTGAAGAGCTAAGTCAGTCCATAGGTCAATATTTTTTTCCCAGTCTGAGCGTGTCTGTAAGTCATATTCATAACCTTCAGACACTTGTTGGGAAATTTTTTCAAGTTGCTCTTTGTCAAGCTTTTCAGCAATGTTTACGGATTCTAAAAGAACACGTAAAGACTTAGTATCCTGTCCAGCTTGAGCGTCCGTCGGTGTTGATTCCGCTGGCATTGAGTTCATCATAATACTCTTCGTCTTCCTGTTCTTGTAAAGTTGGGGCTTCAATTAAACTATCAAGCATAATACCAATGTAAGCAAAAGCATCTACCTGGTCGTCTTTTGTTCCGCGAGGAAATTTACAAAGCTCATCCTCAAAAGCAGAATACCAATCGGCGCCTTTCTCAAATTTAACACCTCCCGCGCGCATGCGGC
>JACCDR010179072.1_pt1 | contig 10700 bp, 11 predicted proteins | sample 7446431 | NCBI WGS metagenome assembly JACCDR01 (sample SAMN15323443, study PRJNA562643) | freshwater metagenome | isolation source: river surface water | place: USA:Blue River Watershed | collected 2017-08-17 | reverse complement strand
TCCAATCAGCAGTATATCCGATGAAATGATTGTTGAACGGTTGTACGTTAATATTAGCCACGTCGTTCATCCTGAGCACGACGGTGCTCAACACGGAATGCAAAATCAGATGGCATGGGTTCGTTCCTGATAATACGATCAACAGTTTGGAATAGTTCCCCGGCGGTTTCAGTAAGTGTTGGTTCTGTGCCGGTCACCCGAACAATCCAGCGTGTACTAAAATTGGAATGATTGATGTAGGGGGTGCGCACAGATACTGTTACTGTCGGTGCAGCTGGGATATCTTTGATTTTGGCAGCGATTGATTTTTTGCGGTTGTAGTTGTCGTCATGATCAAAGCCCCGTAATTCATGCGGGATACCCTCATACGGATCGTTAATTGCGATTTCAACGATATAAGTGATTGTATCCTCTTGGGGCTCTACTGTTGCGGTTCCGTTATTTTCTTCACTCATCAGATTTCTCCTCTTTTTGTTGTTCACGGCGTTCTTTTAACCAAGACGGCATGGCGATGTACTTAATCGTCCAGCGATCACTCAATTGAATATGAATACCACGATCAATGCCTGTTTTGGATTCTGTGATGATGCTTGCTTCATAATAACCATCACCGTAAGGGGTCATGAATGAAAAAGCTGTTGAGGTGGTATCCAGGCCGATACCAGACTCTTCCCATCGAGAGCGCACATAGTGCGGAACAACCCCGCAGCGCATGATTTGCGCAGCTGCTTTATAAAAGCGGTCCTGCGCTTGTTCGGCGTTCCAATCTTTTAGAATCTGGCTGTTGCCCAGCATCACCAATCCGCTGTCGACTGGAAATGCATCTTTGCTGGTGAACGCCAATTCTTTTTTGCGGATATCTTCACCTAGAAAATAAGGAATTTCAGGGTCATGCCAATCACGGTCACGCCATAAAATTACATCGCTGACCATGGGCAGATGAGACATGATATGGGTTGTCGTCATATTGACATAAACCCTATGCCGACCGTTGATTGGCGTTACATCACCCTTTTCTTCTGGTCTCCAGTTGGGGTTGAAGAGAAGACGCTGCTCGGGCTCCACAGCATAACAGGGATCGCCAACAATAATTGAATCGTTTTCATCTAAATACAAAGCACCAATCAAAAATAACATAATCCTACCTTTCGCTAAATATAATAGAATTATAGTATATCTATTCTAATTTATAAAGACTATGTTGCTAATCGATTGATTGAGCCAGTGGACAGCCGGGCGGAATGCTGTAAATGTAACGTTCTCGACAGCTCAATGGGCGGATATAACGATGACTGGTCACCCATTGCAGCAATTCATCGCGGGAATGGATATGCCAAATGTAGAGTATCCCACCGGAGTCAATCGAAAAAGCCAGGCGGCCGTTTTCACTAAATCCGACCGACTGGACCAGATCAAGTGTTCCTGAAAAACGTCTGATTTCCAATCCGCGTTCGATATCCCACACGCGAACAGTCCCTCCATACGAACCAGAGATGATCTGTTTCCCGTCTGGGCTGAAAGCAATGTCAGAGACTGTTCCTGTATGGCCTATGAAAAGCCGAATGAGTTTACCAGTATCAACTTCCCAGAGTTTAATCGTGTTGTCCCACGAGGCTGACAGTAAAAAACGATTATCGGAAGAAAAAACAAGCGCACTGACATAATCATCATGTGCTTGTAGTGTATGAAGCATCTGGCCTGTATCAGCATTCCAAATAACGATTTGGTTATCACGACCACCTGATGCGATCCATCGATGATCGGAGCTAATGGCTGTTGATAAGATGTTTTCACTATGAATAGAATGCGTGAATTTTACAAAGCTGCCTGTATCGGTATTCCAGACCAATAAGTGCTGATCGGTCGTGGCAACTGTGACACGTTCACCATCTTCTGAAATAACCAAGGTTGAACGCTGGATAGGCTCGCCGGGTGTATCCAGTATGCGAATGACATGGCCGGTATCGGGATTCCATAAAACAATACGCTGATCTTCGAGCAGCGATACAGCCATATTTCGTTGATGAGACAGCGAGAAACTGCGTACAACACCCTGCTGCGAACCGCCATCACGACCTACAATCACTGGATACACACGCCGCACAAGTCTGCCTGATTGTGCGTCGACAATAATTACTGCACCTGTTGTTTGTCGAATATAGAGATACGCCGCGTCTCTAAAGACAGCGCCGGCATTACCTGGAGCAGCTTGTATATCAATTTGTCTGAGCAGCGCACCATCCTGCAAATCCCACAAACGTATCTCTCCACTGGTTTGTGCGCTCAATAGATGTCGTTCATCGGGATGTAATGCAATCGAAGCAACTTGCGAGAGGGGGGTTAGAAAACGGTTCAACGGCACACCGCGTTGAATATCCCAGAGCATGATGCTGTTGTCGAACGATCCCGATAAAAAGCGATTACCATCTGAATAGAAGGCTAGGCTGCTGACCCAATCGGTATGGCCCTGACTTCCCTGCCCATAAGTGCGTACTAAATTACCTGTGTCAGCCTGCCATAGACGAATACGATAATCGCTTGACCCTGTCAGAATATACTGTCCTCCCGGGTTATAGATTAAGGCGTTAACACTGTCTGTATGGGCTTTGACGATACGAACAATGGATCCGTCACTGATGTTCCACTGGATATAAGTTTGATCCTGAGATCCGGAAGCCAGCTGGCTTCCGTCTGGACTAAAAGCGACTGCCATCACATCGCCCTGATGACCCGTGAAAACACGTGAGGGTATTTCTCCTGTTAGGTCATGAAGATAAATTGTGTTGTCCTGAGCCCCTGATGCAACCCAACGACCGTCGGGGCTCAAGGCTAATGCGTAAATACCCTCTGTGTGATTAGCCCAGCTGCGAACGATCCTGCCGGTAATGAGATCCCAAACAATAACCACTCCATCGGCACCGCCGCTGATCAGATATTGCTGGTCCTGACTAAACAGTACATCCCACACTTGCCCGCGATGACCCTGAAGATGACGCAGACGATTACGGCTGACAACATCCCAAACAATCATGTCACCCAGCATACAGCGGCTGGTTGTATCGAGTGTTGCGCACGAAGCCGATACAGCCAGTGTCCCATCTCCGCTAAAACGAACAACGGTTGGATACGTTACATGGGGCCAAGTTTCATCACCCATAAGAGCGATTGTTCCCGGAGCATAGGCAGCTGAGGCGAGTGACCGCTCTGTCTCAATGGTCATTGCATGACTATTGGCTTTGACCGCCAAACTGAGGGCTAAATCACGATTGCCATCAAACAAAGCAACAATGGAATTGGCAGCTAATGAAAGATTTTCAGCCAGCTGCGCATTGGCAAGCGATAAATCACGTTCAGCCTCAGCTGCGGATTGCGCCAATTCAGCAATCTGCAAATTCTCACGGGCAATCTGATTTTTCTCGTAAGCATCGATTGAATAGTAAACGGCCAAAATGGTCATAATGGCCATCAGGAAACAAAAAACAGTAATCAACCACCACTGACGTCTTAAAGTGTTGGCTGCTCGTCGGCTGGTGTTGATATACTGACGCTGATAATCCGTCGGTAATGGTCGACGCACGCCTGTGTGCGCCAGCCATTCTTCAGCATCTCGTAAGTCATCGTCCCGCAAAAGCAGGCTGTTCTTGCCGCCCGAATCGCTCCAATCTTGCGCTCTCAACAGCAGCCGTGTATGTGCTCTTACATAATCCAGGTCCAAATCGAGTGTTTGGTTGAATTTGAAAAAAGTCTGCTCAAATTCCGCATCATCGTTAAAAAAGATCCAGTTGTGTGCTGCGATGGTCGGATGGAGCTTAAGCATATCATCTGTATCAGGTTTATCTCTCAGCAGCGGGATAATGCGTTTCCCTTTGTCGACTGCATATAAAACTTCCTGAGTGCAAGCAGCAGATTGAACCGACTCTGGGCTGATGACGAAGATGAAAGTGTCAGCAGAATCAATCCCATGTTTGACCTCTTTGAGCCAATCTGCTGAAAGGGGTATATCCTCCCAATCAACCCATACCTCGCGCCCAGCCTTGACCAGAGCCGCGTGCAGCCGCAGCACAAAATCCTTATTTTCACGTGCATAAGAAATGAAAACATCCGGTTGTGCCTGAACTGTTGCTGAAGAAACTGGATTGAGCGGTGTGACCATTCTTGTCCAGGCTGCGACACAGTGTCGCAGTAATATCGTTCGATCTGCTTTCATTCTATGACGTTTCAATCGGTTGACCGCTGTGATTTTTTTCTAAAAATTTGTGAATGCCGTCATTTATCCAATACCTAGAGTATGATATAATTAAATTAGCATATAAAAACAACTCAATATTCGTTGTTTGCATCGTTCAAGCAAGTTCCAAGGAGGGATTATGGTTTACTATGGCCCGGCTGCTCATGAAGCATATATCGCCAAGCTCTTGAATTTAACCAAGGACAATATGCTTTATGATCGTATGTCCTATGCGGAGGTTGAGCGTCTGATCAACCAACCAAACGCGACAGTTACGCATCTGGACGAAAGCACGAATTTGTACGGATCATTCTTGTTCTTGGATATCCTGGTTAAGCCCAAGAAAAGGACTACCGATAATCCTAACCAAACAGGTTATGTCATCCAGCTTTATGGGATGGGCTATCATGATCAGCGCAATTCCTATCAGGACTGGTGGGCGATCAATGATGTTCGAGCAGAAAGCGCTTATTCTTCTCGGAGCAATCATCCCTCCAAGGAACAAGCACTGCGGGAGATTAACCATGCTCGCTGCCAGATCGAGAAAGATCGTGAATGGCCAGCTGAATTGCTGGTGGGTATTCCTCGCAAACAGGTTTTTTCAGTGACCTATTTGGCTGACGAGAGTCTTGATCCAGATGAAATTGTTCTGGTCCCCCGACAGCAGGGGTTTGTCGAGAACTGTGATGCGGAAAAATTGCATTTGGTCTTTAGACAGCCTATCAATATTCGCTTGTTCGTTTATCGAGTTGATGAGGGGAAAACTTGGAGATGGGTTAAACCCAAACGTACCAGTCATCAAGAAAAATACGATTTTCTCACGCATCTCACCGATGAGGATGCGGCCTATGTCATGATGGAAGACGGAGAATTTCCATTTGGAGACGAAGAATGATTCAGACAACCCTCAACCTCGTCCCTGAAGCCGGTGAGCTCATCGTATATGATGCATATCCCCGTTATGCTCAGCAAATCTGGCGGATCATTTTTAAGGATTACTACCCGGAGTATGCTGCAACCGAATCCGCACGAGCACGCTGGCGTGGTTTTGCGTCCGAGCAATATCGGACTTACGCTTATTTTTCGCTGGACACGCAAAACATGATTGATCTGTGGGATATTTTCCGCAACCCGAAGCTTCCTGAAACTATTGGTATCATGATGGCCTGTACCTTCGATCATGTGATGGTCAAGGCCGTTCAGCTAAACCGCATTGCTTATGCTTTTCAAGATTTTGTAGGAGCTTATGGCGACGATCTTTCGCCACGAACAGTTACCACATTACAACAGCAGATTGAAGCAATGGCGGAGATCGCCAAAAAACAGGTTCACGCCATTTGTTGGACACAATCCTCAATCGCGTCTGATGTTTGGCAGGTTTATGAAGATGGCGACGTTCGGGGCTATGATCTGAGCAAAGATGATGATCGTCATTTCTTCCTCTTTGACGGTGAAAGTTACGATGCACCCATCATTGATCTACCTGTTCAGCCCTATCAGAGCCCAAAAGAACCGTCAACTCCCTTAAAATGGAGACCGATTACTTATGATCAAGGTGGCGCCCCGAAAGTGAGGCTTTCACAGCGTGTCAAGGTCGTGAGCACTCAGGAAGAGGGCATTATTCTTGCATGGACAATGAAAGACGGAAAATTTAAATTCAAGATCGTTCTCGACAAAAATCGGGAGGCCTTCAACAGTTTGCCCGACGGGGTATATGGGGAATATAAACGCTATTCCGCCGATGAACTGCTGGTGGCGGAATAATGAAAAAGAGAGACCTTCAAGGTCTCTCTTTTTTTGTCAATAATCCATGTCGTAATCATCGGGGTCGTCCATCTCGTCAAGCTCGAGCGTCTCTTCGCATGCTTCGACAAACAGCGCAATGATCTCTTCAATTAAATAGCCAACCAGATCTTTCAGGATTTCACCTGCGACTTGTTTGACCTGCTGATACTCTACGTCAAATAGTAAGGCGTAGAGCCTGATCAGCTGACTGAAAGCATCAAACAGATCCTCATAGGTATCTGAATAAACATGGAGAGCAATTGACAGGATCTGTTGATTGAAATCATATTGATGCTGATGGTCACTCGATGATGACTGCTTGTCGTTCTCGGTGTCATCACCTGAAGCAATCAGGTTGTGCTGCTCTTTAAATCGATCGAGCCGATTGGAGAGTGCATCCACCTGAAAGGTATAAGGACGCAGCTTATACACTTCCCAGGGATCTGTGTTGCCTTCTTCGTAAATATGCAGCACGCTCTCGAGCGTGTTGAGTAAACTTTTTGATTCAGGCCACAAATAATCCCACAAAAAGACTTGAGAGGCCTTGCGTCGCTTTTTAGTGTGTCGAAATGCTTGATTGGAAAGGTTGACGGTCGTATCACGTAAAATAGGGACGATCCAGCGTACCATTTCCCAAACGGAATAGTGACCATCCGTGGCACTCCCCAGGATATGCAGTATCCTCAGGCCAACCATCACATCCTGATTATCTTCCCAAATGTCTTTCAAACTTTGTTTCTTGATCATCCAATCAACGGTCGCCATATCAAATCCGTGGCCATAAACCACGTCTGACCCCAACAGCATAGCAACTTCACTAATTTTTTTGATCATAGGTCAACTCTTTATCGAATTTGATGATTATTATTAAGCATAAAGGTTTTTTCAGATCACTACAATGGCAACAAAAAAGAAGGCGAAGAATATTCTTCGCCTTCTTTTTCACCAAACGATGACCGATTGTGTGCTACATTGCCACCAGTCACTGTGGGTGACCTTTGACAAACAAATGAGCGGATCGTTGATATAGTTGAGTTGATTGACTTGATCCGAATACTTCGGGATCAAGACGACTAAATCCCCGTTGGCTACCACCCGGTTGCGTAAAACAGTTGCCATCATCAACGCCGTTTCAACAGCGCGATGAACGCGATTAAGCACAATTTCTTTGTTCTTACTGACCCGCTCATTGGGGAGCTGGTGTTGGTAAATATGCAAATTATATGGGCGCGGTTGATCGCCATCAAAATCAGCCCACACCATGACCTCTTTCCATTGGTTGCCAAGCTTTATATCTTCAGAAATCCGGACATGCCCCCAGAGAGCGCGATCATTATCGCCTACCCGGAAAACGTGGGATTCACCGCGAATAACCATATGATGATGATAAATAAGAATCGACATTCTGTATAAAACAGCCATCATCATTTCTTCTTTTCCAACACGTTCAACACCCCGCATAGACGGATACTGTACCCAGATCATGTATAATCCTCCTGTATATGTATAATTTGATAAGTAATTATACCATATAATATCGAAATTGTCACTAGTCAACAAAAAAGAGCGCTTTTTAAGCGCTCTTTGATTGTTACCAGGAGAATATGCTACTTCAGGGGATGTTCGGGGATACGATAGTCCGATACGACATCGGGAAACAGTTCTTCCCATTCCTGATCAAGTTTCGATCTTTCGACTTCATAAAGGGAAAAATGTTTATCAACCAATGCGCTGATCGATACTTCTCGTGGATCTCCTTTTGGGAAAGGAATATAGGCTTGCGGCTTCCAGCCTTTTGGAATACGTTTTAGTTCTCTTCCGTTCCTACCAACTGGTTTGACTACCTCAAGTCCTTTAATGGTTGCAAGAGCTTCCTCTATAAAATTTTGGTTATGTTTTTCGCGCAACCCCTTAAGTCGTTCTTCTCTGAAATTAGAAGCAGCAATGCGTCGAGGATTCCCCCAAAACCTGTCAAAACAAGTCGGGCAGGACTTGTTGTAATCACCGCCTTGTGACAATGATCGGGACACACGTTTATAACCATTCCCTTTGCACTCCGGACAATCATCATAGGCTCTGTATGTTTCTCGGTTACGACGCCAAGCCGGTGCATGGGGTGGGTAACTCCAAAGCTTGCATCCATCGAGGGGGTACGTATAAATAAGCGTCTTTCCGATACGCTGGCATTCGTAACAGATTCCGGTGTAGGTTGCCAAATAGCTCTCAGCCGGATTACCCCGATTTTGATTCCCTAAAACCTTGCCGCAGTTTCTACAAGTCAATTCACCTTTGATAAATCCATCCCAAGCCATAGTTAACTCCTTCAAAAGACATCATACATATGCTATAATTATACCTTAAGATGAATTAGAAAAGGAGTCTATCGATGGCTAAAGGGGATATTGAAAATATCCGCAAATACCGCCGCGTGCCCGCTAGAATTGGCAGAATAGTAACCTATGCTGGGCATCCCTACCGTATTGCCTCAGCCGATGGTGATGCGCTTATTCTCAAGTCAGAACTGCGCGTTCATCCTACAGACCCCTATCTCAACTACGATCCTTCGGTGAATATTCATGAAAACAGCAATCTGCGTGAGATCATCAGACTTTGTGGCATGTTGTATGAGATGACAACTGTTGAAGACTGGTTATCAGCCGGATATAGCGCAGAACAGTATGAAGCAACTGTCGGCAAGTTCAAGGAAGAGGATCAGCGAATGGGCGTCTATACGGGAAAACGATCATGAACGATACGCTTGAGGCAACAATCTTTCGAAGCCATATTCCAAACACATGGAATATTCATTTGTATTACCATTGGCCAGATGGTAGTGGCAAACGGTTACTGACAAATAGCCAGTCCGGTACGGCACTCTTTTCCAATGCGAATTGTTCCCGATTCATTACTCCACGTTATTTCTCGGTGGTCACTGATCAGATTGTGCCTAATCCCGATTATTGGCCAAAACGGCCGATCCAGCGGCCTGATTGGCTTATTCGATGGAATGAGCATACATGGGGAGATGATTTGGGCGAAGATGTCAAATTTGAGGCTTACATCTACGATCTATACAACAACGAAGTACGCGCCATCCTTGTTCAGCCCAGCACTATTACCCCTATCACTCTGCATGCATCTGTTGCTGGATCATTCTTTAGTCCCAAGCGTTTTCATAAAGTTTATTGGGGTGGTCTTAATGAATATCCCAGTGAACAACGTCGCCCGCAGTGGTTTAAAGATTGGGAAAAGCGGCTGCACAATCGCGCGATGGCTGGCGTATATGCCAAAAAAGCAGCTTATTATCAAGAACTGGTTGATCGAGAAGATACGGAGGTCAGCAAATGAGTTATATTAACCAACAACTTCAAACTATTCCATCAACAGATGAAGTGATCACGCCCGAGATGATTGATGAGTTAATCGTTTTAGCACAAAGCCACGCGCAGCGCTCCAATCACTACCTGCATCAGTCCACACTGGCTGTTGAAGACGATCAATTTTCCGATATCGCTTTTAAAGAGCCAGTCACTTGGAATTTGAGTGGGTTTGAAGCAGATGATGTGAAAACAGGCTGGGGATATCACCGTCTAGCATCTGGATATGACTCAGTAAATTTCAAGATCCGTCCAGAGATCATCCGTATTCACGCTTGCTATATCTACCGTGGCATATTTATCGTTCAGGCTATGCGTTTTGTGCCAGATTCAAATTTCCACTGGTCCAACTTATTAAATTATCGTCTCGATCGGCCATCTGACGAATTGCCGTACCAAGCCGATTGGGATCTCCAATTTTTTGCTCACTACAGTCTACAGTCAATGTTGTTTAAAATCCCACGATTAATGAAAGGTGGTATTGATAAGGATGCAGTCGAAAAGGGTCATCTTCATAGCCGTGCAATGCATGAGAATTTTCTGGAATTCCTCAAAGCGTTGAAGCGAATTGTGAATAAACCGATTACCTACACCACCAAATTAAACGAAATCATTCGAATCTAGGAATAGAAGCAGAGACAGGAGTAAACCAACGATGACAAACTTATATAAACGACTTAAACAAATTCAGGACGAGCTGATGGAAACACCGGCATACGCTCAACAACTTATCCCAGCGATAAAAACGATTGAAGCGCTATCTCAATGGATTGATCAGACGCCGCCACCTACCCCACCGGCCGTAAAACCCGTTCGGATTACCGCCCAGGAATTTTCTGATGGGTTTTACGCTGATCTGATTGACGAAGGACTGTGCACCGTTGAAGCAGATAACATGGTTGTTAGAACTATCATCCAAAACGCTGATAACACATGGTCAGTTCGCTTTGTGCCAGGCAGTGATCGAATACACATGACCATTCGTAACCCTCAATATGTCATGGATGTAATCTGGCTGCCAGATGAACCGACTGATGCGATGTATGAATCTGACGATTCTCCCAAGGACTGGCAAATCATTCGGCGTCCTCGTTCAGGCGGTCAATGGCAAAAAGTTTTGTATGAAGGCTACCGCGACATTGAATATGCCCATGCACGGGGACTTCAGAAAGAATTTATGGCAAACCCCCATTGGGAATATCGTGCTGTAACGACTGCTAAAGCTGACTCCCTACTCAATCAGGATGCAAGTCTGTGGATACCCAGCGGGGATCAGAGAGAACAGTGTTACATTGTCACTGAGGAAAACT
>JACCDR010062773.1_pt1 | contig 10700 bp, 9 predicted proteins | sample 7446431 | NCBI WGS metagenome assembly JACCDR01 (sample SAMN15323443, study PRJNA562643) | freshwater metagenome | isolation source: river surface water | place: USA:Blue River Watershed | collected 2017-08-17 | reverse complement strand
TGGTGCAGGCGCAGGCCGCCCTGCGCCAGCAGCTCACCGACGCCGCGGTCGCCGCGGCGCTCGCCCCGTTCCAGGCGCTGCCGAACTGGTGGTCCCCCACCCGGATCAACCGGGCCATCACGCAGGCGCTGCGGGTCATCCAGCCGACCCAGCGGCAGGCGGCGCGGATCACCGACGCCTACATCGCCCGGGTCGCGACCGCCGTCACCGGCCGGACCGTGCGCCCCGCCGGGGCGGTCGACGTCACCCGGCTGCGGCGCAAGATGCCCGAACAGCTCATCCGCGACCTCGCCGACGGCCGCCGCCGGCCGGCGTGGGTCGAACTCGGCTCCGTCAACGACCCGGCCGACGACCTCGACGCGGACATCGAGTACGGGCTGGCCGAACTGGAACGCGGCCGGGACCGGCGCACCACCTACCTCGACCCGGCCGAGCCGTACGGGCGCATCGCCGACCAGGTTCGCCGGCAGGTCGCCGTCGAAGGGCAGACCGAGGACGCCGCCGAACGCAAGGCGCTGGTGCGCCTCGCCGCGGTCGCCGCGACCGACGTCACCCTGGCGATCCGCGAGCAGTGGCGCAAGTCCGGCGGGAACATCCCCGGCATCACCGGGTGGCGGCGCATCGTGCGCCCCGAGCTGTCGAAGTCCGGGCCGTGCGGCCTGTGCGTCGTCGCGGCCAGCCGGCAGTACAAGGTCGAAGACCTCCAGCCGATCCACGAGAACTGCGTGTGCGAGGTGCTGCCGATCGTCGGCGACCTCGACCCCGGCCTCGACCTCAACTCCGACGACCTGCGCGCCCTCTACCGGCAGGCCGGCGGCACCGCAGCCAAGGGGCTGCTCAACGTCAGGGTGGCGCTCACCGAACACGGCGAACTCGGCCCGATCCTGGTCGACGCCGACCAGCACCACCGCGGGCCCGTCGAAGTCGCCCGCGCGATGCACCCCGACCGGCGCACCCGCGCCCGCGCCCAGCTCGACACCCTGGACACCCAGTTCTCGCGGCTGCAACGCCGCGCGGACAACGGCGAAGACGTCGACCGGCAGTTGGCCCGCATCACCGAGCGGATCCAGCACTGGCAGCGACAGCTCGTCTGACCCCCTCCACCAGCCACCGGCCCGGCACCGTGCCGGTCCGGATGACGGAGGGAAACACGGTGATGGAACACGAGTACAGCGAGAACGTCTCCCCGGTCGAGCCCGGCGACGTCGTAGTGATCGTGGACGAAAACTACCAGCGGCACCTCGCCCTGGTGACCTGCGTTCACGGCCAGTTCGGCGCCACCTACGACACCCCGGACGGCGGCACCCGCCACTACGTGCCCTGCATCAACGTCGTCTACACCAGCACCGACCCCGCCAAGCGCGACCCGTACGGCGCGCAGATCGAGCGGATGTCGTCGCTCCAGCACCTGTCCCAGGGGCCGGCGAACATGCCGCGTCCGGGCCGGTTCTGGGCGAACCCGGCGTAGCGACAGATCCCGAACGCCAGTACCCGCCGCCGAGGTGGGGACCGCCGACGGGCCCGGTTTCCCTTCCGCCACGAAGACGGCCGAGGCGAGATGCCCCGGCGCACCCGCACGGGTGCAAACGCCCCGAGATGGGGCTGTCCACAAAGGACGGTGGGCGAGATGCCCAAGGAAAACACCGACGACATCGTGACCAAGGGATTCCGGGTCGAAGTGTCGTGGGAGAACGACCGGCACGTGCAGGTCGCCACCACCAGCAGCACCAGCAAGTTCGTGCTGCCCGGCGACAACCCCGGCGACCCGGAATACCCGTTCCACGGCTGGCACGTGACCCTCGACCGGCACGGCATCAACCGGCTCATCCGGACGTTGCGCAGGGCGCGAGACGCCGCGTTCGGCAAGGACGAATAGACCCACAACGACAAGCCCCCGGCCCGGTGCCGGGGGCTTCGTCATGCCCGCGGCGGGAGGCGAAATGGTCGACCGGCCGGAACGGCTGCTCACGCAGAACAGCGAGCTGCGACGCATCGGGGTGTGGAACTGGTCGCTGCCGGCGTGGGCCGGCCGGCTCCCTGACGGGCGCACGTACAACACGTGCCCGTCCGCCGGGGTGTGCCGCAAGGCGTGCTACGCGCTCAGCGGCACGTACCGGTTCCGCAACGTCAAGGCCCGCCACGAGCAGAACCTCCAGTACCTGCTGGACGACCTGCCCGGCTGGGAGCAGCAGATGCTCGCCGAGCTGGAGCACCCGCGCTTCGCCGGCAAGTGGGTGCGCATCCACGACGCGGGCGATTTCTTCTCCGACGCCTACCTGCTGTCGTGGCTGCACATCGCGCTCGCCCGGCCGAAGACGACGTTCTACGCCTACACCAAGGAAGTCGAACGGTTCCGCCGGCTGGTCGAGCCCGCCCCGCCGGCCAACTTCCGGTGGGTCTACAGCCTCGGCGGCACGCAGGACGGCGCTGTCGATGAGGCCGTCGACCGGGTCGCTGACGTGTTTCCCGACATCGACTCGATGGACGCGGCCGGCTACGCCGACCAGTCCGACTCCGACCTGCTGGCCGTGCTCGGCCCGCGGCTGGTCGGCATCCCGGCCAACAACATCCCGCAGTTCCGGCGCCGCCAGGCCGGCCGCCGCTTCCGGGACTGGCAGGCCGAAGAGGACGCGCAGCGCCGCGAGCGCGCGCGGGCCTGACCTGACACGACTTCCGCCCCCGCGTGGGGCGGTGGCCCGACATGGGCGAACCCGTATCCGTCACCCGACATGGGGGAATCAGTGACCCAGCCCGCCAACCCGGATCCGGCTCCGCAGCCGGGACCGGGCCCGCACCAGCCCGCTCCCGTTCCGACTCCGCCGCCGGCACCGCCGGCTCCGGCGCCCGCGCCGCAGCCGAACCAGCCGGCGTACGTCCCGCCGACGCCGATGCCGCAGTTCGTGGCACCGACTCCGGGACAGCCCGGTGTGCCGCCGGTGCAGCAGCCGGCCCCGACGCCCGCCACGGGTGACGGGCCGGACGGCTTCCCGGTCAACACTCCGGTCGCGGAGATGACCCCGACTCAGCAGGCCGCCTACTGGAAGACGCAGGCGCGCAAGCACGAGGACCGGGTCAAGGGGATGTCCGACTACGACCAGGTCAAGGCTGCGTACGACGAGTACCAGCGCCTGCTCGCGGCGTCCCAGACGGAGCAGGAGAAGGCGATCGCCGACGCGCGCCGACAGGGCCGCACGGAGGCGCTTACGCAGGCGGGTGGGCAACTGGTCGAGCAGTGGTTCAAGGCCGCGATCGGTGAACGGCTGGACAAGGATCGCGTGAACACGATCCTTGACGGCCTGGACCGCACGCGGTTCCTGACCGCTGACGGCAACGTCGACACCGACAAGGTGCGCACGTACGCCGAGTCTTTCCTCCCGGCAGCGCCAGCAGCGGCTCCGGCCGCGACCACGGTGCCGGAGGCCGGCCAGCAGGCGCCGGCCGCGCCCGCCGCTCCGCAGTCGACGGCCCCGCCACGGGGCCTGGACTTCGGGCAGGGCACGCCCACGCAGGCCAGGCCGACCGGTATCGAGGCCGGTCGCCAGCTTGCGCGGTCGAGGTTCGGCACGAAGCCGGCCACCACGCCCGCCACCTCCTGATCCCGCCTGTTCGGCGAGCAGGGGTGGCGTGCATCCACACGCGCCCTTTTTGAAAGGAAAAGTCCGTATGGACATCTCCGTCACCACGGAATCGTGGTCGGTGGATGACCACTCGTGGCTGGCCTCGCGTGACGGTACCGAGGTCACGCAGAGCATCACGCTCGACACGAGTGCATTCACCGCAGGAACCCACTACCCCAACGGTTTCGTGCCGTCCGGGACCATCCTGGTCCCCCTCGGCAACAACCTCTACGGCCCGTACGGCGGCAACGCTAGCGAGCAGCAGACGGTCACCATCACCGGTGGCCCGACCGGCGGCAGCTTCACCCTCACCGTCGGCGCGCAGACGACCGGCGCCATCGCGTACAACGCGACCGCCGCGGCCGTGCGCACCGCCCTGGAGGCGCTGTCCAACGTCAACGTCGGCGACGTCAGCGTCACCGGCGGCCCGGGCCCGACGACCCCGTACGTCGTGACCTTCTCCGGCCAGTACGCCGGTGAGGACATGCCGGCGATGACCGCCTCCGGCGCGTCGCTGACCGGCGGCTCCAGCCCGGCCGTGGGCGTCACCACGACCACCCCGGGCGGCGGCACCGGCGGCGCAGCCGAGGGCTTCCTCATGTCCGCGGTGCAGATGCGCCAGGGCGGCCCCGACGTCGGTGCGGCCCTGCACTGGCGCGGCGCCATCAAGGTCAACCGTCTCCCGTCCACCACGACCCTCGACGCCGCCGCTCGCGCGGACCTCGCGTCGAAGTTCCTGTTCCGGTAAGGAGGGCTGGATAAATGATCGTCGATGACATCATCGAGCCCGCCGTACTGACGGGCTTCACCCGCGAGGTGCCCTACCCGGCCAACCTCGTGCTCAACCGGTTCCTCCCGGACCGGCAGATCCAGGACATCGAGGCCGCCTTCGACCAGGTGACGCGCACCAACCGCGCCGCCAAGTACCGGTCGTGGGATTCCGAGGTGTACGTGGGCAGCAGGGACACCTTCCGCAGGTCGAAGGTCAAGATCCCGCCCCTCGGCGTCAAGCGTCTGATCACCGAGCAGGAACGCCTGATGCTGGAGCGGATCTCCACAGGCGGAGACAACCGCTTCGGCTACATCGAGGCGATCTACAACGACGCCGAGACCGGCGCCCGCGAGGTCTACAACCGGGTCGAGATCGCACGTGGCGACGTCCTGGTGGACGCCAAGTTCACGCTCCAGAACGAGCACGGCCTCACCATCGAGGCGGACTTCGGGCTCGACCCGAGCCACCTGGTCAACGCCGCTACCGTGTGGTCCAACCACGCCGGAGCGGACATCCTCCAGGACCTCAAGGCATGGGTCGACCTCTACGTCGATGAGACCGGCGAGCGCCCCGGCTACATGGTCACGTCCAACACGGTCGTGAACAACATGCTGCTCTCGGACCAGATCCGCGCGCTGTTCTACCGGGGCCAGACCCTCGGCGGCACGCCGGAGCTGATCACCCAGCAGCAGCTCAACCAGGTGCTTACCGCCTACGGCTACCCGGCGATCTTCGAGTACAACACGCGGATCGACGTGGACGGCGCGAACACCCGCGTCATCCCCGAGGACAAGGTGATCTTCCTGCCGACCGACCCGGCCTCGCTGGGCTGGACGGCGTGGGGCATCACCGCCGAGGCGCTGGAGCTGGCCGGCCAGCAGAACCCCGGCCTCAGCTTCGAAGAGCTGCCGGGCCTCATCGGCGTCGTCATGAAGGAAGGCGACCCGCTGAGGCTGTGGACCAAGGTCGGCGCCACGGCCATGCCGATGATCACCGACCCGCGGCGGCTCCTGGTCGCCGACGTCCTCGCCTGATCGGAGGCAGCCGCATGGCTGGAAGGAAGCTGGCCGGCTCGGTCTACCTCGACGGGAAGTGGTGGCGCCCCGGCGACACCATGCCCGAAGAGGTGGCCGAGAAGGTCACCAACCCGAAGGTGTTCGCCAAGGACACCATCGATGAAGCCACCGGCGAGCCGCCGGCCGAGCCGGGAGCGCCCTCGGGGCCCCGGCTCAGCCGGCGGGTCAACGTCGGCGGCACGTGGTACGGCCCCGACGACCCGGTTCCCGCCGACGTCGCCAGCCGAATCACCAACCCGAAGGCGTGGGAGGGCGGGAAGGCCCCGGGGGGCGACGCCCCGGCCGCCGCCACGTCGACTGGCGACGCTTCGGCCGCAGGTAAGGCCGACACTGCCGGACCCGCCGCCGGGCCGGAGCCGACCAACGACAACCCGGGCGGGCCGTCCGACGGCGCACCGGTCGAGGACCCGGCCGGCTTCGGTGACGACGCCGGCAAGGCCCGCCGGCCGCGCGGCCGGGGCTGAAACAACTGAGTGCCGGGCCGACACATCGCGGTCGGCCCGGCGCCACCCCCACGTTCACGGCATGGAGAGCCAGATGCTGAACGAGGCAACTTCCGTTGAAGACGAGATCGTCGTAACGCTGACGAGAGCTTCCACTCAGGAAGATCCGGCCGCCTCGGCGACCGAGGACGTCGAGGGTTCGCCTTCGGAACGGGTTCGTCGCAAGTAGTTCGCCAAGGCGCTTGCTCTTTCCGGTCTGTCACGCAGGTGCCCGGCAGCCCAGTTGCAGCCGGCACACACGAATCCGCGGTACCTACCCGTGTCGTGGTCATGATCGATGTGAGTGGCGGGTTCCTCACCACAGCTTTCGCAAACGCCGTGGTGATCAAGAATGCTCTGCACCTGCGCGTCGGTGAGTCTGTACTTGGACTTGATCCAGGAGATGCGCCGCCGAACCGGGTTTCGAGCACGCCACGCCCGGCTGTGCTCGGCGGCACGTTCGGGGTTCCGCTGAGCCCAAGAGCGAGACCTGGCCTTCGATTTCTCGGCGTTGCCGGGCTGGTGATACCAACTCGCGGCTCGCTCGCGCGTCCGCTCTTTCTCGCGTTCCGATCGCGGCGGGCGGTTCTTGCCGTAGTCGACCCGCTCTCTCCACTCGCGGGTTTTCTGCCTGTGCCTCTCTCGCTGCTCTTCGGTGGGTGGGCTGCCTGCCCGCCGCGCTCGTGCGCGTTCGTTCTTCCTGGCGCGCTGATCCTCCGTGAGCGGCTTGCGATTCCTCTTCGGGCCCTGCGAACCATCGCTGTCGGCTGTCACGCCGTAATACTAAACAAGGAGTAGCTGTGGAAGAAACCGCTCCGGTTCGGGTCACCGGCCGGGTGTCGTGGCTTCTCACGGGGCCTGACGGCAAGGTCAAGGCCCGAGGCGAGAACCCCAACGTAGTGACGCAGATCGGCGATCAATACTACGGCGAGCGCGCGGCCGGCATCGCGTCGCCGCCCGCCCAGGTCACCGGCATGAAGCTGGGCACCGGCAGCACCGCCGTCGCCAAGACTGGTGCCGGTGCCGCGCTGGTCACCTACCTGTCCAACAGCCACCAGGCGATCGACGGCACGTACCCGCAGTCGTCGCTGGCCTCCGGCAAGCGGCGCATCACCTGGCAGTCCACGTGGGCCGCCGGCAAGGCCACCACGGCGTCGGCGATCACCGAGGTCGTCATCGTCAACGAGACGCTGGCCGACTCGACGTCCGCCGCCGCGGCCACGATCGCCCGGGCGCTCGTCACCGGTGTGCCGTCGAAGGAAGCCGGCGACGTCCTCACCATCACCTGGACGCACGACCTCGGCACCTGATCGGAGGCTCGACATGGCCGCAGACGACCCGCTCGACTTCGCGCCGAAGCTCGGCTGGCAGCCGGGTCCGGAAGACCCGCGCACGCTCCGCCTGTCCGCGTACACCACGCCGGAACTCGCTCCGGCACCGTCCACTGTGGACTGGATGTCCAAGGTCAAGAAGTGGCCGATGCTCGGCAACGACCGCATGGGCAACTGCGTCTTGGTGAGCTGCGCGCACCTCGTGCAGGGATGGACCGGGCACGCCGCAGGCACGGAGATCCTGATCCCGGAGCGCGACGTCGTCACGGCCTACTCGAAGATCACCGGCTTCAACCCGCGCACCGGCGCCAACGACCGCGGCACCCGCTCTCTCGACGCCATGAACTACTGGCGCAAGAACGGCATCGGCGGCCGACGCATCGCCGCGTTCGTCAAGCTCGACCACCGCGACCGCAACGAGCTGTGCACCGCGCTGCACCTGTTCGGTGGCGTGTTCATCGCCGCCGACCTGCCGACCGCCGCCGACGGGCAGATGCGCGCCAGGAAGGTGTGGACGCCCACCCGGGGTTCCGCCGGCCGGCGTGGGTCGTGGGGCGGGCACGCGATGCACATGGGCGGTTACGACGCCGATGGGATCGTCGTGTCGACGTGGGGCCGCGTGCAGCGCGCCACCTGGTCGTGGTGGGACACCTACGGCGCCGAGGCGTGGGGTGTCGTGTCGACCGACTGGCTCGCTACCGAGGGCGGCGTCTCGCCGCTCGGCTTCGACCTGGCGGCAATGCAGGCCGACCTGCGGCGCGTCACGTCCTGACCCCGCGCGTGCGGGAGGTGCCCGGTGCCCGTCTCGTTCGTCAACAGCTCCACCGCGCGCGGCACCGCAGGAACGTGCAGCCTGACGTTCCCGAGCGGCATCACCGCCGGTGACCTGATCCTCATCGGTGTCACCTGGAAGCTCGGCACCGGCACCTCGACCCTGAACACCCCGACCGGGTTCACGCAGATGGGCCTGGTCAACGGTCAGGGTTCGACGTTCCAGGCGGCCGTCTACCGCAAGACCGCGGCCGGCACCGAATCCGGAACCAGCATCACCGTCTCCGGCGCCAGCGCGCAGCAGCAGATCGAGGTTGCGTGCATCGTCCTCACCGGCGCCAACCCCATCCCGCGGGACATGGGCCTCGGCGCCAAGGGCACCACCGCGGCGACGACCGCAGCGGTCGACGCCGAGGACACCGCCTCCGGCGACTGGGTGGTGCTGTTCTCCGGCCTGCGCGGCTCGGTCAGCGGTCCGGCCGGATCCCCGACCGTCACCCCGCCATCGGGCTTCACTACCCGCGCGCAGACGGTCGCCCAGTCCGGAGCGGCGCAGAACGTCGGCACCGCGTTCAGCACCGGCACCGCCGCCGGCTCGCAAACCCTGACCGGCTCGGCGACCGCGTGGTGGATCACCGGCCAGATCATCGTCGCGCCCAGCACCGCCCCGGACCAGGACCGGCTGTACTTCACCAACAGCGCCGCCCCGTACACGCCGTCCACCAAGCGCGGAGGCTGGGACGCCAACGCCAGCACCACCACCGGCCTGCTCGGCGTCCGTCCCGCCGGCACCGCCACCACGATCGGCGTCGCCGAGACGTCGACCACCAACAACTGGGACGTGCTGCTCGGCAGGTGGATCAGCGCCCCGGCGATCGCCGCCGGCACCCTGTCCGGGACCGTCGGGTGGACGCTCGGCCGGCTGGTGTCCAACGCCGCCATGAACGCGGTCTACCACCTGCACGTCTACGTCACCCAGGGCGACAGCGACACCGTGCGCGGAACCCTGCTGAGCGACTACGTCGGGTCGAGCACCTGGCCGACCACGGCCGCGGCCGGCGCCGTATCCGGCGTGGCGATCAGCAGCGTCGCGGTCCAGCCGGGTGACCGGCTGGTGGTCGAGGTCGGATACCAGGCGCAGAACACGTCGTCCACGTCCTACACCGGCACCGTCCACTATGGAGGAACCGGAACGACAGACCTGGAAAACGGGTCCACGAACGTCACCACCGAGCCCGGATGGTTCCGGATCCCGTCCGGGAACGGAATCTTCTGGCGTCAGGTGTCGTCCATTGTGGACACATTCGGCGACGGCACTCTCGATCCGGTGCTGTGGTCCGGCTCGTACAACGGCGTCACCGAGACCGGCGGCCGGGCGCGGATCCCGTGCACCACCGACTACTCCGGGCTGGAGACCGCGAGGGTCTACGGACTCCAGGAATCAGAGATTTCCTGGGAGCTGTCGACCGTGCCGGTCACCGGCGGCGGCGCCACCGAGTGCTACATGATCATGTCGGTCGACAGCGTCACCGACGGCTCGTACGTCGGCTGGTTCTACGACGGCACGACGGGCCAGCTCTGCGCCCGCGCAGCAACGGCGTACTGGGATCCGAACCAGGTCATCCTGACCTACAGCCCGACGACCCATAAATGGCTCCGGGTCAGGGAAACCGGCGGCACCTGCTACTGGGACACGTCACCGGACCGGTCGACGTGGACCAACCGCAAGACCGCCGTCGCACCGCCGTGGATCCGCTACAAGGACTCGGCGTTCAACACCGAGGCGCACCGCAACGCCGGCACCAACGACTACGCCGAGATCGACAACGTCAACACGCCGCCGTCGAACAGCTACACCTTCGGGCCCGCCGACACGGCGGCGATCGGCGACGCGGTCACCGCGACGCTGACCCGCGCGCGGACACTGAACGACACGGCGGCGATCGCCGACACCGCGACACCGGTCAAGTCGCGTATCCGCGCGGTCGCCGACACGGTCGACGCCGTCGACACGGCCACGGCCGCGGAAACGAAGGCGCGCACCGCGGCCGACACCGCGGCGATCGCCGACACGGCAACCGCGGCCCTCACCCGGGCCCGGACAGCAGCGGACACCGCCGCGATCGCCGACGCGATCACGGTGGCGAAGACGAAGTCGTTCACCGCGGCCGACACCGCGGCGATCGCCGACAGCGCGACCGCCCGGATGACGCGAAACCGTACCGCGGCCGACACGGTCGACGCGGTCGACACCGCCGCGAGCACCGAGTCCAAGCCGCGCACCGTGGCCGACACGGTGGCCATCGCCGACACGGCCACAGCGGGGCTCGTACGTTCTCGGACAGTCTCGGACACCGCGGCGATCGCCGACGCAACGGTCGTCGCACCGACACGGTTCCGGGCGGTCGCCGACACGGTGGCGGTCGCCGACAGCGCGACCAGCACCGAACAGCGGCTGCGGCCGGTAGCCGACACCGTCCCGGTCGCCGACAGCGCGACGGCCGGCGTCGTACGTTCTCGGACAGTCTCGGACACCGCCGCGATCGCCGATACGGCCACCGCGGCGCAGGCCAGGACCAGGACCGTCGCCGACACCGTCCCGGTCGCCGACAGCGCGCCCGCCACCGAACCGCGGGTCCGGCCCGTGGCCG
>JACCDR012331224.1_pt1 | contig 10702 bp, 10 predicted proteins | sample 7446431 | NCBI WGS metagenome assembly JACCDR01 (sample SAMN15323443, study PRJNA562643) | freshwater metagenome | isolation source: river surface water | place: USA:Blue River Watershed | collected 2017-08-17 | reverse complement strand
TGCCTGTGCCCCAAATAGCATACCAAGCTAAAGCATGTTCTCTTCCGAAATCGGTTACACCATTATCACGCATTTCAACTGGAAGAGCTATAGCGTGACCATAAGCGAATTCGCCGAAAAAGGCAGCTTGATATAGGTTTGCACCTGCTGCACCTGTTCCATCAAGAGCGGCGATGTAACCTAGGTCTACAAACTCACCGGTGTCTGGGTCTACAGCGTCGTTTGCGCCGTTACGCATAATAGTAGTGGAAATAAAACGAGTGTCTTCATACCTACCGATTTCACCATTGAAGATAGCTCCTGTATTTCCATAATTATTGGCATTAATCCAATCTGGATCATCTCTCAATGCACGGGCTTGATGGGGATGAACAAAAGCAACGTAATAATCATTTTCCCATTTTGGAGCGTTGTTAGTTTCCAAGGTTTCAACGGCATCTTTTACAACTCTGGTATTAAACTTTCCTGCAGTAGTTGCCCTTGAAGCAGCTTCAACGCCTGCTGTACCACCGTCACCTCTGACGATGTTTGTCCCTGAAAGGACCGTATCTCTTAGCTGCATATCAAGGACAAGTGCCATATCTCGTCCTAAAAGAATCGATGCTGCTTGCATCTGATCATAAAAAGATTGCTGAAGCAGACGCTCAGAGAAAGCAATAGCATTGCCTTGCTCGCTTACTGTGATCGATTGCATAGACATCGACATGGCTCGTGTCTCAAGAGGAGTACCTTCAGTCAGTGATCCCCCTCTTTTAATATTTCCATATCTTGGAACCAAAATAGCTTTTCCTGCTTGAACTTCTAGTTCTGTTTTTTTAGTAGAGAACTGATCAAATTTCATAGCAGGAAGGGCATTAAACAGAATCTCTGCTGAGTAAACGTCCCTCGTTGCTGCCACCATCGCCTGAAATCCAGTACCTGTACGTACAGCTGTAGTAAGTACACTGCTCATGGTTTATCTCCTTTAAAGATCACAGCCACGTTACGCGGTACTGTGACAGTTTTTCTATTTCATTTGACTAGCCACATTATTGCGTTTGCCGAATTGAGTTCAAAATGTTCTGCCTCTGCTTTGCGTATTCGCCTGAACGAATTGCTTCTTCACTCGTAAGATTCTTCATTTGGTTCTGCATCTGGTTAGAAACCGGACTTGATACTGCTGGAGTAGACGGAAATCCTGTAGCCTGTTGCGGCTGAGCAACTTGCTGGGTAGGTACCTGCTGAAAAGACTGCTGGTAATATCCAGGATTGGGCTGAGGCATTCCGGCTGGATTAAACTGATAACTTATTGTCTGAGGTGACACTTGAGGAACTGGCATTCTCTGTGTCATAGCCCCCGGAGGAAATCCATTTCTGACATAGTAAGGATTAACTCCTTGGAAATTCCCCGTCGGCAATGGTTGCTGATTACTTGCAGTAGCTTGTTGCTGCTGTTGAAATTCCTGCAACCTTTTTGCTGCCTCTTGTTGTTGTAGAAATTCAGTAAGAAACTGATTTCTCAAAGTCGTATAGTTAATACGGCTTTGCTGAATCGCCTGTTCAATTTCTTCTTCACTATTTCCAACAACCTGTTCGACGAAAAGAGGTCCATTGACCATTTCCTCTCTTAGTCGTCGCTCCTTATAAGCTTCAATCTTTTGCATCTGAGACTGATGATTGAGCATCGTAACTTGATCAAGAAGCTGCTTTTGGGTTGACGCAAATTGTGCTTCCATCTCAGCTAATTGCTTCTTCAATTTCTCATCTGCTGGAAGTTGAGACGTTTCCTGTTCTTTCAACTTTTTCATCGTTGCTTCATGTTCAGCTTTAATTTGCCGCAATTCATTTTCAAGTGTCTTTTGACTTTCCTTAGTCTTATTAATCGTCGAGTAAAGCTTTTGCTTTTCTTCATTCCTCACTTGTTCGATTAATCTTACGACTTCAGGATTCGATAATAAAGGCTGTCCATTTTGATTAGTTTGAGTCTGTTCCGCATTTTGTGGCGCTTGATTCGGCTGCGTTTGGTCTTGTGTGTTCATTTTATATTTTATCTCTTTCTATTTTTACAATTCTTATACTTTCCCGGTATTTCTTGAGCTCTTATTCACCACTTTAGGCTTTGGAGTTTTTCCGCCTGGAGCTTTATCTTTACTTTCCGATCCTGGAACTTCAACCATTTTTGAAGAGTACTTCACTCCAGGTTTTGCGTTTGAACCAAAACTTTTTTTAGCCATTTTGATCTTTCTCCTGTTTTTTCTCGGTCACTCTTTGTTTCCAATGCTTATCCATCTTCTTGCGCGTCTCTGAGTAATAGAAATCTCTTCCCCGTTTAACTCTAAAAGGCACGTAAGCACTACTTACTATTGAACTGAAATCCGTTACTGCTTTGCACACTTCACAATTTTCTTTTATCCGATCAAGCTTCCCTGCTAGCGGATAAATTCTTTCCACTTTTGTTTCAACACACTTTTCACACCTATATTCATAAAGTGGCATATAAGTGTACTTAGCCTTTCTTTCCTCGTTTAACTGACGCTTCCTTAAAAGATTCTTTTTTCACTACCTTTGGTTTTGAATCAGAAGGTTTATTTTCCACATTATTACTAATTAACTTCTTTGAGAACGCTATCGTTCCTTTATTCCCCTTCGCCATTTTCGCCACTCTCTTTTGGGGTTTTCTTTTCAGTTTCATCAGGAGCTTCAAAATAAGAAACATCCTTATCAGAATACTTTGGATCGTATCCTAGGCTTACTAAGTAACTATCGATGAGAACTCCTTTGCTCACTCGTTTCACCGTCCCATCCTTAAAACTGACGCTTCTGGTCGTGGCAGGTGAATTACTAGGACCTAAAACTCGATTCACAATCTGCCCGCCTATGTAATTTCCCTTTACCTTCCTATCCAGCGAAGAGAACCCTGGCTCAGCCTTATGCCAGTGTCGCTTCCTTTTTCCTTTTGCCATTATTGAGCCTCAAGATTCCCTGCACTTGGGCTTCTTCGCGCAATATCACTCTGTTTCACGACATTTTGCCTGGCTGGTATATTCTGACGCATACTGTTATCTGTATTTTGGGATAGCGTGTCCGCATTTGTACTTCTAACAGCTGGCTCATCTTCAATCACATCAGTTTGAGCGTCCTTTGTTCCAATTCCGAATATAGCCTGCTCTTTAAGAATTTGTTGGGTCTCATCTTCAATGTTCTCTACGCCGATTTCTTCCATCGCCCATTTTCTTGATCTTACTTTTCCGTTTACGGCATTGAGAACATACCCAAGATCTAAATGCTTATCTTTTGGCAATGTGCTATTGAATGCAATGCTATTTTTAAACGGATCTAGATGGCTCGGTCGTTTGCACCCAGTGGGAATAGCCGTCGTCGTCCGATTTTCTATGATAGATGTTCCATCTTCGTTTGTACCAACTACAATGGTTTGCGTAAAAGTCTCGGGTTCCTCTGGGAATTTAAAAAGACCTGTTTTTAGCTGCAAAGGTCCTTGGCCCTTTGGCGCTTTAACATCTGGAGAAGATGTATCCTTTTCGCCGTCGCCCTCTTTGTCGTGATCAATTATCTCAGTATCAGCTGGGTCCCAAAAAGAGGTATACTTATTTCCATACTCCTCTTTGAACTGTCTAAATGGGATCTCTCTAATTTCCCTTCCTATTGAGTGTTCCCGAATAACGGTTACCAACGCTTCTTCTGGATCTAGAAAATCAAATGTTTGAGGATCAACCTCGTAACATTTTCTACGTACAAATCCTCTTGCGTCTTGGTATTCATGGATCTTTCCACCACAATTTTCACAAAGATCCATAGGCAAGATAAAGCCTTCTGTAATCTGCTTAATTCTCAAAATAAAATAGTTGATTTTCTCAAAACCTTTTTCATATTCAGCTTTTTTCTTATTAGTTTTCTCAATTAGTGGTGATAGCTCCATCTGAAGAGCCACACCGGATGTGTTTGAGATATAATGTTCAGCGCCGCCTAGAGATTTTTCTGGCACTTGAGCTTGCTCAAAAATCGCCTGTCTTACCTGCTTTACGTATTCAATATATGAGTCTATTCCACCTGTCAGAGTAAGATACTCAACCGACGAATTAGATGGTAGCCCGGACCAAGTTTGTTTTGGTCCCCTTTCTAACTGGTTTGCTTTTGCTCCTTTAATGACAGTAATCGGGCTTCCGTTATAATTAATGATGTCTGAGATATCGGTATGTTTTTCATTAAGCTCTCTTTGAGCATCAAGTATTCCGCCATCAAGATCGGACATCCCGTAGAAATCGTTAGGAACTGCCATATTGGAGATGTGTATGACAGGTATTTCTCCAAGAACATTTTCATACTCTCTGTCATCTTCATCTTGTCTTCGTTCAATAATCTTTTCAGGAGTAATCTCCTGGATAAACTTTTTTTTCGTCCTTTTTTGTGAGCCATTGAATGATAACTCACCCGTATCAAAATATTCGGTAACTATTGTTACTTTTCTAAGTTCCTCTCGATTTGACGGATTCCATTCAGCTATTACATTTGAAGAATCAAGCAAGATTAATTTAATCTGTCCCTTAGCATAAGGATTGAGCTTCTTATGAAGTTCAGTTGGAGGCTGATAAGTGACTAAAAACCAGACATCTCCAGTTACTGCGCCCATCAACGCAGCTTGAATCGAAATAGAAAGCTGTCCATTTGCTTCCCATGTTTTTCTTAAAACAGGAAGAGTATGATTCTGAAGAACTGTGGGGACGGTTATCTGAAATCCCCCTCCTGCTAAGAAGGCAACAGATTTATCAATGAGAGGCATAACCAAATTCATGGTTACTAAGGGCTCATTATCAACTCTTTGGAAATCCCATTGGTTGCCGTAATAAAAATTCCAATGTTCATCATTCCTAGCTATGCGGCTTAATTCATCAGCAACAAAAAGTTCTGATCTTTTATGCGCAGCATCTCCAAAGAGTCGTTTTGTAATTGCGTAACTAGAAATGTTTGACACGGAGGCTCCTTACTTTTTCGCTTTTACTGCATTCAAGCGAGCAGGCACCCCCCTATTCACCTGAGTTTGTCCAGCGATTCCGGCTCCAGCATTAAAGCCAGAAGCAACTTCTTTGCCCTGCTTCATAGTTTTTGGTATGCCAACCTGCATCTTAGCCTTCGTTTCTTCGACCTGGACCTGAAGCTTACTAATTCTTCGCTGTGGCCTCTGTAGTTTCCCCGCCAGTTCCAGTTTCTTTTTCAGGTTCTTTTCTCTTACCTGCAGGTCCTCTTGCTTCAACTGCACCGCTTGGTTCTGCATATTTTTCATGGTGAATCCCTTCATCCGTAGGTTCAAACTCAGTTAAAACGAAAGCTCTCCTGCCATTCGCGTACCTCTTGGCCCGAGGTGAGGTCAGTTGATGGATCAAAAATTGGGAATAATCTTCGTTTGGGGTTCCCATTATCGGGGCTAAAGGCTTCGGAGCGTCTTTATTAATTCTTCCCTGCTTGTAGCGCTCCTCTGTTGTTCTAAAATCTTTCGTATATAGAGCGTTAGGGCCTGGGTCCAACAGAGGAAATCTGGGTAACTCCTTTTTGGTCGAAGCACCCTGATATTCTCTCATCTTTAACTTAACGTATTCCTTTGCTGCATCCTGTCTAAAAACTAAATCTTCAGTCCTCTTTTCAATATACTTCCCCAAATTAGCCCATATGAAAGAAAGAAAAGTAAGCCATTTTCCCTTTAGCCCAAGGCTTGAGAAAACTTTCCCCTCCCATAGATTTCCAAAACACGGCACTATTTTTCCCAAAGCTTAAAGATCTCGTTTTTCGCCGATGGTTACTATTTTTAAAATCTTATGCGCCTAAAAAGGATGAGGCATGAGCTCTTTAAAATCAAGTTTTCTACCATCTCCTCGAATATCTTTGCATTCTCCCTGGCGCACTGCCTAATTTTCTCCATTTAGATAACTCTGAAAATCCTTTTTTTTTCGTGCTCTCGACTTCAATTGTGGGAACAAGTTCTGACTTTGACGCCCATGTAGCAAGAGCGACCGAATTGGGATAATCATCATGTTCTCCTTCTGCTCCCTCGACCACCAGATACTCACCACTGTATTGCCTATCTAAGTTTATGTGCTGCTTTTGAAAATCTTGAAACTGCTTAGTTTCCTTTGTCTTTGGCCCGGCGGGATATTCAAGTCTTCCTGAATTGATTTCTGGAATATAATACTTATAAAGAGCGCTTTTTGATTGAAGAGAATATTTAAAAGGAATGATTGTAATCTCAGGCAATAAAAGCATTAATCTTTCAGTAACCGGGTCTCCCATTCCTGTAGCATCCGCTACTAATACCGACACATTCCATTTTCTTAGATAATTTACCAATGCATAATATTGTCCATCATCTCCCTCAAAACTTCCCTGTAAAGCAAGCCATCCTAATATTTTTTTACTATAGGAGTACGCCACCGAAGCTCCATCCTCTTTGCCGAAGATTGAGTCAATTAGTATTGGGCTTTCTTTATTTACACTCAGAACTGTACAGACTGTTTGGTCGCCCTCTTTAGCGATATCTAATCCCGCAACCTGATATCCTTCTTTGGTAAATTGATTGATTTCTAGATTTGGGTTACCTAAAGATGTGAACTTATCCTCATTAATAGCGATCTTTTTTGATTCTTTCCATTTCAGCTCAAAATTCATCTGAAATTCTTCGTTGTCTGTACCACCTAGCTTAGCAATTTGATTATTTAACCATCTTTCATATTGAAGATGAAACATATTGCCATCTTTTTTGTAAGCATTCTCTTTTTCTTTTATAATTAGCTTATAAGGAAATTCAAAATGGTTCCTCTTGCCGCCGTTTTTATAGACAGCAATATTGAACTGAATGGAATTATGAAATCCTCCCTTACTAAGATGAGCTGTACCAATCTTAACCAAAGTCCCATTGACAGCTGCCATCATAGGACTTATCTCCTTATTTACTTTATACCTACTCACTAGTTGCGCCTCTTCTATTATGATCAGATGGTAAGTTTTGCCTTCCACCTTTGAATCAGGAGACGCTGACCTTGAATGAATATAGCTATTGTTGTCTAACGTGACATTACCACCCCGGTTAGTAACAACCTTCGCTCCACATTCTTTTAGAATAAGTTCTGTTTCTTCACGATCGACCAAAGTTCTTATTCTCAGATGGGATATGTCAGCCTGTTCTTGAATTGGCGCAAATATACCAACCCAAAATCCTTCCTTAAACACCGCTAATCTTTCATCATCTGGAAATACATCGTTCGCTAAAGCAGGTAAAATAATGGCTAAACCTATAGCAACGTTTGCTATAGTTTCTGTTTTTCCGCTTTGTCTGCTCAATAAGCCTGTTATCGTCTCTCCTTCATTAAGGACGACACTTTCTATAATTCTTTTTGCAAAAGCTTTTTGGTAAGTGTACCAATTCTTACAACTCAGGATAATACAAAACTGAAGAACCTTATCTACTAGTTCCTTGTTGCTGAGAAGGCCTCTTGATTCATAGTATTTAGCACTTTTATTATGAAGCTTTTCGTTTGGAGAGGGTGGGATGAAGCTTTTTGATTCTTCCATATCTTAATTTGCTTCTTGCGCCTTAATTCTCTTTGATATGGGAAGTCTTATCTTCTTCTTTTTCAAAACAGTTAAGATCATTTCTGCTTCTAAAATAATTTGCTGCTCACAAAAATCACTGCAAGCCACAGGCTGATCTCGCCTTAATTGATTATTGCATCCTTTTCGGTAGCACCTTGGTCTAACGACATCAGGCCTAAATGCTCGCCCTAAATAATGCCTAAAATATTTTTCTTCCGGTAAATTAGGGGGCCTACCTCTTCCTAATTTTACAGGTTTTATCTCTTGTTCTTCAAATAAGGTAATCTCTGGACATTTACCCTCATCGACCATTTCTTTTACTTGCGTCCAAATGTCTCTTTTCACGGGAACATCTTTTCCCCATTAAGAAGGCGTCTCATAGTTGAGACAAATCTTCGTGATGGTTTGAAAGACACACACTTAAGCTCAGCCACTTTGTTTGATGTATCGAAATTGAAAGCAACTTTCCTAGATTTAGCTGCAAAAGTACCAAATCCCTGTATTCTTGCTTTCCCTTCTTCAGCCATACCCTTTAAAACCGCCTCGCAAAATAAACCTAAAACAATCTTAACGTATCCTTTAGGCATCAGGACATTCAGCTCAATCAAACGGCCTTCGATATACTGAAATATCCTTGATTCGTTCATCTTCTATATAGAAGAAAGTAAAATATCCCTGAAGTTCTGTAAAGCCACAGTAGGTTAAATCCTGAAATCTACCACAAATAGCTCTTTACATGCACCGCATCTAAACATTGCATAGCAGTGTTTTTTATGAAACTTGGCTTTTTTGAATTTTAGCTTAATCGACCAGCACAATACGCACTGCTTATAATAATAGTCTCCTGACTTATCAGTTTTTTTAGGCTTCTTTTTGAGCTTTTTCTTTAAAGGCCGTACCTCTACATCCTTTTCCAGCTTCGCTCTCATTTGATATGCCCTCTGCTTTTTTGCGTTTAGGATATCTACATTCATTTCACGGAATAGACCTCAAGAGGTAATCAGCTCAATTTGTCAAAATCCATTCATGACCGTTCCCGTTGCCTATATTATTTATCTATGTTATGTTTAATGTTAGAGGTCGAACGTATGGACAAAGATAAAAATAACTTAAAGATCGATCCAAAAAACATAAGCGAAGAAGATTGGGAATTTTTAAAGCTTCTCTTAAAGATAAAACCTGTGTCTTAAATGACGTATGTCCAAAAATGCACTTGAAAATACAAGAATTACGGTATTAAGATCGAGAAGCAAAAACGGAACTCCTGGATCATAGATCCCTATGGGATAAAGTCAGTGCGCTTACAGAGCAGCACCGCCTTTCGTTCGAGTCACAAACCATAGGGTTAACCCAGGATTAGAATGGCAGGGGTTTAGCGACTCCTGCCATTTGCATTTAAACACATATTATATAAAATAATACTTGACCGGTTGCATCAAGATTGAGATGATTTAAGTATAAGGCCACGCTAATGGCCTCACGAACGAAAGGCAGTAAAAAATGAACACAGAAACTTATCATGAAAATGTCACGCGAGCGATCAAGCTTCGTAAAACGATTCTATAAACTTCAATGAATAAAGAAATAAATCAAAAAACTTGGATAGATTCAAAAAGTAGAAAACAATGACCTGTCAGTTACTACTTTAAAAGCTATGCAGGCAGGATATGCGAAGCATGTACTGAAATTGGTTATAAACTTCAGTCAGATGGGAAAATAAAAAGGGAGAAAATAAAATGAAAACACAAATAATGGTTTTAATAATGTTTTTGATTAGTTCGATTGCATCTGCTCAGCCGCGCGAAGCTACTGAAGCAGAACAACGACAATACGATATAGACAGAGTTGTTCATGGCGTTTGTAAGAGCATATTTCTTACAGTAGATATATACAATCATAGAGAAGCCCTGAAATTAAGGGTCAAAAATGAACCACTGCTACAATACAAAATTAATGAACTTAATCCTCAAGTTAGTTGGTATTGGAAATCAGCAGAAGATGGCAAAAAAGAATATAAAAGACTTTCTGGCAAAAAATGGAAAGACAAAAATTGCGATGACTATGATGAAAACGATCACATGTTAGAGATGTGATCAATAAAGTTTTTGAGCCGCCAGAAGCATATTATCAGTAATAGGCAGGGGCGATGCGTTGTAACCCAATTCAATCGCCTCTGAAATTTTCTTGGGATCAAAATCTAAGGTATCATGAAGCGGAGTAGAAGGAGCATAGATCTCAAGCTCAATTTTCTTTTTGTCTTCTCTGTTATTATAATCGAGACATTTTACAATATCGTTAACAAAAGTTTCATGCTCCATAATATCCATCGCTCTTGGAGCAATTTTGATTGATTTTAACATTCCGCTGGGCATTTCATAGGGTAGGGGATCAGGAGTAATAGGATTACAGAGGATCACAACGATTTTATCAGCTCCATCTTGAATAGCTTTATAAAGAGGGGCCTGCTCTCTTACTCCTCCATCGACATAACCATTCACATGTTCCATCACGCCTGGGATTGCACAGCTTGCGCATACAGCATCCGCAAATTTTTCAGGAGATGATTTATCGTTCGAGACATATTCTATTTTGCCACTTCTTAGATCCACTTGGCAGACAGTGACGGGTGCCATGTAATAGGTTTTATCGGAAACGAACTGACTTATTAATTTTTTAAGGGGACTAAGACTATAAACTCCTGATGACCACAAAAAGGAAAGAGTGTTGAAGGATAAAATATCTCCTTTTCCTTTTATATTTCTCCAAACTTTCTCAAGTTCGCTAATCCCACCATAGCTCATGCCTATACTGTTTAGTGCCCCTACGCTTGTGCCATAATAGCCATCAAATGATCTGTTATTTTCTTTAAGTTTTTTTAGGACTCCAACTTGATAATCGCCCTTTGCCCCTCCGCCCGACATTACGCATACTGTCTTCATGATTTTCAGCCATCCTTTCAAGCGATTCTGATTGCTCTAAGTGATCTTGCATAGGCTTTTATAGTACCTTCGTCGGATGCCCATCTAATGTCTAAAGTATCGTTCTCATCAAATGTATAAATACCACAGGTACTTAAGCTAAAATAAACTTCTCCATCTAGCTCGGTAAAACCTGTCAGTCTTCC
>JACCDR012386270.1_pt1 | contig 10703 bp, 12 predicted proteins | sample 7446431 | NCBI WGS metagenome assembly JACCDR01 (sample SAMN15323443, study PRJNA562643) | freshwater metagenome | isolation source: river surface water | place: USA:Blue River Watershed | collected 2017-08-17 | reverse complement strand
CCATGAATTGAATTGTTTTTTTTTTTCGCGGTAGGACAGGGGGTTTGGCTGGAGCCGGGATTTCTTTGGTGTTGGTAATGCGTGGAGTATGGCGTAGTAGATACCGTCGAGGGTGTCGTCGTTTTTACCGCGGGGGTGCATAGCCATTTCATCGTGGATTACGTCCATGTCGGGCTGGATGTAGAGAAGGCCTTTTGACAGACGCGGTTCGATGATATCGAGGTGTCGTTTTTCTTTGCGGTCGCGCGGGGTGTGTTTTACGGACAGGCCGGGGATGTGGACGCCTTCGATGTTTGTGAGGATATCGCGGAATGTTTCTTGCGCTCCGGTTGATTCGATTGAAACGCGATTGGGTTTAAGGGAGCGGTTGTATTGGATGATGTCTTGGATTGTTTCGGTAGGGGAGGCGCGTTTGCGTGAGAAGGGGAGGACAAAGATTTTGAGGTCGGGTGTTATTGCGACCGGGAGGATAACGGTGTAGTCGGCGCGGTTGTCGATTGAGGTAGCTGGGTCAATGCCGATGTAGCATGTGGCTGGTTCTGATATGGGTTTGTTTGCGCCGGCGTTGCCGAATTTGTCGGTGAGGGTGTAGGTGATTGTTTTTGATTCGGGGTCGTAGTAGCCGGTGTAGTATTTTAGGAAGGAGGGGTTAAGGCGCTGGGTTTCTGAGGATGTGATGACGCAGCAGTATTCCTGGTAGTAGATTTGGAGTTCACCTACTGCGGCGTGCTGGTCTTTAAGGCGCATGAGTTCTGCCCAAGAGATATGTTCGGGCCAGAGGGAAACCTGTTCATGCGGGCGTGCTTCGGCTGAGAAGCGGTAGGTATTGTAGGAGGGGTTTTCGGAAAGGTTGAGAGAAAGGCAGAGGGCGTGAACGGGTGTACCAATACAGAAGATGCGTCCGCGTTTGCGGTCTATGGCGGGTTCGAGGTTTTTCATCCACCATTGCCGGTTGAACTTCATTGCTTCGGCGGTTTTGGTGTTGTTTTCGTCCTCCATGTCATCGCCAATGATAAGAGTAGGGCGCTGGGAGCCGTGTTTAAGACCGCGGGCCTGCTGGCCGGTTCCCATGCACAGGAGCATTGTGCCGTCTTTGAGGATTACTTCGGATTCTGTCCATTTGAGGGCTGTTTGCGCGCCCCAGTCACCGTAGAGCAGTTTGATACGCGGAAACTCGAGAGCTTCTTTTATGGAGCCAAGCAGGCGCTTGGAGTGGTTGTATGTTTTTGAAACGAGTACGACGAATTTCTTTTTACCCTTTTCCTGTACGAGAATATGGAAGAGGGGGATAAGGCCGGCAACGATTGTGGATTTTGCGTGACCGCGCGGGGCGATTACGTTGATGTATTGCTGGTCTTTGTCCATCCACGCGCTTGTCAGGGCGCGGTGAAAATTGGGAGAGGGTATGCGAAACCAGTCTGTGAGGCAGATACGGCCAAAGGTCAGTGGGTCTTTTTCAATGCGCTGGATGACTTCGCCGTATTCGGCGGTGAGCTTGTACTCTTCGTGGGTCATAAAAAAGTGACGGCCAAGATGGAGAGCAGGAAGAATGCGGAGTAAACGATGACTGCAAGCAGGATGTCGTTTTTGCTCAGGTATTTAGACACAAGCAGTCCGCATTCAGCGCAAAAAAACTCGTTGTTATTGGTCCGGAGTATTTTTTGCGGGGCGGGATAGCAGTCGCAGGTTTTCATGTTCGGTGTCGCGTAATACGGTTCTCAAATAAGTGATTTCTGCAAGGCACATTGCCTCGCGCTTGCTTTTTGCAAAGCCGGTTTGCAAATCGTGGTTGTATTCAACCTCCCAGCGCCAGAGTGTTTTTCGCAGGCATTCAGCTCGCAGTGTCGCGCCGGTTTTGAGCTGGGCGGTCAGTCTTTCGCTTGAGGCGGGGTAGTACCCGTCTTCTGCTCGCCATGTTGGTATGTGGACAGCCATTCTTGTGCTTCTTTTTCTGTTTCTACAAGTTTCACTAAATCCCAGTACGGGCCGGAGATGTTTATTTCACAGCGCCAGTGGTTCTGGTAAAACATGATTCTTGCAAATTTTGGTGTCATTTTTTTGCAAATGTGGCGTCAATCTTCATGGCGCGTTGAAGGCGCGCGCGAATCAGGTATGCCTCCGGGGATTCGCCATTGATACGGAACCGGGGCAGAGATTTAAGCGATTCTACAACATGGTCTGGCATGGTGCTGATGATAAACATCGCCTCGCCGTTTGTCATGTGCGGAGTGACTTTTATACCGTGACGGGATGATTGCAGGACTTCTGCAAATTCGCTGGCAGACAGGGCTGGTTGAATCATATTGTTTATCGCATTATGGTGAATACCTGATTGTTTAAATACCCGTTAAGGTATGCAAACGCTTCTTCCGTGTGTTCGCACATTTTAACGCCGGCATAGTCAAGCATTAAGTACGTTGCATGGAAAACTTCGTGCGTAACGGCTTCAATCAACTTGCGTTCACGGCGCTGTTTTTTTGAGCCTATCCAAATGCACATTGCCAGTGAGTCGGAATCCGAAAGGAAAAGGCCGGCAACAGTTTGTTTTTCGGTCAGTTTCTTTTTCATCCAGTCCGGGATGACCGGGAACTCTGTTTGCTCTGTTATTTCTCCGGAAAAGACAAACACGTTCCAGCCGTAAATCGGAACATGAATACATCCGTGATAAACGCCTTTGGATTTCATTTAAGGTCTGGCGGGATAAGCTGGTAAGAGGAAAAACGCACGCCGTTTTCAACGCGGTTGTTTGATACGATGTTGTGACCGCGCTTGCGCAGTACATGGATGATTGCAGACAGGCGCGTTGCTTTGAACATGACAAACGCCTGCATAGATGTGATTTCGCGCCCGGTACTGAGGTAGTTGTACACGTCGCTGATTTTTGTGGGCTTCATGGATTTATGACCTCCCATTGCCATTGTTTGTTTTTCTTGTATGCGACCGTAATACCGATTTGCGGATAGAGGGCGGCAAAAACACGGGTCTTTACCCGGGCGTCATCGCGCCAATACCCTTTGACTTCAAACGCATGCAGACGCCCGTCTGGATAGGCGACAATAAAGTCGGGTATGTAATACGACCCGTCGCCAAGGCGGAATTTCATGCACTCAAACCAGAACTGCGTGATTTCGCCCGTTTGCAAACGCTGGCGAAGCATCAGCTCCATTTCTTTTTCCCAGCCATTCATTTTGCTGTTTGCACTCGGGCGCTCGGGCTTGGAAAGCATGTCGCGCGATTTTTCGATTGCTTTTGCAAGAAGCTGAGGGTTCACGTCTTTACGGCTGACTCTCGCCATTTTTGCACTTCCTCTTTAAGTGATAAGGGTTGAATGAAGTCGTTTTGCGCGATTGGAACTACTTCGGCGTAGTCTTCAACCGGGCCATAGAATTGCAGGTAAACCACTTGACTGACAAGGGCTGTGTCAAGGTATTTGTCGGGGATAAGCCAAACCTTCCAAAGAGTGTAGTTACTCCACCCGGGAGCGTATGGCTCGGTTCTGAGAAGTATTGCATCATCTACTCCCGAGAGTTTATTTGATTGGGTCTGAAGCGGGAATTTGTACGACTCAGGAACGTAGCACCAGCGCTGTACAAGCGTTGCAAACAAACGCGACGACAGCTTGGAGCGAATGTGAACATTCTCTATTCCATGCTGTCGTGCGTACTCGTAGCTTCGTCCATTTCCTCGTCCCGGATTACCTGAGCTTCTTGCCATTCTTTGTTTACCTCGTCAAGAAGTGAATGACCAGACGGCAACGCCCCGCTTGTTTCGTTTTGCGGCAAAGGCGTCAAACCGCGCTGGTTGATTTTTTGGTCAGGGTACATGCGTAACAGTTTGCCGACTTCGGTCACGCCGCGAATCATGTTGGCCGCGTCCATTTTTTCCTCGGCGACTTCAACAGACGCCTTGAGCTTGTTGAGTACCCATTCTTCGTCCATTCCAAGCTCTTTCATCTTGGACCGAAGCAGAAGGTCAAACTCGTCACGAATCATTTTGCTTTTCTTGAGGATTTTTCGGATGCTGTATTTTTGCTCGCCGCCAAACCCAAGAATAAGGTCTGCTGAGTCATAATCCGGCTCTCCGTAAGTAAGTGTTGAGTTTACAAGAACGCAGATTGCTTTTTGCACCTGAATGTGCCGTAATGCACGCTCGTCAGAGCTGCATTCCCACAAAGGTTTGTGGATGTATGGCCTTGACTCAAACCAAGGGGAAAAGCACCGGATTCGGCGCTCTTCCTCTCTTGACTGCTGTGGGTAATCCTCAGAATGGAAGCTCGTCGTCGCTTTCAACGACTTGCGTGTTCCGAGGAACTTGCGGACTTGGTGCGGCGTAGAGCGACTCCCCAACACTGGGCCGCCCTTCGGCTTTTTCAAACTGCTCATGCTGTTGGCTGGCTGTGGTGAAGGAACTGCGGTCAGTGCCATAACGCACCTGCGCCGTGATTTTTGTGTCAATCTGCGCGGCGAGCTTTTTGAAGTACTCCACGCGATTGGAGTTGTCAATCATTTCCTTGCCCTTGTACATGACGCGCTCGACCGGCGGAAGGTCTTCTTTAAAGTCAATGCAAAAAGGAAGAAAGGGCGCGTTGCGCGAGTCATCCATTGTAATGTCACGCACGGCGACATTGTAATACGGCATTGAGGGCTTGTCCTTGTTCTCGGACATATACGGCGACAGCCGGCACAGTGTTATCGGGGTCGCGCTCCCGAGCGAAGCAATGATTTTGTGACCGTATGAAGCGTCTTCGGCAACTTCAAACGTCACACTTTGGCCGTCTGTGCCATCAAAAAGAAACTGAAAAGCCGGGCGCAGGTCGGGTTTGTCTTTCGGTGCCGGGCGGTGTTTGATGCCGCGAAAATACCCGACAAAAGAAGCGTAATGCTCGTGAATTGCGTTGCCGCTTTTGTCTTTTCCGCGATAAACGGAGATTACAAGGCGGTTGTCTTCGGTCTTTACAAACCGGGCGTAGGTAGTAGAGGGCTGAGCTGATTGAAACGACATGATGATTTATCAAGTGTTGAGGTTACTGAATACAAGGTAAGCAAGCTCAACTCGATAGTCAATAGTTACAAATGTAAAAGATGTTATTGCGTTTTGCGGCGTACATACTGCGTTTTAATTCGTTTGCAAAGCGTTTGCAAGCAGTTTATCTTGTTTGCAAACCGTATAAATCTGCAAAAATGGCAAAAAAGAGCTTTTTCGGCAACGAGCGCGCAAAAAAAACCGCGTCGGATTTCAAAGGGCTTGACGCGGAAGTGCGCGAATCGCTTATGCTGATTCAGTCCTATGCTGATGAACAATACCAATGGTCTGAGCAGGTTTTGCGCGATGACGCATTTAGAAACGGTGTTCAGTTTTCAAAAAGAGAGCTGATTGAGCTTGGCGAGCGGCGCCAGCCGCCGGTTGAATGGAACATTATTTACCCGTCTATTGAGCTTGCAAAATCAATCCTTGCAGACCGCCCGCCGCGGTTTCAGGCCGTCGCGCGTGAAGGCTCAGACATTGAACTGGCTCAGCTTTTTTCCGACATTTTCTTTCACATCTGGAACTACTCTGCCGGCGACATGGAGTTTCGCCAGCACATTGACGATTACTATGTAGCCGGGCGCGGCGTCTGGCATCTTGAAGAAGAAGAAATGCCGGACGGCACAAAGGAACTTCGCATCAGCGCGCCGGACCCGATTAAAGTGTACCCGGACCCGGATAGCCGCGACCGCTGGTGCCGCGACGCCGCCAACATTCTGATTTGCGACCTTATTACAGAGTCACAAGCGCTCAAAATCATGCAGTCGCGCCGCAAACTTAAGCGCGCTCAGACTTCCAATGAACAGCGCAACCCGACGGCAGAGCTTGAAACGATTGGTGACAACGGGCAGTATTATGCCCTTGACTCGCGTTACAACCGCAAAATACGCCAGCCTGAACTACGTAACGATGTGAATTACTACGAATACATCATTCGGTATTCGCGCGTTATGGAAGACCGTTTCCGGGTTAAAAACCTGCAAGACGCTTCCGAAATGGACCTGACCGACAAAGAATATCAAGAGTGGTTGCAAACCCCCTGCTTTGTTGTAACAACCCCGGGCGGCATATCGGTTGTTTTTGGCGACGAGTTTCCGCAGGTTATGGAGTTGTACGCTCAGTTTGGCGAGGTCTGGCATTACCAGCAGGACGAACAGGCCGGAGAAATTTTCCCGGTTGGCGGAGAGCCACAGGAAGGATTCGAGCAAACACGCACTCAGGTAGAGCTGTCCACGTTTGAGCTTGCAATGTCGGTGATTCCTTTTGAAGTCACAGAGCGTCAAGTTCCTCGCATTAAACGCGTTCGCTCAATTGGGAATGTGCTGGTTGACGTGAAAATCATGGAAATTGACGAATACCCTGTTGTATTCTCAATGGCCAACTTCAACCGCAACCCCTATCCGGTTGCAGACGTGACCCTTGTGCGCGAACTCCAGCGCTACTACAACAAAATGCAGATGCTCATTCTTACGCATACCGCCAACTCGGCCGGCATGAAGGTGCTGGTTAATCGCGGGGCGGATATTGCAGAGCTTGAGCAAAAGTGGGGACGCGCCGGCGCTGAGTTTATTCCTGTGGACATGGAATTTGGCCCCCCGGTCGTTGCGCAGGTTCCACCGCTTTCCGGTAACGTGTACGCAAATGCAAACATGGCCGAGCAAAAAATGCAGAAAATCCTTGGTGTTTACGACATCATGGGAGGTGACAATACAAAGTCACCGGAAACATACCGGGCAACGATTGTTCTTGAAGAAGCCGGCCAGCGCCGCATGCGGTCAAAACGCGAATCACTGGAGCAGTCGCTTAATCAGCTTGCGCACGTTGCCGCTCAGATGATTCCTCGCACATACGACCAAGAGCGCACGATTCGCATTGTTCAACCGACTGGACAGGTTATGCTGGAAAGCATCAACATCCCGCTTTACAACGAATATAAATCAGACGTAATTGGGCGGAAAAACGATATTGGTTCAGCCCGGTTTGACCTTACTATGGTCTCCGGCTCAACCCTGCCGTCTAACCGCTGGGCACGTTTTGAGTATTACATGCAGATGTTCAACGCCGGACTGCTGGACGACATTACAATGATTCAGCAAACAGACCTGCCAAACCAACAGCAAATCATTGAACGCAAATCAATGATTGTGCAACTGCAACAGCAGGTCATGGCGCTTCAAGAAGAACTCAAGAACGTCAAAGGCGACCTGCAAACCGCCAGCCGCGAAAGCCTGCATGACCGCAAGCGCGTTGAAGTCGAGCGGTTTAAGACTGAGCTTGCCGAGAAAATGGCAAAAATTGAATCTGCAAACAGCGCATCGCTTTTGCAAATGAAAAGCCAAGCCGACAGACTCGGGCTTGAGCAGGAAGCGTTTATGATTCAGGAACAGCTCGCAAAAAAGTCGCGCGAAATGACTGAAGGAGCTAATTCTGAGAATAAACCTCAGAAAACTCCTGCAAAATGATTTGCAATATTTGCAAAACAACCAAAACAACCATACATTCGTATGTTACAAGAACCGGGAACCACTACTCCAGCGCCAACCCGCACCTTTTTTAAGGCTCCGCTTGACGCGACAACAACAGAACAGCCCGAACCGTCCGGCCAGTCAACCGAGCAACCCCTTGAGAAGGAATCTCAACCGGAGCCGAATGACCACAGAAATGACCCGAAGCGTTTTGAGTATTGGCAGTCGCAAGCCGCCAAAGCCCAGAATCAGCTGAAAGAACTTTCTGCTCAACTGGACCAGTACAAAGGCGCCCCAAAGGAAGCTCTTGAGCTTGCCCAAACGCTGTATAAGCGACCTGAACTGATTGAAATTCTTCAAAAGGCTCAGTCTGGACAACTTCAAGCACCGGCTCCGGCTAAATCTGCAAAAGAGCGTTACGCTGAAATGAAGCGGCCTCAAGCTCCCGTGAAGCCCGAAGGTTATGACGAGTACGAAGCTCAGAATGACCCGGAAAGCGAGAGCTACAAATTCCGCCAACAGTATTCAGAGTACCGCGAGTCGCTTAACGACTACCTGCTTCAACGGGAAGAGTTGCGCGACCAGATGGAAGTCGAAGTAGCCAAAGAGCGTGAACAGGCAGAGCGAGTGCGCGCACAGCATGAAGAGCTTGCGCAGGAGCTTGAGCATAAGCACGGTCTTTCGCAACCTGAAATCGGCGAATTTTTTCAGCTGTTCTCACAAGAACCCTCAACGGAGCTGCTCGTACAGATGTTCCGCGGAGTCAAGGCCGGCAAAAAACCCGCACCGCCTGCGCCTGCCCCGCGTCCGCCGTTTCAAGGCAGTCCAAGACAGGAACCCGCTGGAGGGAATCAGCAAAGTGGATTTTTCGGTTCTCGTTAACCACATAATTTCACAAACCTCACAAAATCATGGCCGCTAAGACCCTATCTTCGGCAGGTGTACTGTACACGGAACGGCGCGAGTTTAACCTCAACCGGAACGATGACATTCATCTGCTTTATCCTACGCTGACCCCGTTTCTGGGTTGGCTCAATGACCTTGAATCAGCCGAAGTTGATGACCCCGACTTCAAAATGTTTCAAGACACCGGCTTCTGGCGCTATCAGCGCGCAATCGTAAACGGCTCGCCGTCGGCATGGTCGCCAAACGGGAATCCAAAAGGAACTGTTTCGGTTGACGTTGATGGAATTGTTGGCCTGTCCTCAAATTGCGATGACTCGTGGCTTGGGGTTATGGTTGAAATTTACGATACCAACAAAACAACCCTAAAAGGTGTTGCGTTTGTCAGCGCCGTGACTGATACAAACACCATTGTCCTCAAGGCCATTGGAAACCCGGTCAGCGCTACCCAAACTATGACCGCCCTTGCCGACAACGACATTCTTGAAGTTGTTGGTCACGCATGGGGTGAAGGTCACACCGCTCCGGAAGCATCGGAAGATGAACTGACGGTTGTTTGGAACTCTACCGGCATTACCCGTACCGCCATTGACATCACCGGAACGCTGTACAAAACTGCCCTACGTGGTGGTGGCTCTTCGGAACTTGAGCGTCTGCGTCGGGTCAAGATGAAAGAACACAAGATGCGTCTTGAAAAGAAGTATCTGTTCTCGTGGCGTATTGGCGGTATTGGTGGAACAGCCTATGGTGCGGCCAACCAAGTTGATTCGACTTTTGTTGACCACGCAACTGACGCTGGAAGCCGCACTGTTCGCACGACCGCCGGGTACATTCCAATTCTGCGCCGTTATGGCCGTACATCGGGCGACCTGCAAAACGTGTTTTCGTTTACCAAGGCGACCAACAAGTACTCCGACTGGGTTGACATGATGGAAAAGCTGATGCAGTACGCTGACGGCCCTGTTCGCCGCGCTTTCTGTGGTCCATCGGTTATTTCCTACCTGAACTCCCTGCAAATGATGAAGAACTCGGATTTCAAAATTGAAATTTCCGAACTCAAGCAGGATAAGCTTGGCTACAACGTGCAGTACGTTGACACAGGCCACGGTGTGCTGGAAATGGTCGTTTTGAACTCGCTCCGCCAGACCGCATACGCCAACTATGTGCTTCTGCCGCATGCCGACCACATTGAACGCAAGTTCTTCCGCCCGGACGCGTTCCACGCGAACATCAAGAAGGACAACAACTACGACGGCATCAAAGACGAGTATTTCTCGGACGACGGTTTGTGCCTGACGCAAGTTGACAAACACGGCCTTATCATTCTTCAATAAGGAGCATATCATGGCCTTTGACACCCTTGTATCTGTTGACAGCGGCGAAAACCTGATTGCGATTGAGCCTGCTCAGGCTCTCGCAAATGCCGGCACTACGTTTACGCAGGCGCTGAGCTGGTTTCGCATTGACAAAAACAAAGCAAATCGTTACATCGGCATTCACATTACGACTGCCGGCGGTCTGACAAGTGGTAACCTTAAGATTTATCTTGCGGGAACCAACGAAGACGGAAGCGCCGCGCCGACGACATCGAATGCCCCCGAACTGCTTGAACTTCGCGCCTCTGCGGCGGCTTCTTCGGCGCTCAACCTGTTTTATCGGGTTGACCTGAATGCTTATCCGGCCCGTGTTTACTACATCGCCTTTACCACTACGGGCGACGGCACGAACCGGACTCCCCGTATTGCCGTATTTGGTTAACCATAAACCCGCTCAGGATTGGGAGTTCCCGGTTCTGGGCGGGTTTTTCATTAAATTAGCACCATGTCAAACCGTGGCTATTCGCGTATGACCGAATCGGAATCCCTGAACGCTCAGCTTGGGTCAACGGGGTTCAAACGCATTACAAGCGCCTCGGGAACCGTTTCCGGTGCGTTTTACGCGTTAAAAGCGATTGGTGGGGCGGCTGTTATTGCCGCTGGTACAGCTGTTGGACTTGGCGACGCTCCAAGCTCGGGGGATTCGATTGCTCAGGGTGACGTGCTCTTTGCTCCGTTTACCGCCGTTCAGGTGTCGTCGGGTACTGTTTACGCTTACTACTACACTATCCCAACATCGTGAAACAGGCGCTTGCATTAGCAAATGGAGTTGGAGGCAGTGCCGGAAGCGGCATTTACGGAGTGATTTACGCCCTTGCGTATGACATTTTCGATAACCCCGGCTCGATTGATGATGTGAGCTTTTTCGTTTACGACGCTCTTACAGACAACTCCGTTGCGTGCGATGTTCCGACATTCACAAACGGGGTTTTGT
>JACCDR012113699.1_pt1 | contig 10703 bp, 18 predicted proteins | sample 7446431 | NCBI WGS metagenome assembly JACCDR01 (sample SAMN15323443, study PRJNA562643) | freshwater metagenome | isolation source: river surface water | place: USA:Blue River Watershed | collected 2017-08-17 | reverse complement strand
CGCATAGGACAGATTGCGGCTGGCAACGTCGGCGGGCCGCTCGCATCCGGCGAGCAGGGCAAAAAGGGCAGAGGCGGCAAACAATTTCTTGATCATGGAAGTCCCCACGGTTTCGGTTTTTCGAGCCTCTGCAGTTTCGGGCGGGCCGCGGGCTTCATGGGACCGGGGGCGGCGCTACTTCTGCAGAGGCCGGGAAAGCCGATTAGCTGCGATCTATAAATATGTTCAATCTGCGCCACGGGCGCCAGCGCCAATGATCGCCGTCCAGATGGCACCACGTCACGCACAGGCGGCCGATCTGAAATTCATACATCGTCGCACCTTTGAGCCAGATCATGATCACTCCTCGATCAGCGTGTTTCTAATATCCGTAAGCTTCTGCTCGCTTCTCTCGAGGCGCAAACGGAGCTGGTAAAGCTCGTCCTCTGCTTTGTGTTCGCGCTTCCATGCGCCCTCTAGATATCCGGCCTTGGCGCTCATGCACATCCATGCGGCGACAAGCCATCCGGCGCAGAATCCGAGAAAAATTAGCATTACTCTGGCGAGTTGATCGTCTAACGGAACCATGATTTCCCCCACTTGAAAGACCGGCCGGCAGGAAGAGTGCGAGTCCGCCTGCCGGCGGGTGCCACGTAACCTAACCAATAGGCCGCGGCTTTCACTTATTCGCTAGCGCCGTCACTGCCGCCGCTTGCAAAAGCCTCGTTCCAATCGTCGATAGTCGGATTGCGCCGATTGTTGAGACGGTTGAGGCCGTAGCCCTTGGAATATGAGCCGGGCATGGGCGCGGCCTCGCGCATCGTCTCGCCGGCGGTTTCGCATCCGACAAGCGCCAGCGCACAAAAGACAAGTCCAATCAACTTCATGTCAAGTTCCCCTTTGGCGGTTTGATGAAGCCCGAGTCCCGAGTGCTTGCCGATTTGATCGGGGCCTCATCGGTTCGCTTACCCCTGTCCGGCGGCTCGAGCTTCACGAAACCGCCGCTGGCCATACCCTTGAGCGGGAGCTCTCTGGACGCTGGCCAGCGGCAACGGGTTAATCCCGTCTTCCCAAGGCTAACGGATATGACCTCCGATTCCCTTTGGGTGCGGCCCTCTCGCTGTGGCGCCGCTTTCGGCCCGATAGCATTCCGAGGCGCAACCCTCGGCCCTATACCCGTCCGGCTCAATTTGTCCGGCTCCACTTGGCAAATGCATCTCGGCGTTGCCCTACATCATCGGGCTTGGAATTCCGTGCTGTCTTTCCATTAAGCGGCGGGGGCGCGCCCCCATCCGCAAGCTGTCACCCATTAACGCACAGGGAGCGCGCTTTCCGGGGCGTGTCGCGTAAGGCGGACAGTGATCGGAGCCGCCTAACTGTTTTCCCCGGTAGCTCTTAGAATTGATATCCAACGCGGCCGAGCACGCGCACGGCCTCGCTATCGCCGAGCACATCGGAAAGCTGGCTATTCACCGAGCTCCCCACGCCATCGGCGGAAATGTCGCTCAGCGCCAGATAATCGGCTGTGACCGTTGCGGAGATATTATCCGCAAGCATGGTGCCGATACCACCGCCGATGACAAACCATTCCGTATCAACATCAACGCTGCCGCACGATCCGCCGGTGACATGGCAGCTCGCCGTCCAGGCCTGCCATTCGTAGCCGACATGGGCAAACAGCAGCGACGATTTCCCGACGATCACGCCGGCCTTGAGATAGGCACCGTAATAGTGCTCGAGCTCCAAGTCGGCGCCAAAGCCGGCGCTGTCCTCGCCCTCGCGAACGGTAAAGTTCACGGTCGAATTGACGTCACCGAAGCCGCCCCGGATCTCCGGACCGAAGCGCAGCCGGCCGGCCTGAAACAGGTACTCGGCCTGCAGCCCGAACAGCCAGCCATCGGACGAAATGCCGTCGGCATGCGCCGATGCACTGCATTCGCCTTCGCAGCCGGTTTCGCTGGTGGCCAGATCCCATGCGTTGAACTGTCCGCCGATCTCTGCGCCGATGCTCAGCCCGGCGAACGGCGTCTTTGTGAAGTCCTCGGCCGCCTCGCGCTGGACGGGATAGTCTTTCATGCCGATGTCAGCAGCGGCCGCCGGCATGGCGAAGAGAGCCGCAAAAGCGGCGGCAATGATGCGTTTCATGATAGTCCCCTTTGTTTCGAGACAGTCGAAGCTGTCTCATCCCCTTTGGCCGATTCACCCGGCCGATGCACGCGCTTTAGAAGATGCCGGCGCTCAAAATCCAGAGCGTTGACAAAAAAGACACAGATCCTGCCCAGCCAAGCGCCCCGCCGAGCAGCACCCAATAGGGAACAACGATCGGCCGGCGAGGAATAACCGCAACGGCGATCTGCCGGCAAAGCTGCAGCGTCGAAAGCCCTATCAGCTTCCACGCCATTCCCTGCTGCCGGCAAAAGCTCTCCCACGGCGCGGCAGAGGCTTCCGTTCCGACGGGGGATGCAGGCCCATCGATAACTGCCGTGGAAGCCTCCGCTTTGCTGTCTGGGAGGACTGCATTGCTTGCGAAGCGACGCGCCATAACTTCGGGATTAGCGAAAGGTGCGAGATCGATAATCTGAGCTGTTGCGGCCATGTCACTCCCCTTACAAGCCGGCGCCGGCAAGGTTTTCGAGAGTCGTTCAACCGATGTAGACCCTCTGGGCATCCGGCGCCTGAAACCTGGATAGCGCGTCCGCTTGACGATTGTCAAGTGGGTTTTTTCAGGCTATCTGTGAGGGATCACCGGAGGGAATCGATGGAAGACGAAAACCAGACGGCCGCAGTTGTGCGCCGGCTCGGCGGGGGCGGGGCCGTGGGGCGCAAATTCGGGCTATCGCGGCAGGCGGTCAATTTGTGGGTGCAACTCGATCGCTTTCCCGGGCAGTATGTTGACCGCATCCTATCACTGTGCATTGCCGATAATCTGCCGACGGATCACCCACAATTGCGAGAAGCCAAAGCGCAAAGGCCGCGCCACGCATATTAGCGTAACATTCGGGGAGCGTAATGAGCCATGGAACGGGGGGCCACAGCCTCGAGGATGCGGCGCGCGATGCATGCGCGCGGGCTGGGCTGGAATATCGCAGCGGCATCCCGCAAGACGGGAATTGGCACCGGCTCAACGTCATCAATGATCGGCGCGGGCAGGACGACGGCGCAATCAAGCTGTTCCCCGATGGCGAGGGCGGCATTGTCTGGAATTGGAAAACGGACTATTACGAGCCGTTTTTCCGGACACGCGCGAACCCGCCGACAGAGGCCGAGCTCGCCGCACAGGCGAAAGTCAGACGGGAGGCCGAGCAGGAACGCGAGCGGGCCCGCGTCAATGCCAGGGGGCGGGCAAAAAGCCTGTGGGAGCAGGGCGATCCGGTTGGCCCCGCTGGGCATCCATACCTGACAAAGAAAGGCGTGGGGGATCACGGCATCCGCGTGATCCGAGGCATGCGCCGGGGCGAGGGGCACGATGACACGCTCGTCATTCCGGTCTGGCGCGCCGGCGAGCTCATCACCGTCCAGCTCATCAGCACCGGCGGCGTCAAGCGGTTTCTCAAACATTCGACGCCGAAGGGCGGGCATCTGATCCTCAACCACCGGGACGAGGGCCCCGGGCTCATCGCCGAGGGCTTCGCAACCTCCGCGACCTTGGCCGAAATCACGCGCTTGATGTGCGTATGCGCCTTTAGTCGCGGAGGCTTGCTTGCGACAACGCAGGCGATGCAGGAAATGTTCCCGGGGCGGCAGTTCATCATCTGCGGCGACTATGACCGGGACGGCATCAAGACGGCGGGCCTGGCTGCCCAGCAAAGCGGCGCACTGCTCGCCATCCCCGATTTCAGCGGGGCTGAGGCGGGCAAAGGCGATACGGATTTTAACGATCTGGCGCGCCTCGCCGGCAACGGCGCCGTGCTCGAGCAGATCAAGGCTGTAATGAAGGCGGCCCCGCTCGCGGGGGGTACGAGCAGGGCCGATGCGGCTTTAACAGGGAAAGGCCGGCATGCCGACCATCAAGGGGGCGATGATGGCGACGGCCGAGATATGACACAAGCGCCCCCGGCGAACAAGGGGGAGAGCAGGGGTAGCAACGAAAAAAGTGCGCTCGTCATCACCCCCGGCCGAATCAAGTGGCGCTCGCCGGAAAACATCCCCCCTCGCGATTTCATCTATGGCGATCATTACATTCGCAAATATGTAAGCATGACATCGGCCCCCGGCGGCACCGGCAAGACGGCGCTCGCAACCGTGGAGGCGCTGGCGATGGTGACGGGCCGCCCGCTGCTCGGCGTGAAAGTCCCCGCCCTCCGGCGCGTCTGGTACATCGGCGAGGACGATCGAGAGGAGATCGAGCGGCGTTTCGTGGCCGCAATGAAGCGCTACGGGATCAACCATTTCGAGGTTGAGGGGCTGATGATCGACAGTTTCCGCGACCTGCCGCTGATCGTCTACGACGGCAATGAGGACATCACCGGGCCCTCTGCCCAGACGCGCGCGGCGATCATCGCGGCCGCCCTGCGCGAGGATCTCGATGTCATCATCGCCGATCCGAGCATCAAGACGCACAAGGGCAAAGAGAACGAAAACCGGGACATGAATGCGGCGATCGGCGCATGGGTGCAAGTTGCCGATGGCGGCCGCTGCGCCGTTGAGCTGCTCTCTCACAGCCGCAAGGCGATCCCGGGCACGGTGCGCAGCGTTGACGACATCCGAGGCGGCAGCGCGCAGGTTGACGCTGCCAGGCATGCCCGCATCCTCGTCAAGATGAACGAAGCCGAGGCGGCAAGCGCCAACATCGATGAGGAAGAGATGTTTCGCTATGTGCGCATCGGCGATACCAAGTCGAATATGTCGCCGGCGCACCCTTCGGAGTGGTTCCGGCTTGACAGCGTTTTCCTCGGCAACGGACTCGGCGATCTCATCCCATCTGATAGCGTACAGGTTATCTCAACATTCAAGCCGAAGGCCCCCCTCGATGACATTTCGATGGAGGAAATTGACGCCGTTATGAGGGAGATCGACGCCGGAAATTATCGCCACGATGCCCGGGCGGAAAATTGGGTCGGGGATTTAATTGGCGAGAAATTCGTAATTCCGGACGATAAAACCGGGCGCAAAAAAATTATGCGGATAATTTCGGCATGGGTCAAAAGCGGGGCGCTGGAAATTGAAAAGCGGAGAGACGAGACGCGCAGGGAGAGGCAATATGTGAAATTGGGAAATTGGGAATTCAGTCGGTGATTGTGACTTTTCGCACAGTGCTCCAGTTGAGTGGAGCAGGAAATAATTCGACTGGAGCAATAAAGACGTCACCTCGTCCTCGCGTCTTCCGAGCGAGGCGAGTGATGTTATTGCTTGCAACCTCCGATGTTGCTCCGCTCCAGTTGTATAGGGGTGTGGGGACTGGAGCGGAGCAGAAATCAAGGGCGGATGGACGATGACACAGAAAAACGCGAATGATGAGTTTCCGGCAACCCGGGCAGAGGCTGAAAACCTCCGGACAATTAAATCCGCTCGAATTACGCTCGATCGGATGCGGAAAAAATTCAAGGCCGGCAAATTATCCCCCGGCGAAATTACCGAGGGGAAATTGCTGCGTGGATTTTGTGATTATTTTCGAGAGGTGATGTGATGACGAAATTTAAATGGGACGGATACGACGTCATGCCTAATGGCGATGCGGAGGTAATTATTTATCGGGCTGGCGGTGCAGCGGTAATTATTTATCGGGAGGCCTGCGCGGAAATTGCGAAATTGCGAAGGGAATTAAATTCGAGCGAAATTCCAGACGATGGAAACGTCGTCGAATTCATCGCCGGCGATGCACCGAAATTGCCACCTCGCGAACCCGGCGAATCGCAGCGGGATTACCGCATCAGGCTAAGTGGAATTGCGAGGCCGAATCCGCTGCTCGTGCATCTCCGGTCAAATGGCGATTGCGACGAATGCGGCGGCCGATGGGTGCCGGGCATGGTCTGCGATCACGGGGGCTGTCCGTTCAAACGGGCTTGACGGTCCTCGCCCCTCTGGCGTACGTTCGCACAATTCGACAAGTGGGGCGGGCATGGTGAACACGGCGCATATGAGCAATCAGCGGGCTCTCGAGGAATTCGCAAGTCACTTCGATCCGCCGCTGAAGGTCACAGCAACGGCGAAGATCGGCGGCGTCCCCGTTGCTCACGGCTTCATGTGCGCCTTTCACGATGCCGAGCACGATGTTGGGATCACGGCCGTTTGCTACGGCAAAGGCATCCTGAAAGCCTGGCTCGAGGCCGGCGGCATCCGCAGCGATGCCGGCGACGTCGGGAACCTCATGGGCTACGTGTTCGCGCAGCTCTCCGGCAACATGCCGGAGGCCGATGAGCCGCAGCAGGGCGAGCAGTGGCCGCCGACGGCGGGGCAGGCCGCGCAGCCGATCCCGAACCTCAACCCGGCCTTGGGCGGCCGGGAGATGATCACGCCGCAGCCAGGCGGCCCCGCGAGCGAAGATCTCCGCAAGCAATTCGAGGCGATGCCCGATCCCGGGGCCGCTGCCGATCGAGCCGCAGTTGCGGCCGCGGCATCTGCCGGGCTCACGCCGGCCGAGGCGCTCGCATCTCTCGCCGAGCGATCCCCAAACCCCGAATTCGTGGATATCCTCGGCCTGCCGGCAAACGAGCGCGTGGAGCTCGCGCGGCATTTTCCAGAGCTGCGTTTCGCTGTCGGCACCGATGGTCATCGCCGGCGCGTCTCGCCAACCGGCGAAACTGTGCTCGATCCCACGGCAGGCTTTGCGACGGCCGATCAGCTCAATCACGTCCGGAGGCTGCGAGATACGCCGCTGGGCAGGCCTGCGCAGCGCTTTGTGCAGCGGGCGGGGCCGCCGACGCCCCGCAATGTCCCACCGTTCCAGGCCCTAGCGGCATGCCCTCACACCTACGGGGATGGCTCGAGTGCTTTTCGCAAAAATTCGATCGGCGATCAGTCAACTTGCCAGATGTGCGGCACGCAGAGCGAAAAGGCGCCGGCGCCGGAACCTGATGCGGATGCCCACTACGCCGCAACTCTCAGCGATGCTGATCGAGACAGCTTCAACCGAGCTCGCAAGGCGAGGGCGCAGGCGCTTATCGATGAGCGAATGAGCGCTGAGAAGGCGGCCGCAGAGAAGGCCGCCGGGGTATGACGCTTTCGGAGCTGTGTCATCAGCTCATCGAGCGCAATAAGTTCGGCTATGAGCATCCATTTCGCGTCAGTCATGAGGACTGGCAGAAGATTCAGGCCGAGCTTAAGCAGGCTATGAAAGAGCGCGACAATACGCCCTGCCCATGGGTTGACGAGCGATGCCAGGAGCTGCATTTCCTCGTCATGGGAACACCGATCGCGCTCAAGGCGGCAGCCAATGATGCAGAAATACTCCCCATCTCCCCGGCGCCTGCTGATCGCTGAGGCTTGCGCGGCCCTGCGCCAGCAATCCGTCATCGCGTCCTCAAAACACAAAGAGGTGATGGAGCGGCAGGGCCAAGCCTCCCGTTTTATTGACATCGGCTTTGAGCGGGGCGATCCTTACGAGCGCGTGAGGGCATGTGTGCGCGTCATGTTGCGCGATCTGTGGGGCGTGGAGCTCGATGGTGGCGAAGGCGAAGGAAAAGGCGAATAGCCCAAAGGCGAAGCTCGATCGCTTCCGAGACATGTACCCCATCGAGGGCGGCGATCCCTATTATCGCAACCTGGAAAGCCCGCTGCATTTCGCGTTCAAGCTGATGAACGATGAGCGCAAAAGCCTTGATATTCGATGGGAGGCGGCGCAGGCGGCAATGCCGTACCTGAATTCCCGGCCGGCGCCGCGGCCCTATGTGCCGACGTTACAGGAAAAAGCCGAGATGGCCGAGCGCAAAACGCTCACCGTGAAGATTGTCGAATTCAAAGAGGTTTCGGAGGGGGCGGGCACATGGGCGCTGCCCCCTCCCGGCGAATCAGAACAGATTTAGGCCCTTTGTCGGCCGGCGGACGAGGGCTAGTTTCGTCTGCTTTCTGATATGGCCCTGATATCGCATGTTGCGCTTTGCGCCGTGGATCACTTCGGGGGTTACCCCGGCTCTCTGCGCCAGCTCCCTGTCAGATGCGCCCGCGCCTGTGGCGTCATCTTGTAGGATCACCAGCCGGGCCCGAAGGTGCGGGCGCAGTATTCCGCCCCTCCCTGGCTTTGTGCGCCCCCGCTTGCCCCATGCCCCCATGGCTCAGCCCTTTGGCCCCCTGTAGTACCATCCGTGGGGGGTGATCGGCAGATAGCCGGGCAGCGTCGCCGTCGGCTCGAGGCTTGTAACGCGGCGCTCGAGATCGGCGATCTGCTGTTGCATCTGCCAGATCATCCGCGCGGCGATCTGCGCGAAGATGCCGAGCAACCCCACGGCGACGAATAGCGCCCAAAAAGCAAATATTTCCCAGCTCATGACTCCTCGCGCTCCACCGCCTAGCTCTCCCTCACCGCAGTCTTGCCAAAGCGCTGCTCGCGCTCGTAAGCCAGATCCTGCTTAAGCGAGCCGATCTCGATGCGCAGCGCCGCAGTTTCGTCCGCATAGCGCAGGATGGTCATATCGGCGGCCTTGATGCGAGCCAGGAGGCTATCGATCGAATTTGAAGCCATACGCGCATCGCTCTGCATCTGCCGGATCAGCGTCCGCTGCCCCTCCCAAAGCCGCATAAGCTCGGAAACCGCATCGGCCGGGGTGAGATGACAGAATCTCTCCTCTGCCATTGCCATGCGCAGCAGGTGGCTTTTGACGGCCACCATTTCGGCGGACGCCTCTTTCGCTGCGGCGAGCTCGGCATCGCGCGCATTGAGGGCTATTTTCAGCCCCGTGATGGTCGCTTGCGCAAACTCCAATTCCGTGAGGGCGCTAGCCGTGGGCACAAAAGCCGTCTTAGCCTCGCCATCGCTCAGCAGCGACGCGGTGAGATCGTCCTCGGCGACTGTGCAATCGAGCACCATTCCGGCGGCGAACATCGCGACGCGGATGGCCTCATAGCTCGGCGCTTTGATTACGCGATCCTTTTGAGGAGGGGCCGAGATAATCACGCGGCCCTCGCTCACCTCCTCGAATACGAGGCCGTGGCCGCTGATTGGCGAGAGAACGCGCCGGTTTTCGTCATCATGATCATTCAATTCGACATAGGCAAACATGTTATTCCCCTTACGTTTCAAAGTGTTGAGTGGAATTTCTTGAGGTGATGAGGGAGGGCCGAAGCCCTCCGATTATGCGTGAATGATGCTGTCATCACTTGAAGCCATCTGGCTTTCGTAGATTTCAGCCATGAATTCTTCAGCTTCGCCGCGCGTGTCGAAGTAGCGGTTCGTATCGGCAATGCTCAACTCAATCTTGCTGCTGGTGAGCTTGCTGACCGACCATCCATATTGATTCTGTGAGACGTACATTTGATTTTGCTCCCGTTTCCGTCTTGCCGATAACCCGAAACTAGGCTATCACTTGACGATCGTCAAGCGCAAAAGTGAGAAAATCGATGCAAATGAGTGACAGTGACAAGGCGAACGAGGAAAAATTGCTGCGCGGGGTCGCGCTGCTGTGTGCATCGCTCGTGATCGGCGGGGCGCAGGCCGCGGCGCCGTCAAAGCCGGATTCGAGGGCGATCGAATCGGATGCGGTGAGCATGGCGCGGCGCTTCAAAATTTGGATTGAGGAGGGGAGATGATGGATCGCGAGAGCCGCGGCCCCTGGATCAGCTATCCCGGCGACGACGGCAGCGAGGCGCCTGAGATCCGTGCGCGGAAGGCTAAAGCATATGCCGACGAAGTCACCCGCAGATGCGAAGCTGCCGCCGTTCGGATCGTGTCTGAGCGCGACCGCGCCAACCGGAGCTGGCGCAATCTGTGGGGATGGCTATGAGGGGCCCCGCCCTGTTCTGGACGATCGCCCTTATCGTCGTGCTGTGGCTTTTGGTGCTCAGCATGGGCGGGGCGCCGGATTATCCATAAATTGCAGATCTGGCGGGGATTTGAGACTGTGGGGAAATGCAGGAACACTCCCCCGCCAGCAACATCGCCGAGGGCCTCGAGGTTACCATCCCGGCGAACGGATGGAGGCCGCGGCCCTATCAATACAATCTCTGGCGCTATCTGTGGAACGGCGGCCGGCGCGCCCTCGAGATCGCCCTCAACTGGTCATGTGTCGCGCTGCATCGGCGCGTGGGATCGTGGTGGCATTGCCTGCCGGAGTACGCGCAGGCCCGCAAGGCGATCTGGAATCAGGTCAATCCGCACACCGGCAAGCGCCGCATTGACGAGGCTTTCCCGGTAGAGCTGCGCAAGCGAACCCTTGAACACGAGATGTTCATCGAGTTCCACAACGGCTCAACCTGGCAGGTGATCGGCTCAGACAATTACGATCACCTTGTGGGATCGTCCCCCCTCGGCATCACCTTTTCGGAATGGGCGCTGGCGATGCCGGCTGCGTGGGCATACTTCGCCCCGATCCTCGATGAAAACGACGGCACCGCGATTTTCATCACCACGCCGCGCGGCAAAAACCACGCTTACAAGACCTGGCAAGCCGGGATGGAGGACCGGGAATACTGGTTCGCCGAGGTGCAATCCGTCGTCGAAACCGGATATTCGATGGAGCGCGTGGAGCGCCAGCGCCGGGAATATCAGAAAATCTACGGCGTAGACGCCGGCGACGCCATGATCGAGCAGGAGTTTTTCTGCTCATTCGAGGCAGCCATTCTCGGCGCGATCT
>JACCDR011905514.1_pt1 | contig 10703 bp, 15 predicted proteins | sample 7446431 | NCBI WGS metagenome assembly JACCDR01 (sample SAMN15323443, study PRJNA562643) | freshwater metagenome | isolation source: river surface water | place: USA:Blue River Watershed | collected 2017-08-17 | reverse complement strand
GTGTACTTACCTGAACGGTGTTCTTTAATATATTCTCTTATTGCCTCAGCCGCCCATGTAGATGGGTTTGTCATAGATTCTTTATCAAATTCACGAATCTTTCCCACAATCTCCTTGTTACCAATAGTCACAACATCAGGATTAGCATAACAACGTGGCATTTTCACACCTTCTTTTGTAATGTGGTTGAGAACTTGGTTAGCTCATTAATCGCCATTGCATTCGCATAGACCTCTGCACACATGACCCATCCTGTTTCATGAAAGGCAATCACCCCACTCTGTAGAAGTTCTTGAACAAAATTAGACATAAGCTCCGCTCGTTCTGGTGGTGCAGCATTGACCATTTTCATTCCTAGCTCTGTTAACCACTGGGCTTTCTTCGTGCTATCTGAGAAAGCCCCATCCCATTCCTTCATACAATCCATAGTACTCCTCCTTTTGGTTAGTGTGCGATTATCCAACCTTGGCTATCGTTCCCTCTGTCAGATGGTAGTACATGCCACTTTCTCTTGCTACTTCCCCAGTCTGCTCCATCAGTGACATTAAGGACCCTGCAACCTTTCGTGAAATGCCGATTCCCTTCTTCTCTAGAGATTGTCTAATCTGAGCCAGGTGCAACCGACGATGTTCATGGAGCATTCCTCTAATCTCATCAGTAATGTCTAATTGGGGCTTTTTCTTTACCCTTGTCACAATAGCTTTATAATCCTCACCCCTGGCATTCTTTGCAGCCATATAGCAATCCATCAAGGGAATGGTTACAGTAGTCTTGGACTGCTTTTCCCTAAATCCCAATGTGGTCAATGGGGGATTCAATGAGAGAATCACTGCCTTCCCTGTATCGGGATCAGTGATATCTGTTTCGATCAGCTTATTATGTTTGAGACGACGTGGCATTGGTTTCTTCTCCTTCTAGTAAATAATGAATCGACTTATGTATACAATTGTCAACCATACGCTGAGGTATAGCACACTGGCTGCTAGGATGTCCATGTTATTCTCCTTTCAGTTTATCCAATGTAATCCGAGCTATAAATTCAATATCTTGTTCAACGCGAGTCATGTTGTCTTCAGGTATCTTGGCATATTGATTAAGAATAAATTCAAGTGCTGATATAGCTGCCTCTAGTTTAGTCATCCTAAACCCCCTGTTTTTAGAACTCCCTTTCCACATTTGACACAATACATCCATCGGTAGTGATAGATTTCCATAGCTGTGTGATACCGATGGAGTCCGAGATAACAAAGCCATTTTTTCATCATACACCGTCCTTTCCTTCTGCCAAGGCGAGGGCGTTTATTGCCTCATGATCCCGTGGTAGAGCACCGTGTACCCGTTCCCAATCCTCAACAAGATTAGTCAAGGCGTCTCGCATCGCCTCATAGGAGTTGACAGCTTTGACAATGAGGACGGCGTTGTCCATATCCTCTTGATCTGGAGGTTGTGGTCTATTCGTGTAATGATTCTTCTCACAATCAGCGACCTTTCGTTGATTAGCTCCGATAACCATATCGCTCATAGTTATCACCCACGGCAACGGTGTATGCATAGTTTATTCCCCTTCTTAGGCGATCAATACGCCACGGTTATAGGTTGAGTCAGTGGCATCCTCTGGTTTGCATAGATAGATTGTGCCGCCCCTTGGATCAGTTTGGACATACACTTTAAGATTTGGGTATTTCTCCATCAGTTTAGATAGTCGCTTCATGGCACCCGTTTCCCTATCGGCAATGGGAGAACGGCGCATAGTACGGGATGAGAGCCAGTACGGTTTATTGGTGGTTTCATCTCGTTCAATGCACCCATAATCATCTCCACATTCACGCTCAAACCATCGATGCAAGGTCAGGGCAATCCGGCGAAGGGCCATTGCATCTGTTTCAGTCAATCCACAACGCTTAGCCCGTTCAATTTGCTCCCATTTCTGTTTACTAGTCATCTCATCCCCCTTTGGTTTCCCTAAATAGACAGTGATTCCACCTTATGCGATACGTTCTCTATAGCTTTACTCGCCTTGTCCCATTCCTTCGCCAATGCCTTATCCTGCCAATTCATCTCAATATGAGCAGATTTTTCAGCGCAAACCAGCTCAAGTGAGACAAGAATATGGAGCAACCCATGTTTATCTACCAATGGCTCTAAGACATCTGCTACTAGGTCTATCTTGGCATCCATACAATCCCCCTTTGGTGTGTGTTCGTGGTTTATATTTTAATAATCAAAATGTGTACACACTCCGCCATTCGTTCTCGCACAGGCTGTGAAGTCATGTGTATTGATCGCCGCTATTTGCCGTTGTTCCTGTTCTTTTCTCCATGCCCCTCTCCACTGAATAGGAGCCGCCCCTCTAAGCAATTCCTGACATCGTGGACACGTTGCATCTTTCCGCCCGAATACCATTTTACAATCCGCTTTGTGTTTTGTGTTTCCCATGTTGCCCTCCATGCTCATGTATTACTGCATGATACATGCCATTCTGTATAATTCCATAGTTTGATGTAAGTCATTAATATATCATATACTCAATCCAATCTATAGCCAATCCAATCAGCCGCATGGTGAAATGTGAGGCACAAATGTGCCACACTCATGCAAAACTACCACATATTGTTATACCCGCTCACTCCGTTCGCGTATCGGAAAGCATCCAGTCTATTCCTATCATAGCCTCTCAGGTAGTATGGGTGTATCTAAATGGATACAATCATAGGCTCCCCACACCCTAACCAGGGGAGCCATAGGGTAAACCGTATAAAACGTCAAAACCCTATAAAATAACAAAAACCTATAATAGGTTATATATAATAAGATATATAACCTATTGATTTGTAAGATTGTTGCTTACACAATCAATAGCCCCCTATTCGTGTCAGGGGGGCTGTTTTAGGGGTAGAATTATAGGTTTTATAGGTTTTTTACGTTTTATATGGTTCTGTATGGAGGTGGGTCGAGGTAGTGAGGAGAGGATTATAGGTTTTATACGTTTTTGTTAAATTATACGGTTCTAGGGGAGGGTGGCAGGTACAAAGTCACCGTAATGATCCAGAAGTGCCGATATATCGTCACATCATGACAGAATGGGGCATAATTCCACACACTGTCCCTATTTGCTACAGTGGTGTTGCATAATGCTACAGTGAAGGGGAGACGTGTATACATCGCAAGTCCCGTGCCAGCGTAGACAAAAGAGTGTTACCAAAAGGTAACACAATGGGGCACAAGCATTGCATGGCAAGCATGGTTGCATGCAAGTGGGCATGCTTCTATCTACCTCGATAATGGGGCAAGCTGATGATGTATGACGTAACTATATGATAGATAAGGATATACGAGTAGACATAATGGATATTATCAGAACCTGACGTCGTATGCAAAGCTTGTGCCTATGCAATGTTCATGCCATGAACGGGTGCCAGGTCGATCGGCAGACCCTCCCCCCTCACATGGTTTGGGTCCCATATCCCCCTTGCACCACCCCTACAAAATGCGAGATATCAATCACTTATACAATCATTGTGATAACTTATTGATAATATAAGGAGTGTATCTATAAAGTGACAGGGTGTGTTATAAATACTACACACAATCTGTAGAGTGTGGTATAATTACTACAGGAGATATAGATGGGTATGTGGGAGATGGAAAGGGACAAGGGGTACAGGAACTCTCTCGACCCTATGAATAGGGTCTCCTTTGACAGGGAATCCTGGATTGTATAATCCGCGTGGTGTGTGAGGTAACAAGGCCCCTTTGTTCCGTCTCTTTCCAATAATGTCGAATTTGTGAATAAATGAATGCCAGTCAAGAAGTTCAAAGACCCCTTCAACCAGCCCGTGGCCAAGCCAGTGACGAAGATACTGGAGGCTTCCGAATCCGATGCAGCGACGAAGGAGCTGCCTCTCAAGCGTACTCGGAACGTGGACTCTATTCTCGAACGCATGCCGACATCCTCAGAGCCAACGAAGAAGTACAGCAAAGAGGATCTCAAGTTAGGCTGGGGCAATGCATCGGGAAGGGTGCTAAAGTATTTGTTGGAGGGGGAACGGCTGGAGGATCTAATGAAAGAGACCAAGTTGAAGGACTTGGGGGTCTTCCTGGGTATAGCCACAGAAAAGGTCTTATTATTAGAGGGTCAGCCCACGCAGATCATCAGTCAGCCCCAGCATCAGGCGATTGACCAATTAGGAATAGCTTTGAAGAATGCCCTTGAGAAACGTGGATTAGTTACTTTGACAGAACGAACAGTCAAGATTGAACCAAAGGTAAATGATATTTCAAATGGCTGATTGGAGTTCTGTCAAGAAGAGGATGGCTGAAGATCCTGTGTATGCCGAAAAGTTGCGGACATATAAGAGGGATCATATGCGTAGGAATGGGCATAAATATACCAATCCCCATAAGATGGCTGAGAATAGGGTAGTTCTTAAGAATGCTGTAATCAATGTCTTAACAAATGGGGAAGGCACTTGCAGAATGTGTGGGCAAGGTGACCAAGACGTTTTATGTGTCGACCATATAAACGATGATGGAGCAAACCACAGAAGGACTGACCCACGAACCAATAATGGTCGAATATGGAGATGGTTAGTTAAGAACGATTATCCAGATGGTTTTCAGATCCTTTGCTTTAATTGTAACACGAAGAAAGAGATTCTACGGCGTAGAGCTAAACGAGAGTTGTCATTGTGCCATTAGAGCTACTAGGTAGACTAGATCAATTAACTCCTGACTCTCTTCATCTCCTATCAGATGCTGAATTAATTGAACTAGCCAATCAATTTCTTGAAGTTCAAGCCTACGAAAAGAACGTTAACCAATTAAAGTTTTATGTGCCTGTCTCAGATAAAGCTCGTGAAGTGCATTTCAGTGATGCGCGGGTTATCGGGATCGGTGGTGGAAATGGCAGTTCAAAGACAAGTACAGCAATCACTGATCTGATTATTAGAGCGACGGGGCAAATCCCACTCTCTCTAAAGGATAAATATCCACGAAAGAAATTCAGAGGTCCTATAAATTGCCGTATTGTTGTTGAGAGTATTACCACAACCCTTCACCCTATCATTCTCCCTAAACTTATGTGGTGGAGGTGGCAAGGAGTCGATAGACCAGGTGGAGATCGTGGTTATTATGGCCTGGTCCCAAAACATTGTTTGATTAAAGGCGAGTGGGATAAGAGTTGGACAGAACGTACTCGTACTCTTCAAGTGATTTATTCTGACCCAGACACAGGAAAACCAGAAGGTATTAGTACCATACAAATGATGTCCTATGACCAGGACCCATCAGACTTTGCTTCAGGTGATTATCATATCATCTTACACGATGAACCACCGAAAGAATCGATATGGGTGGAGAACTTAGCCAGAACCATGCGCGTAGACGGCACAATGATGTTGGCTATGACATGGCCAGATGATCCTACTATTCCAGTTGACTGGATTCTTGATCGAATTTACGAGAAAGCACAACCTGGAAAGGATCACGATCCAACAATCGCTTGGTTTAATTTATATACGACGGAAAACAAGAATTTGAACCAAACTGCCATAGCCGAAGCAGCTCGAAAGATGACTCAGGCAGAAAGGTCAACTCGTATATATGGACAACATTTACGCCTTTCTAATCGCATACATCCTTTATTTACTGATACTGATCATATTTGGTGCTTCGATTGTAATGACCTTACCATTTTAGATAGTATTGGGGCTTGCGGAACCTGCTCATCCTCCTCAGTCACCTCATTCAACCATGTCGAACCGCTGGTGATTAATCCCCTGTATCCGGTGATTAATGCCTTGGATCCTCACCCCCGCAAGCCCCACATGTTGATCTGGGTCCAGGTGACTCCTGATGATGACCTCCATCAGGTCTATGAAATGGAAGTAGATGGCTCTCCCGATGTGGTGGCTGAGCGAGTCTCAGAGTTAGAGAGCGAACATGGATGGAAAACTATTCGCCGCATTATGGATCCTAATATGGGCCGGAGCCCTTCTAGTGTTGATCGGGAGACTACTTGGCAGGATGCCTTTGAAAGAGCAGGTCTCACATTTGATCTCGCGGATGACGGGGAAGCAGGGCGACAAGCCCTGAATGATCTTCTAAAACCAGACCCCTACACCCAGCGGCCACGATGGATGATCGATCCTCGGTGTATGCGATCTATCCAACAATGGAAGCGGTATTCATGGGAAGATTTCAAGAAATCTATGGAAAAGGACCAAAAACAGAAAGCTAAGCAAAAGTTCGATGACTATCCCACATTGGGGAAATATGTAGCAAATGATCAACCCACCTTTCGATCTTTAAAGGAGTTAGGCCGTCCTGTCTCGATTGTGGCAGGTCGTTCTAATGGATATTAACTTATGAAAATTCTATTCACTTTTCTCTTGTTGTTCAGTGCCTCAACCTCATGGGCTACGACTGCATCATGGGCTCCTGTGGCTGACCCAGAACTCGATGGCTATCGACTCTATCGCGCACCTGGGTCATGTGCAACTCCTGGCCCCTTTGCATTGGTCAATACCTATGGGCTTGTGACCACTGGGCCTGTTACGAATCCCACAACGAATGGCACCTATTGCCATCGTTTGACTGCATTTAATGAAGCAGGGGAATCTCCTTTTTCCAATACAGTGGAGTTTAAGTATGTTGTGGTCCCTCCTGTTGCCCCGACAGGTCTGAGTGTCAAACCTTGAGGGGCCGTAAACGGTTACAGTGTCTCCGGTGCAAATATAAAGTGATGTGCCCTGAATGAAATGTAAGTTTTGTGGGGAAAAAGAAAAACAAGATTTTGAATTACCTGTTTACTATTGTCCCCATTGTGGCGATGTATATGGGCGAATAACCTTATATCTTATTCAACAGCAATTACATGAAATAGCGGAAGAGCTTAAAGGTTTAAGCCAAAAGTAAATGAAACCACGTACCAGTATTAAACCAGAAGATAAGGATGAATTCGTCAAAACCGTCCTCGAACGGTATGACGAAGATCTCCGTGATCGGGCTGATTGGTCTGAGAGACGAATTCAGCGGTATGCCAAGTTGTTTGGGTGGCTTGAACCGAAGCATTACCCATGGCCCAATGCCTCCAATCAGCATGTTCCCATGTTGATGACCAATTCCCAGAGGACCCAGGATACCCTTCAAAATGCTGCCCTCACAGCTCGTCCTCTAATGTCTGCCACTGCAATTAACAAAGGTGATAGAGACAAAGGGAAAATCATCGATGAACTCCAGGATTATCAATTCTTCATCGAACAGAAGGGTGAAGAAAAGATAGGGGCTTTGGCAGATAGCTTTGTCAATGATAGCCGATTTATCGCCTTCATCCCCTGGGTCAAGGAGAAACGCCAAGCTCGTGAAATTCATCGTCTTCCTCCTCTTCCTGCGAATCTTGATCCCCGATTGGCATACGAACAATTTCTGGCAGAAAGCTTCCCGCAAGGAGTGGCGACGGAGGGTAAGGAGGGGGCATATAACATCGTGGTCCCCAAGCCCTTCCAGAAGGAACCTGACACGATTAAGGCCGAGTTCTGGGTGGACGATGATCAGCACTTTTGCATGTTCACACGGGATAAGATCATCTTTGATGCCCCTTGTGTCATCCCTAAGTCACTCGAAGATATCGTCATCCCCTCCCGTTGCGAGAACTTACAGCCACCTTCTCCGTCCAATCCGCTAGGGGCAGATCATGTCATTATGGTGGATTATCCTTCATGGGATGAGATCCATCGTCTTTATAAGGGTGGCTATTATGATTTGTTAACGGATGAGGATTTTGAACTCTTCGAAGAACGAGTTGAATCAGAAGTCGGTGATCGAAAAGGTGATGGAGCTAATGATCCAGAAGCCCATAAAGTGGCGATGGACTCTATGGCAGGGATGCAGTATGGCAACTCCAAGTCCACTTCTCGCACCTTTACTCGTCTGACCTATTTCGGGAAATGGGCTCTGAATGATGATGAATTCGAGGAAGAAATTGTGGCTCGTGTTATCCTGGGTCCTGGGCGTAACACGAAGGCCCTGGCACGGCTGAGATATCTTGAAGAAGAATTCCCTCGTGAGGATCTCTCACGTCCCAGGCCCTTTGCTTGTTCACCTGCCTTTATTCCTATTCCTGGACAGTTCTATGGGATGGGTCTGTTAGAACTCCTCGAACACATGCAAGACCTGACCAAGATCATCTTGGATCAGGCCATTGATAAGCACACCATTTGCAATACCCCATGGTTCCTTTACCGATCAGTTTCAGGTGTCCGGCCAGAAGTCATCAAGATGGAACCTGGTATGGGGTACCCTGTTCAGAACCCCCAACAGGATATCCATATCCCCCAATTCCCTCAAGACGACCAAGCCATGGCGATGAATATTATCGCCTTGGTGCAACAATGGTCAGAGAAGCAATCCATGCAGGGGGCTCTTCAGATGGGGGCTGTCCCCCAAGGAAAAGCCTCAGCACTTCGTACATCCACGAATATGATGGCGATTATGCAGCAAGGGGATGCTCGTCCTGAGAGAATCCTGCGTAGATTTTTCAATGGCATGGCTGAAGTCTATCAGCAGATGCACGAACTGAATAAGGTCTTTCTGCCTCCGAATAAGCAATATCGTATCACAGGTGTCACCCATCCAGGAGCTGATCCTTATCAGGTAGTGCAGGATGTCAAAGAGATTCAAGGGATGTTCCAGTTTGATTTCAAGGCAAATTCACTGAATACGACGAAGGCTCTTCAAAGCCAGATTCTATCTGAATTGATGCCAATGGTGATCAATCCCTTGACGATCCAGATGGGGATTGTGGGGCCTGATAAAATATACAATCTTCTTAAGGATTACATTGTCAGCGTTGGCCAGGATGAATACAAGTACCTCAATATGCCCCCTGATGCCGATGCTCCTCGTATTTCAGCCGAACAAGCCATGGGTCAAATGGTTCAAGGAATCATGCCGCAAGGAGTGCCAGCCGAAGGTGGTCAGATTCATCTTCAGACCTTGATTGGATTTCAGCAGGATCCTCGATTTGCTGCCTTCATCCAGAGTGATCCATCGTTTAGTATGATCTACCAGACCTATCTTCAACAGGTCCAGATGAAAGCCCAACAGGAACAAATGCAAGCCCAGATGGCTCAGCAGTTTGCCCAGGCTCAGGGTGGTGGGGGTCAAGGTGGGCCTCAAGGAGCGGTGGATCCTAATGCTGGTCAGATGCAGCCACAGGGCCCGAATCAGGTGATGGATGAGTCATTACCGGGAGCAAAAGGTATGATGCAGTAATGGCTCCTCGTAAGATTCTCGAAGCTGAAATCTGGTGCCCCCAATGCAAGTCCTACTATGGGAAGATCTTTCGTACTGAAGTGCGTGAGGGGTTCTATGAGAACTCAACCGAACCCGCTTCTGTCCAGAAACATTGCTCAGTCTGTTACGAGGTATTAGTAAGAAAATGATCGAAGAACTTGAATATCTCATTGGAATTGCCGTGGTTGGGTTTGCTGTCTTGATGGCGATGGAATATTTTTCGGATAAATAATATGCCCCCTACTCGTCAAGAATTTCTCCATCTCGTCCAACAGGAATCTATAGGGAGACCCTATCAGACCTCTGTGGATACCGCCTTGGGGATGATCAAGACTGCTGCGGTGTCATTCGAACATCTGACCAATGACCCGAATTGGGATCGATTCCTATCCTATGTGCAAGCTAAATTAGATGAAGCCAAAAAAGAACGAGATCAATGGTTGTCTCATTGTGGGCATGTGGGTGAAGAGGCTTCCCTTCGCCATAGCCAGATGCAATACAACCGATTTGATGCTGTTGTAAAGGTTCTAGAGGAAGTCATGGGTCTGCCTATCCAGTTACAGCAGACCTATCAGGAAGTGAAGAAGTAACTGAGCGGTGCTCACCCCACCATGAGCGGGTGCGGTTCCATCAACCACAATCGATGAGAGGTATGTATGAGTGACGATGCAGCTAATCCAGTAGTCCAGGATCCTATAAAGGAAGAAGTCTCCCCATTAGCAGAGGATACCACTCCCAAGCAAGATCCTCAAGTAGCTGAAACACCTACTGAGGAACATGTAGAGGAAAAGGTCAATCCACTCGAACCAGGGGGTGCTCGCTTTAAGGAAGTCTGGGCTCGTTCCAAGAAAGCTGAGGCAGAAGCCAAAGCCCTTCAAGCAGAACTCCAGCGGGAACGTGAAGAACGGATCCGTTTAGAGGAACGTACGAAGGTTAAGGAAGAGCAAATTCAGCAAAAGGAAATGTCCTGGGACGAACTGGAAAACGGTATCGCAGAAGGGAAATGGACGAGGGCACAGGCACAGGAATACAAGGACAAGATGACCGAGGTTCGTCTCCAACGAAAACTGGAGGAACAAAGTCGTCAGAAGGATACCACGTCCAAGATCCTGGGGGAGATTAGCCAGTATCAAAAGCTGATTCCTGAGTCGATGCAACCAGGAAGCGAAGTCCGGCAGAAGTATGACCGTGAATTTGCTTATATGGTGCGTGAACTTGGCCTTCCAAATAATCATGCCACTGAACTTGCAGCCTTAAGAGCTGCATTCGGTGACATTGAAACAGTGAAGACTAAATCCAGCCTACGCCAATCCGAAAAGACAAAGGAACCCTTCATGGAAACTCATACCCCTCAACGTCAGCCTTCAAATCAGAAGTCCTATAAAGATAGCCTTTCTCCTTGGCAGGTG
>JACCDR011361759.1_pt1 | contig 10703 bp, 10 predicted proteins | sample 7446431 | NCBI WGS metagenome assembly JACCDR01 (sample SAMN15323443, study PRJNA562643) | freshwater metagenome | isolation source: river surface water | place: USA:Blue River Watershed | collected 2017-08-17 | reverse complement strand
TCGCCAGGCGGCGCGGGCGGGGTCAGGATGGCTTGCAGGTACTGCTGGCGCAGCGCGTTGTGCTTGGCCGGGTCGCCCTTGGCCAGCGCCTTGAGTTCGTTGTCCTTCTCGAAGGCAAACCCGAGGGCGCGCGTGGTGTAGCCGCCGTTGGTCTGCGCCACGGCCAGGGCTAGGGCCTTGCCGAACTGCAACCCGCCGCCGTCCACGCCCACCTGCCCCGTCGTCGGATCGGCGGCGGTGTACCGCTGCCGCAGGAAGGCGTCGGCCTTGTCGTCCCACACCGGGGCGGGTTGGGGCGCGGCCGGGGCGCCGCCTGCGCCGCGGGCTTGCTGGAGCGCCAAGCGCGCGGCAGCCGTCTCGGCCTGCGAGGCGCGAAGCTCGGCCTTGCTCTTGGCCTCGTCCTCGCGCACCTTGACCTCGCGCTCCTTGAAGCCATCGGCCACCTTCTGACGCTCGGCGGCCGAGGCCGCGTCCTGCTTGCGCCGCTCCGCGTCCATGTAGAGCTTCGGGTCGTAGGTCGATGCCATCCGGGCGGCCAGTTGGTCCCCGGTCATGGTCATGGGCTCCATCGTGGGCGTGCCGTCCGGCTTGAACTGCTGCACGGTCCACGTCCCGTCCGGGTTGAACTTGGCTTCGCCCTTCAGGCCGTCGTTGTACTGATCGTTGTAGAGCCGGGTCACGGTGGCCGCGTCGCCGCGCGCCACGGCGCCGATCACGTCGCGCAGGCCCTGGTCCAGCTTCGTCTGCCGCTCGGCGGCCTGGATCTGCATGTCCGCAGCCTTGGCCTGCCGGGTGCTGGCGTCGATCTGCGCGGCGCGGTCGATCTTGCCGTTGGCGCGGTAGAAGCCCGCCACCCGGTTCTGCACGCCCTCGGCGGTGTTGCCGGCCGCCACCGCCTTCTCGGCCGTGCCGCGGTCGCCGTAGCGCACCCCGCCGACGAGGAAACCTTGCGCCGCTGCCGGGCTTGGGTTCACGTCCTGCGCGGTCTGTTCTTCCACCGCCAGCGGCATCGCGGCGCTCTTGGCGCCCGACTCGATGGCGTCATCCTGCTGCTGCTGGCGCAGGGTGCGCTCGCGCTGGCCGAGCTGGAACTGCCGGTCCTCGCGCGCCGCCTTGTCGGCCTCGTTCTCGCGCTCGAACTTCATCACGGTGCCGTAGCCCGTCGCCATGCCGGCCAGGAAGCCGCCGAGTCCACCCTTCATGTCGTTCCCCTCACTTGCCCAGGCCGTACAGCCGCAGGCCCATGCCTGCAAGCTGGCCGAAGCCCTGCATGTCGTTGGCGCCGGACTGGTTGATGATGCTGGCCTGCTGCCCGTACAGCCGGCCGGCGCTGTCGTTGCCCTGCATCGCGGCGCTGTAGCCCTGCCCGGCGAAGTTGGTCCCCTGCTGCGCGATCATGTTGGCCATGTTCCCGGTCTGCGCGGCGCTGTTGCCGGCGCCGCTGGCGATCTGCGCGTTGGTCGCCTGGGTTCCCGGCAGCCCGCGGCCGATGCTGATGGCGTCCATTTTCCGCGCGTACCCCTGCTGCTCGGCGGCGCGGCGCGCGGTGCCCATGGCCCCCGACTTCAGAGCGGCTTCCTGCACGGCCATCTGCAGGCCCAGCCCGGCGCGCTGGTCGGCGCCCAGCCGGATGCCGCTGCGCGCGAGGTCGCGCACCTGCCCGCGGGCCGCGCCCGACATCGCCTGCGACACCTCGGCGGCGGCCATGCCCGCGTCGCGCGTGGCGCGGCCGGCGGTGTCGAAGTTCGCCGCCTCGCTGACCATCTGCTGTTCGAGCGGGCGGAACGTGCCCTTCTCGTACTGCCAGCGGTCGTTGGCGATGGTCGCCTGCTGGTTCATCTGGCCGAGCTGGGCCTGCGCCACCTGCCGGCTGATGGCCTGCGCTTCCTCGCGCATCGGGGCCTGATCTTGGTACGCCTGCTTGTACCAAGCCAGCGCGTCCTTGGCGATTTCCGCGTTCGCCGCTGCTGCGGCGTTGATGCCGGAGGTGTCCGGCGCGTCGCTACAGCATCCCATGCCGAGCCTCCTTCGCAGCCTTCTCGGCCGCCAGATTGATGAGATACCCTTGCCAGCCTTCGCCGTGCCAGTAGGCGCGCACCTCGGGCGCCACCCTGACGGCGTACTCGGCGCCCTTGACGATGGCCACCGATGCCAGGAACAGGTTGATGTAGTCCGAGCGGACCACGTAGGCCAGCCGCAGTTCTTCCACCCGTTCCTCGGCTTCCCACTTGTTCGCGGTGTGCCAGGACAGGATGCAGGCCGACACCAGCGGCTGCAGGGCGTCGAAGTGCGCCCGGTAGAACGGGTTGCAGGGGAGTTCCACCAGCGCCTCGTAGAAGCCGCGGTTGATGGCCTCGGGCGTGACGGGCTTGTCGCCGTCGATCAGGTCGTCCCACAGGTGCAGCACGTCGCACATCTGCAGGTTGAAGGCGATGGCGGCCTCGTTGCCGGCCAGGTGCTCCGCGAACACCTCGTCGCGCTGCAGCTTCACGGTCGGCGCTGCCCGCGTGGCGGCCTCGATGGCGGCGGCTACGTCGGGGGTCAGTGGCTGGCCGAGATGGCGCCCGATGGCCTCGCGGAACCGGCGCAGTTCGGAGGGCTGCATGGGCGCGCAGCCTAGCCGGTTTTCCCTGGAATCTCAGGCAGGGCGGCGGTTCACAGGTCGCCCCACTTTGAGGAACCCCTGAACAGTGGCGGCGGGATGACCCGCGCGACGGGCGCCGATGGTCTGTAGCTCACCACCCGCACCGTCCCGTTGGCCCGGCGCTCACCGTACAGCACATGCGGGAACGGTCCCCAGCGCGACCACCGCACGATGATGTAGCCCTCACGCCCCCTCTTCCTCCGTCGCCGACACAGGGCGCAGGCGAACAGGATGCAGTTGGTGCCCATCGGAAAGTCACTCCGGCGTCTTAGGCAGCGCGGACGCGGGCACCTCCAGCGGGAGCCGGATGCCGTGGAGCCGGCTGGCCATGTTCAGCGCCGCGGTGGCGTCGGTCATGGACGACACGCGCGGGCCTTCGCTCGTCGGGTAGACGATCAGCCACGCCTGCGTCTCGCCGGGCCGGATGCCGGCCAGGAGGTCAGCAGACGACGATTCGCGCACGGGCGGCGCTCCGCTGGAGTGCGCGGGCGCCGCGGATGGCGCCGGCCCGCTGCTTGTAGCCCTCGCCGCTGGCGACCACCTTGCCGTTCGGGGCCTTCAGCCTGAATCCCCATTCGCCGTTGATGAACTGGAACACCTCAAACTTGGGCATGGTCGCCTCCTAGATCAGCGCGGCCTCGGCCTCGCGGCGCAGGACCAGCCCGCGCAGCTTCTTGCCGGCCGCGAACACCCAGCGCATCAACTGCGCCGGCACGTCTTCCCATTCCTCGGCGTTGACCTTGCGGCGCAGCGTGCTCGCTCGCAGCGCCCCGGCGCCCAGGTTGAACGTGAAGTCGATCAGTGCCGCCAGCCGGTTCGGGTCGGTGACGTTGGGGCACAGCACCGTGACGGCCGGCAGGTACTCACGCTCGATCAGCAGCAGCAGCAGCCGCTCGGCGGCCTCGCGCGAGATGGGCGGGTCCGTCATCCGCACCGGGCGCCCGTCCGCGTAGTGCGTGGCGCCAAAACCGATGGTCGGCACGCCGGCCGGACACAGGTACGGCGCCGAGTAGAAGCCCTCGAAGCGCCGGCACAGCGCGGCGGCCACCGCCACAGCCAGGGCGCGGCCTTCCTGCGGCGGCTGGACGACGACGGGCGGCGGCTTGCCCACCGCGCGCAGTGCGCGCTCCAGAAGGGCCGGGTCGAAGCGGCTCACTTGCCCCTCTTGGCTAGCGCCCGGTCGGCGAGATACAGGCCCAGGGCCGCGCTCAGGATGCTCCAGCCCTGCTCGTCCAGCACCCAGCCGGCGCGGGCGACATGCAGCACCCACAGGACAACGCACACGGTCGCCACCAGCGGCCGGATGATCCCGTTCCACAGGTCCACGATCCAGATGCCGGTCGGGCGCCCGATGCTGGCCACGGCCTCGCGCCACGCATCCGCCTCGGCTGCGCTCACGGCGCCCTCGGCCTGCACGCGGATGGTCTGCACGCCAAGGTCGGCCTGCACCTTGATCGCTTCGAGGTTGCGGGCGTGCTGCGCGGCGTCGAGTTCGCCCTGCAGCCGCATGCGCTCGATTTCCATGCGCTGATCCTGGCGCTTGGTCAGGTAGGCGCTGATTTCGCCCCACAACATTCTGAAGGCCGAGCCGCCGAGGAAGGACAGGAGAGTGGTCAGCATGTTTGCCTCCTACGGCTTCCAGCCGTGCGCCTTGATGTACTCGTAGAAGATCACCCCGAGGCCCAGCAGCCCGGCCCACACCAAGCCGGTCAGGGTCTTCTCGATGATGGCCTGCCGCAGTTGGATGCTCTGCGCCTCGCGCTTGATCGCCAGCCGCACCCACAGCCGTTCTTCTTCGGACAGCAGCTTGGTCGAGTCCAGCGCCTCGTTGATCGCCTCCTTGACCATGGCACGCATGTCGTCCTGCATCTTGTCCACGCGAGACTCGGTGGCGGCTTGCATGTTGGCCAGGGCTTCGATTTCGGCCGCCGTAGGTGGCGAACGGCTGAACTGCGACATCACGGGGGCGTCTCCTGTTGCTGCGGTTGGGTGGGCTGCGACGGCAGCACGGAATTGAGTTGATCGAGGATGCCCCGGCCCAGGGCCACGGTGATCCGGTTGCCGGTGTTGTCTTGCAGGATCTGCGCGAGCTGCTGCAAGACGAAGGTGCGGAGTTCTTCGGTCATCAGTTGTTGGCTTGCCAGCTGGGCCACTTGTAGCGCGTCCCGTTGATCGTCACGAGCATCCAGATGTTCCCTCCCGTGAAGGTGCCGGGCGAGTTGGAGGCGTTGAAGCTGATCGTGGACGAGCCGGTGCTGACGGTGTTGAACGTCACCGGGCTGCTGGTGGTCTGCCGCGCGAAGTCCACACCCTGCAGCCCGTCCAGAAGGTCGGCATTGAGGTTGGCCACCAGCGTGCTGTTGTTGATCCGCATGGCGCCCACCACGTCCAGCGCGGTGCCGGTCGTGCTGGTCGCGCGCACGGCGATCTGGCCGAAGGAGTTGGCCGTGGCGTCCACGCCGATGGAGCCGAAGGTGCTGTTGTTGGCGCTGGCCGACAGCGCGGTGGACGTGCCGAGCTGGGAGCCGAAGAACCGGCCGCCCGTGCCGTTGAGCTTCGTGGCCACGGCCACGATGCCGTCGCCGCCGTAGAACGTGCCGCCGAAGCCGTTGGCCGGACCCCAGCCGTAGATGCCGGAGCCGTTGGTCTGCGTCGTGCGGCCGAAGACGCCGATCTTGGCCGTGCCGCTGGCGTTGCCGCCGATGGCCACCGTCTCGGTTGCTCCGATGCCCAGGGGGTCCACCGACAGCGTGGTCTGTCCGCGGGCGTTGATGTAGCCCGTGCCGTCGTAGTCGCCCGCGGTGATGGTGCCGAGGTTGGCGCTGATGGACGACAGGTTGGCCGCGGTGATCTTGGTGGCCGCCACCGTGCCGTCCACCAGCAGGTTGCCGTCGATCCGCACGCCGGGCTGGAGCCAGGCACTCAGGCCATCGTAGAACCGCGTCTCGCTGCGCGTGCCGGCCGCGTTCGTGAGCGTCACGGTGTCGCCCACGCGGAGGTGGCTGTTGTTCACCGGGCTGCCGCTGAAGCCCAGCATGCGCCAGATGATCGTGCTGGCGTTCTGGTTGTCGGTGGCGCCGTTCCACGTCGGGCCGGCGAAGTAGATGGGCGGGGCCACGCTGGCGCTGTAGCCGGTGAGCGAGCCTCGCGGGCCGTCGTTGCCGTTCGAGCCGTTGACCGCCAGCAGCGCCGGGGTGCTCCACGTCGGGGTGTTCGTGTTGGTGCCGGTGGCGCCGTCCACGGTCATGAGCGCCGACGACACATAGACGGGCAGCGTGCCGGTCGGGATCGCAGTGCTCCAGCCGGCGGGCGCCGTGCCGGTGTTGGTGCCGAAGTTGTACGAGCCCGAGCCCGGCGCGGGCGTGGCCGGCGCGCTGGCGGCGCGCTGGTAGATCGGCATCAGGTACGTGCTCTTGCCAGGGTTGCCCGGCAGGCCGTTGATGGCCTGCACCACCGGCACGCTCCACGTCCCGCCCGGGGCGATGCCGGTGGCGCCGTTCACGCTGAAGGTGAACGTGGAGACGTAGAGCTGGTCGGTGCCGAGCGGCGGGTTCGTGCTCCACCCGGCCGGCGCGGTCAGCGTGTTGGTGCCGAAGTCGAAGCTGCCGCCCGTGGGCGTGGCCGGCGTCGAGGTCGCGCGCTGGAACACCATGCCGGTGTAGGTGCTCTGCCCAACCAAGCCGTTCCTGCTCTTGTTGGCCGTGAAGACCGCTTTCAGGACCGGGCCGCTGGCCACGGTGGCGGTGAAGATGGCCGAGCCGAAGTCCGCGCTGATGCCGCTGATGGCGATGACGCCCGCCGAGTTGATGGTCACGCCCGTGAGGTTGGTTGCCGACTCCACGGCGTAGGTCACGCCCGAGGTCAGCACGTCGGCGCCCTTGACCACCACCATCTTGCTGGCCAGCGGGAACTGCCCGGCCACCGGGGTGCCGTCCGGCAGGCAGGTGACGGTCTGGTTCTCGTTGTCCAGGCCGGCGTTGTAGGCGTCCGAGCCGTTCCTGATGCTGTAGAGCGTCAGCACGTCGAAGGCCGTGCTCAGGTCCGAGCCCACGGCATCGCAGCGGATGACGCGATTGCTGCCCGGGGGGAAGTACGGCACGGTCAGCGTGTTGCCGCTGGGCGGCTGCGTCACGCCGTTGATCTGCCAGGTGTAGGTCGGGCTTGGGATGTTGGCGACGGTGGCCGTCAGGGTCACGCTCGCGGGCGTCTGCGTCGTGCCGTCCGTGAAGAACACCTGCGCCGTGGTCGCCAGGGTCAGCGTGGCCGCGCTGCCCGCCGGCCCCACGTCGCCGCGCCGCGCCTTGGCGATGCTGAACACCTTGTCGTAGGTGTTGCCCAGGTAGGTGGCCCGGTAGGTGACGGTGGCCACGGTCGCGGCGGCCGAGATGATGCCGCCCCCGCCGCTGCCGGTGACGGCATAGGCCCCGGTGCTGTTGATCGAGGTCGAGGGAAGCGTGGTGAAGCCGCTGCTGGCGAAGACCGAGAAGGTCGCCAAGCTGGTCACGTCCACGCCACCGCGCTGCAGCACGAACTGGCCCGAGGCTCCGGTGTAGTCGCTGATCGAGCCTGCGGCGTCGGCCGTCAGGGTGTGCGACTCGTTGGTCAGGCTGGACACCACCGAGTCCACGCCTTCCTCCACCCGCAGGATGGTGAAGGTGTCGGTGAACGGCGTGCCGCCGGCCGTGGCCGTCAGCGTCACCTGCACGGCAGTCTGCGCGCCGAAGACGCCCGAGGTGATGGTGAAGGTGCTGGCCGTGCCGCTGGCGATGTTCGGGCTGGTCGTCCAGGCGTAGGTGATCGGCCCGAGTTCGGACAGGTTCGGGGTCTGCGCGGTCAGCGTGATGCTGCTGGGCGTGAAGACGCCGAGCTTGGAGACGCGGAAGGCGTTGGCCGTGCTGGTGATGCGCGCGGTGCGCGCCGAGGTGCCGCTGGTGCCTGCCTGTCCGGCCTTGGCTTTGCTCAGGCTGAACACCTTGTCCAGCGTCACCGTGCCAACGGTCGCCCGGAAGGTGATGGTCGCCGCGCTGCTGGAGTTCGGCCAGGAGCCGGCGCCGGTCACGGTGTAGGCGCCCGTGCTGCTGTTGATGCTGGCCGTCAGCCCCGACGTGTTGGACTGGATGGCGTAGGTGACGCCCGAGGTCAGCAGCGTGGTGCCGCGGTACACCTGCATGGTGCCCGAAGCCCCGGCAAAGTCGGCCACCACACCCGCGGCGTCGGCCGGGACGGTGTGCGCCTCGTTCGTCAAGATGGCCTGAATCGCGTTGGCGCCGTCCCGCAGCCGCACGACGGTAATGCTGTCGGTGTAGGTGTTGGCGCCGTCCACGAAGGTGGCGGTGTAGGTCGCCGCGTCCACCGTCTGATCGGCGGCGGCCAGCGTCCATGTGTTCGTGCCGGTCGGCGGCGTGCCGCCCTGCCCGCTCGGGCTGGCCGTCCACGTCACGAAGCCCGCCGGCAGGCTGCTGCTCTTGATGGCCGTCAGCGTGATGGCGGTGTTCACCGCCGCGCCGGTCCCGTCCACCTTCCAGAAGCTGCTGGTGCTCTCCAGCCGCACGTTGCCGGTGTTGATGAGGTCGTCCAGCGGCGTGCCGTTGGCGTTGATCCGCACCTGCCCCTTGATGTAGACCCCGGTGGAGTCCACGCCGAAGGGCACGTTGGCCAAGCTCGGCGCCAGCGTCATCCCGCCGCTGTAGCTGGGCGAGACGATGGCGAACTTGTCGGCGGCGATGATGAAGGCGCTGCTGGCCGGGCCGCTGATCGGGGCGTCCAGCGCCAGGCCGAAGCCCACCACCTTGCCACCCGCGTCGATCTTGACCGTGTATTGCCCGTACAGCCCCTCGGTCGGGGCCGAGCCGAACATGGCTTCTTCCAGCGTCACCCCGGCGCCCGTGAAGGTGCTCGGGTCGCCCAGGGCGGCGCGCACCTGCGTCACCTGCCCGGCCGCCGCGCTGGCCTGCGTCGCGGCGGCGTAGGCCGTCGTGCGGACCCCGGCGACGGCCTCGCCCACGCTGGCCGTCACCTCCTGTACCACCGCCGCGAAGCTCTCGGTGCTGGTCTGGATCTTCGTCTCCATGCGCTGCACGTCGGCGCCGCGCTTGCGGGCCTCGTCGGCAATGTCGCGCTGGAGAATGGATCGAACGCGCTCGGGCAGGTTGTCGAAGCGGGACGGGTCGCTCAGGCGGGCGATCAGCGAGCGGAACAGGGCCGTGTCCATGATCGACTGCGCGAAGGCGTCGATGCTCATGGGCAGTTGCGTGGTGCCGGTGTCGGCGATCACGCGGGCCTTGGCGTTGGGCGAACCGGAGGAAGTTCGGGAAACGCTGCCCGGCTCCACCACGCCCATGTCCACGAGGTCGCGCATGGTGACGGCGCGCTCGTAGGCGTCGCCCCGCGCGCCGCTGCGCACCTCGATCCACTCGGCCACGGCGGCGATGAACCGCTGCATGGCCGGGTCGTCCACCCGCACGGTCGGGATGGCCGGCAGCCGGGCCGGCGTGGTGGCCTTGGCGCCCAGCGTGGTGAGAGAGCGGTCGCGCGTCACAGCGCCTGCGCCTCGCGCACAGACGTGGTGAGCGCCACCATGGTGACGGTGGCGGCCGACTCCACTTCCACCTCGTACTCGTCGGACTTACCCGCCGGCAGCCGCACCGGGCGGCGCGCGGTCAGCGTGGTGCTGCTCCACAGCGTCCCGTTCTGGTAGACCCGCACCACTGCCGGAGCTGTGAAGTCGGACTTGGCCACCACGTAGGTGAGACCCGGCCAGCCGGACAGGACGAACCGCTTGGACTTCCACAGCCCGGTGCGCGCGGCGCCCGCGCCCAGCGGCACCACCTGGCCGCCCGTGGCGACGTACAGCGTGTCGGTCTTCAGGTCGGTGAAGGCCGCGGTTGCCGACTGCTGGAGCGTGCCGATCTGGCCGGACTGCAGGTTGAAGGTGACGCACACCCCGGGCGTCCAGAAGTAGTAGGTGCCGTCGTGGAAGGCCGCGAAGCTCGATGCCGGGCTGATGAGTTGCCAGTCGGCGCGGTCGTACTCGGAGGCCAGCATCTGCTTGATGCCGCCCGGCCCGGCGAGGCACAGGCCGTCCGGGCTGGCGTACAGCACGCCCCCGGGCACTTCGACCATGGACCGCTTGCTGATGCACGCCTGCGGTTCCTCGATCTTTTCCTCGCGCCGGCTGGCCGCGTCGGTGCCGGCGATGAAGTACGGCATGCCCTCGGTCGTCGCCACCACGGTGTTGCCGAAGCACTTGAGCCCGACGATGGGGTAGTCCAGCTTCTTGGCGTAGACCTTGGGCCACGCATAGGGCTTGTCGTCCTCGCTGAAGTAGACCTTGTAGCCGTCGAAGCCCGCGAGGCCACCGTTGGGCAGCTTGATGATGCCCTTCAGGTTCTCCGGCGGCTCGTCCCAGGTCAGCGAGGCCAGCGTCTCCTGTAGCTCGGACTGCTTGTAGACATCGGAGAAGGTGGCGTTGGCGATGGGGATGCCTTCCTCCACCTCGGTGTCGGGGTCGTTCGGGTCGGTGCGGTAGGGCACGTACTGGAAAGCCGCGCCCGCGTTCGTGCTGCTCGCGCGGTAGACGCGCCAGTGCGTGATGAACCGCCCCGAGGGAACGGTCGGGCGCGACACCACCACGGTGTCGTTCTGGTCGCACGCGTCCACGTCGGACGGCAGGGAGGGCTTGGATTCCTCGCCGCGGTCGGTCACGAACGTGACCACGTAGAACCGATCCTCCACGAACCGCTCCACGGCGGCCGGCAGCAGCGGCTCCAGCGCGGCGAGGTAGTACGGCGCGATGGCGTTCTTCACCTCCAGCCGCTTGGACTCGTACAGCGCCGACAGTTCGGCCGTGGCCGCTGCAATCTCGCCCTGCAGCCGGATGAGGGTCGTGGCCTTGTAGCTGTCCAGGCCCTGCGCGCTGCCCGGCCAGTTCGGGTGCTGCTCCCACTTGCTCGGGCCGATGGCGGCGTTGAGCGCGGTCAGCAGCGTCTGCGCCACGCCGCCCATGCCGTTCTTGAAGTGCTGGTAGTCGGACGGGTTGGACCGTTCTACGTCCACCACC
>JACCDR012337153.1_pt1 | contig 10704 bp, 22 predicted proteins | sample 7446431 | NCBI WGS metagenome assembly JACCDR01 (sample SAMN15323443, study PRJNA562643) | freshwater metagenome | isolation source: river surface water | place: USA:Blue River Watershed | collected 2017-08-17 | reverse complement strand
GTGGACCCGCGTCCTAGTCCAGCGGCGGGTACAATCCGTCGTGTGTGGCATACACCTATCTGCGAGGCGTCTGGAAAGACGACATCCTCATTCAGGGGTTCGGCATCCCGGATGATGAGATCGACCTGGATGGCTACAGCTACTGGGCTGACGTGTGCGACACCAACGGCTGGCGACTGGCAGGCGAGATCAGCGCGGGTGATGACCGTGCGGCGGTGCTGACCGCTATCTGTGCCCATGGTGGTGCGGTGCCGGTCCACCGCGCTGGGCTGGAAAGCGTTAACGTCTCGGCCCCCGGTGTGTCTGTCGTGACCCTGACCGATGATGACTGGATCGGCCTGCCGGAGCTTGGCAGCGCCACTGAGAAGTTCACGTTGGCGAATCAGATCATCCCCCGGTTCGCGTGGGAAAGTGCGCGTTTCGACCTGACCGATGCGGAGCCTATCTCCCCCGCCGCTTGGCTGGAAAGTGACGATAATATTGAGCGGTCCACCGTGTTCCCCCTCCCGTGGTGTACAAGTCTCACACAGGCCGGGCAGATCGCCGCCTATGCCGGGTACAATGACCGCGAGCCGCAACAGCTGCTTGGCACCTTGAAGCCCTCCAAGCGCTATTCTGCGCTGCCCGGTGATTGCTTCAGCTGGCAGTCTGCGGAGCTTGGCGTCACGATCAAGTTTCGGCTGCAAGCGGTCACGGCGATCAATGAGGACCTGTCCATTGCCATTCAAGCGGTGACGGAAACCGACGCCAAGCACGCCTTGGCGCTGGGCACCACGGCCCTGCCTCCCGCGCGGCAGGCTATGCCTCCGTTTGATGACCGAGCGGTGATCACGATTGCGGACAATGTGGCGCCGCAGCCGGACAATCGCCAAGCGCTGATGCGCCCGCTGGCACCGGACAATCGGTCTATCGCTTTGCCGGGCTTGCCTGACTGGACGGTCGAGAGTGTGAGCGACCGAGTGCTAACGGCCTATGTGGCGCGGCGCCCGATTGCCGCTGGCACCTTCACGGCAGAAGGTCCTAACTGGCCAGTCAAACCGGGTGAGACGATCAGCGCATCTATCTACGTCGCCAAGCGCGGCACGTGGACAACGGGCGACATCGAGGCGGCAATCCGGTTTTTCGACGTTGACGGCGATCCACTTCCGTTCGCTGCTGTGCAGGACTGGGCCGATGGCGAAGAGGTGGGCACCAATCAACGCATGCTGTCCACAACGGCCATTGTGGCGCCGTCTGGCGCGGTGTCCGGCTCGCTGTGCGTCGGCGTGTTCGGCGCCTCTGGCAGCGGCTCTGTGGAGTTCTGGCGGGGCTATGTGACCGGCGGCGCAGTGCTTGGTGACTACAATGACCGGGGCACCTCTGACGTTTTGCTGACGCCTGAGGTGGGCAAGAATGTACTTGGCCCTGACGGAAATCTGCTGCCTGCTGTCGAGGTTCTGAACACCTTCACCACGCGAATTGAAGGCCCGGCATCTGCCACCATCCAAGCCGACTTCCGGGGTACCGTGCTGGCAGGTCAGCTGCCCCGCACCCTGACCGTGCGGCTGTTGCGCGGCACCGATGACGTGAGCGCTTCGGCATCGTGGGGCCTGACTGCGAACGGCTCTACCGCGTCTGTGACCGGCGGTGCCGTGACCATCACGGACACTGCCGGATCGGGCAGCATCACCGTTACCGCCACGCTGGACGGGGTGCCCTACACCCAAGTGATCGAGGTGACCAAGATCAACGCGGCGCCGCCCGTCGCTGGCGGCGGCGGGGCGACCACGGCGGTTGATACCACCATCAATTCGACCAGTTCCACCAGCCTCGTCACTGTTGGCGGGCCGCTCACCGTGCGGGCTGGGGCAGTCGGGCAAATCGTGTTCAATGCCTTGTTGACCTTCACCACCACATCCGCTTTCGACACCGACGCGGCCACGCGCATCCGCTATCGCGCGGTCGGGTCCGGCTCTTGGCTGTGGGCTGACGTTGAGGCGACCAGCGACTTTCCGGCTCGTGGTGGAACGGAACCGGCGCGCGGCTCCATCAACGGCGGCGCTATCGTCACCGGCCTGACCAGCGGCACCGACTACGAGTGCGAGCTATTGGCACGGTCGCCGAGCGGCGCTACACTGTTCTTCGAAGGCTCCTTCACAGCAGAGGCTACCTGATGACCGGCTTTGTTAACGGCGGCGCCACCGGACTCGCGCTCTATGCTACGGCTACACCGGCTGCGGCGCGCAACGTCCTCGGCCTTGGCAATGCGTGGCGGGTCTACGACCTGGCCACTTACCCCGGCATCACGATCTATCCGCACGGCACCCTTCCCGGTGGTGCGGTATCAAGCGACACGGCGCTTGCCAATCTGGCAGCCGAGATCAACGCGGCGAATGTACCCGTTGTCATTACGTGCAGTCAGATTGGCCAGATCGTGGTTTGCGACACCCCGTCGCCCTACTCCATCACCATGAACTTCATCGGGGTTCCTGCAATCAAGTGGGAGCTGCCGTTGCACTGGCCGGAGCAGAACGCGGACGGCCTGCTGTTCTACAGCCGCGCCAGCTTTGCCGATGGCCAGACGGTTGCATTTGCTGCCTTCAACAGCTGCGGGGTGATTGACCTTGGTGACATGACCTTCGAGCAAGCCAACAAGTACACCGTCTCCACGGCTTTCGGGCGCGGGATTTCGTGGATCACCAGCGCGGGCAAGAATGCCGAGGTGCGGCACGGCACCATTGTGGCCAACGGCGGGCGATATGCAATCGACGCTGTGACAAACTCGGCGTTTGGCCACACCGGGACAGACCGGACGGCGATCTATTCCGGGCAGGTCCTGCACTGCCGGGATGTGGCGTACCCGCTAGCCAACCGTGGCAACTTCGCCAGCGTGGCGCTGGACTACCTGTACGCTTTCAACAGCGCCCGCCCGTACTTCACCACCCGGCATGACCGCTTCCACATCGGGGAAATGTATCGCGCGGGAGCGGGCAACGGGCAGGCTCTGGTGTTGGTGGCAACCGATACCAGCGACCCGAACTACGCCTTTGGCGAGACTGTTGGTCCGGTGGTGATCGACTACCTCCACAACAGCGTGCCCACAGGTGCCTGTCTCGACTTTGAGATCAGGGGCTCCAACCCCGGCACCTTCGGCGGCTTGACCGTGCGGGACTTCGACGCGGTGTATCCGGTCGGGTCTGATCTGACTGCGCAGCTGTTTACCTCCAACCGCACCGTCAGCGCGAGCACCCCTCAGACCACCCAGAACATTGCTGATGTGGTCGGGCCTATCCGGCTTTCGGGACGGTTCAACACCCCGCCCGTCAACCTGCGAGCTGCGGAGTTTTTCCGCCCCAATCGCGGCACTTGGCTGGGCGCCACCATCGCTGACATGCAGCTCGACTGCGCCATCTACGGCACTTCGAGCGCTCGCGTGGAGGTCAACACCGATGTGCTGTCCCGCCCGCCCGCGCTGCGCATGCGCGGGGTGGGGGCATATCGGCAGGCGACAGATGACGCGTTGCCGACCCCCAAGATCCTCTCCAGCCGGTGGGCTGTGGACGGGCGCCAATGGGAAGAGGCGCGGGCCGTCTTGGGGTCTGACCAGACCGTCACGTCAACCAGCCTGACCAAGATCGTCTACGGTACTGAGCTGTATGACTTTGGCCGGTGCTACGACACGACTGCCGGGCAGTGGGTGGCCCCGCGTGACTGCACCGTGGCGCTCACTGCCGTGGTGCGGGCAACCGGACTGACTGCTGGCAACGAGTTCACAGCCCAGTTTGTGCGGGTCCGCTCCGGTGTCGGCAACGTCATTATCGGCCTGCCATTGGTGATGATCGTGAACGCATCCGGTCTGGCGCGCGGCACCGTGGTGGCGACCTGGGAGCTTCTGGCCGGTGACGCGGTGGAGCTTCAGACCATGGCATCGACGCAGCCCTACACCGTCACCACATTGGCAGACAATCGGGCGTTCCTGCACGTCCGCGTGATCAATGAGGCGTGATGGACGGCGCTTGAACAAGAGCCGCAAAGCATCTAAGGGTAGCGCAGGAGATACGCCATGCCTGTCACTGACGCTGTTGCCCTTGGAATGCTGATCATCACGCTAGGCGGCCTCATCTGGCGATCCGCCACGCTGGCGCAACAGGTGGAAGAGCTGCGCAAGTGGCGCGAAAAGCACGAGCCGACAGCCGTTGAGCTAGTGCAGGTGCAGGCGACCCTGCAAGCCGTCATGGCCTCACTGGTTGAGATCAAGGCAGACATCCAGCGGCTGTATGATCGGTCGCGACCAAGCGCGGGGGGCCGCTGATGCAACTATCCCGTAACTTCACCCTGGCCGAACTGACGCACAGCAACACCGCTGAGGCGCGCGGGATCGACAACACCCCGAACGCCGCACAGCTGGCTGAGCTGCGCATGCTAGCAACCCGCCTGCAGACGATGCGGGACATTCTCGGCAAGCCCCTCAACATCACGTCAGGCTTTCGCGGTGCCAAACTGAACCGGGCTGTTGGAGGCGTTTCCAATTCGCAGCACCTGTACGGGCGCGCGGCTGATATTTCGGTGGCCAACCACGACCGGCGCGAACTGGTGGAGGCTGCTTTGAGGGCGGGATTTACCGGCATTGGGCTTGGCCGGACGTTCTTGCACGTTGACACCCGTGCCGCACCTCTTACCGTCTGGCAATATCAGGCGGATGCGACTAAGCTATGGGTGCCCGCTTTGGGTGCCAATCCTATCGCCGCCGTGCGGCAGATGGCAAAGGAGATTGCCGCATGACCTACATCCTCGCACGCCTCAAAGAGCCGTCCACCTATGCCGGTATCGCCGCGATCCTGACCGCATTCGGCGTTACCCTGGCGCCTGACCTGTGGGAGGCGATTGCTGCCACTGCTGCGGGCGCCGCTGGCCTTGCCGCTATCCTGCTGCGGGAACGTCAGTCCTAAGAGCTGCCCTGCCGGTGGGGGCGATACCCCGGCCTCCCTCCCGTCCTGCCTGCCCCGCTGGAGAAATCTGGCGGGGCTTTCTTTCAAGGATGATCGTCGCGAAGTCCAAGCCAATAGGCGCGCACGGCGGCGTGATAGTCCTTAGATGATGCAAGGCGCCGTGCCGCATCCGCCTTGCGCTTCCGCTGTTTTTCGATTGCCTCTAAGCGCCGCTTGGCGTTGGCAAGGTGGTTTCGCCCCTTGTGCTTGGCGCACGTTTTCTTGTGCCGGTTCTCGGCTAGGCGCTTGCGATCACGGGCGGTGCAGGGCTTGCGTACAAGAAGCTCGCCAAGGCTTGCCCAGTCTATGCGGAAACGCTCCATTGCTAGCCCCCTTTGCTCGCTCTGATCATGGCAGCAAACGCACGGGCCGCGCCCACTCCTTGGATCACTATGACATTAGGCGCGCGCGCCATCTGGTCGCAGGTCCGTGGCGTGTGCATCTGCTTGCACTCGATATAGACGCCCCCGTCTAGCTCAAAGTCAAGGTGCGGAAAGCGATCATCGCCAAAGACAGAAGCTCACACCGGCACTCACCAGTGCGTCAAAAACAATGGCCTCAACGGGGTCTGTTGGTCGCTTCATCCTTTGCTCTCCTACCCAAAGTAAAACCCCCGCCGTTTCCAGCGGGGGTCTATCCGGGTAACCGTCCCGGTCCGGCGGGCGCTGATTTGGGCATCGTTGAGAGGCCTAGCACCCTATCCTGTCCGGGACCGCTTGCAAGCAGTGGCAGCCCCGGCGCACGCTCACAGGCTATTCTGGCGGCAGGGTGGTGTCAAGCGGCTCCCCTATCACGAGCTTTTCCAGATCCCGCTCGTGGCGCTCGGCCCACTCCATGGCCTCCACTGCGGCGGCATCGGCCTCTTCTTCCGTCTTGCCGTCTAGGATGGCTTGCAGGTAGGCAACAATGGCGGCTTCGGTGAGGGGGTTCATGGCTCTACCCTCAACGTCTCGGGCCGGGTCCAATAGACGGCTCCTTGGCTGTTTGTTCGGCCCTGCACTTGGCCAGACCGCTCCAGCTCTTGAAGGGTGTCCTTCACGCCCCACCCGGCCTTGCGCCAGTCGAGCCCAAGGGCGCCGCATATCTCTGTCACCGTCATGCCGCGGCACCCGGTCAGGACTGAGAGAATGGCAGGGGCGTTGGTCATAGGCTCACCTCTTGGAAGCATTCGCACACCACGCAATCCCGCTCCGGCTCCACGGCGCCGCCAAGAGCGCGGGTCACCCACGGCGGGGCAGGCTCTGGCACCTTCCAAGTGCAAAGCGGGATCACGTCGCTCTCCTTGGCTTCCGGCCCCCATAGCCTTATGCACGGGGTGAGGATGCCGAACTTGCACAGCTCGTGGCGGCGTTCACCGGGGCCGGTCATCCATCCACCCCCTGATGATCCTGGCCCCATTGGGAGATTGCGTCGATGGCGGCGGCGCGGCGCAGCTTCACCAGCTGCGCCAGCACTGAGGCTAGGTCGAGGGTGGCGATGATGTCGCATCTGCAACACTCGTCGTCTGGGTAAACATTGCCTTCGTGGTTCCAGCCAGGCCATTCCGTGAACGCCGTGGCTGCGTAACCTTCTTCTGCCCTCCACGGCCAGTCGCCCGAAAGCCAAGCGGGCTCTCCCGTGAACCGAAGTGCCCCGGTCAGCTTGCCGTTGCGCATCAGGCCAATATGCCCCGCCACAGGCGCCACACAAGGCGCCGCGTCTCTCTCGGCTTGGCTGCCAGTGAGAAGGGCAAGGAACTGTTCAGGGGTGGTGGTCATCGGTCTGCCTCCATGGCTTCGTTGATTTCTTCCGGCAAAACGTGGACCGTGAAGATGCGAGCCTCTTCGGCGCTGAGCCGGACCCCGCGCCCTTGCCGGTGAGCCCTGCCAATGCGGGCGAGTAGGCGCTGACGCGCGGCCATCGTTTTGGCAAGCCACCCATCTTGCTGTTCAGGGGTGGTGGTCATATCCTGCCCCTTCCCAGCACCTGCTCCATGTACTCCATCCACACCCACTGAGACGGTATGTCCAGTCTCCACGCGCCTTCAAGCGGGTGCCACTCGTATCTGAGTTGATAGTAGTCAGGGCGTGCCTGAGCGCCCTTCTCTACATAGGAAAGTGAAATTGGCGTAGTGATGGCGACTGCGTACGACGCTCTGACACAGGCTTGCATCTTGCCCTTGTCCGGCCCATTGGCCACGAGGCCAGTGTAATAGATCGGGGCGTCGTCTTGCTGTTCAGGGGTGGTGGTCATGGCAGCTTCTCCGGCTATTGAAGGGTTGGGGCAGTGATAGAGAATATCGTGGCGTCGGCGCCCCCTGTGTCGTGCAGGACTACCGCCTCCGCCTCCAGCAGGGACCGGCACATTCGGTGCACGCTGTGGCCGCTCGGATCATGCCACTGCACGACATGAGAAATGCCAGCGCGGCAGAGCTTCACCAGCGTGGCTTCTGGAAAGAAGCGCAGCAAGTCCTGGGGCATCTTCACGGCAGCTTCTCCACGTTGGCGGCGATGCGGGACAGAAGGCGCTGGCGGGCGCGCTTGGCCTCGGCTTCCGTCAGCAGGTTGCAGAAATCGAGGTTGTCGATTTCGGCGCCCCGACGCTCCCACAGGGTGAGGAAATAGGGCTGGCGCGGCTTCACCCCCTGATCCGCCAGCTGCTTGACGATGGCCGGGGCGAACGGGCCTAGGTCTAGATTTAGGTCTTCAGTCATCTGTGCCCCCTGCTTCCATACTTGGCGCGGCGGGTTTCCCATGCCACAGCCCGAATTGCTGCCAATTGCTCTGGCGACTTTGGTTCCGGCTTCCGTCGCGGCGGCCTGTAGCGCGGGTCCCAGACCTCCGGGGGCACCGGATAATCAACACAAGACGGATCTCCGCAGTGCGGGTTGCAATCGCAGCCACGGTTGGCGCGTTCAAGGTTCAGGTCTTCCATCCCCTACCCCTCCCCGACGCCATCGCACGGCGGTCCGAACATCTCGGCGTGCTTCATCCAATGACAGAACGTCATCCCATCCCACGGCCCACCGACGCACTGGCCGGTGTACTGGTGGTCTCCGGTTTCAGGTGGCGCGGTCATTGGCTATCCCTCCAAGCGTCTGCGAGGTTGCGCCATATGAGGATTGTCAGAAAAGCAAGGGCTCCAAGGCTGACTACCACAAGGGCGCCAATCAAGAGCCACGGGAAGAACCATGCGGCAAACTCAGGGGCGGTCATTGGGCGGGCCTCCATGCGATGATGTTGCCTGTTGCGGACCCCTCCCAGTAAAAGCAAACGGCTTGATGGTCCCGGATTACTGTTCCGTCGTCGAACTGCACGTCAACAAATGCGGTCCTCTCACACGGCATCGGGTCCCCCGGCGTGTGGTCGATCCAGTCGCGCTCGGTGGGGGTGGCAACTGGCAGGGCCGACCCAACCGGCTTGGCGGCCTGTTTCGCGCGGATCGCCTCAACCTTTGTCCACACGCGCGCCAGCTCGGCCTTTGCTGCTGCGTCAAGGTCAATGCCTCGGGCCTCACAAAGGGCCGCGAGAGTCAGCATCACGCCGCCAGCTTCCTGCGATGGCATCCCCGCAGGCCTGCCGAACACATAATCCACCAGTGCATGCGCGCGATCCGCCGTGAACTGCGGGTCAGTTTGGGCAAGCTCCAAGGCCTCTTCCACAAACCTGTCAGCGCGCTCTAGGGTGTCAGCCGCAATGTCTTCTCCAAAGCACACATGCAGCCACGCCAGCACCTGCTTTTGGAAGGGCTCGGGCTTCGGATCAACCCGCGCCGCAACCGGGCTGCTGAAATGGTGGTCATCCAGCCACTCGCGGGCCTGGTCGATGGTGCGAGCCCCGGTCACCAGATCGGCGATCAGGGCAAGCGCCTCATCCAGCTGGGCAGCGGTGGCTTCGTCGGGCTCCCGCTCCACTGGCGCGGGGAAGGCTTTGTCATACCCCGCGAGGGCTTCATCGGCCTCCTTGATCCGGGCAGCCACTGACAGGCTGTGCCCCCGCTCAAACTGGCGGGTCCACCACGCGCGGCGGGCAGCTTCGTGCTGTTCGCGGGTCATCACTTGGTTCCTTCCCTTGCTCTCTCGGCTTCGGCCTGCATGGCCTCCACCAGCTCTGCATCTGTGTGATAGACCGTGACACCATCGGCGCTCACACGGCTCATGCTGGCAATCCGATCCAGCGCAGCGGCGTAGCGGTCGCGCTCGGCTGTGAGGGTGGCGAGGTCAGGGGCGGGCGGCGTTCTGACGGGCGGCGGCGCCAGATTGCGGCGCTCCCATTCCGTGCGGCCATAACGGCGGCCGCCATGAATTGAGACCGTGCGCCGGATCTCATCATCGTCGCGATCATCTTGTGCGGCGTCCACCATCACACCCCCTCCCCTTCTGCGGTGGCGCGGGCGGCATAGAAGGCCGGGAAGACGTCGCGATCTTCCAGTGTCTCGGGGATAAACCAGTCTTCGCAACCATCCCACCACATGACGATATCGCCGGTGAGCGGGGCGCGGCCTTGAACGGCGGGGCCGTAGCCTTCCGGGAGCGGGGGCGGGGTCAAATTGGTCATGGTCGTGGTTCCTTCTGCGGTAGCGGTAGCGGGAGAGATGGCGGCGGGGCCAGCATCCCACCGGGCTTTGTTGAAGGGCAGCAGATCCTTGTCACCATAGTCGCCGACGCGGCAGATCAGCGTGACGCCAGTGGTAGCGCAGCTTCCATCTGCGAACACGTGGCCGGTGTTTTTAGTAGGCGAGGCCCACGGCCCCGGCGTTGCCGCAGCCGCCAGCTCCGCCACCTGTTGCGGTGTGATAGTGTCAGTCATTGGGGGTGTCCTTCTGGATAGCGGTGCGGGCATGGTTCCAAGCAGCGGCGGGAATACCGGTAATCCGCTCGACCTCGACTGCCGTCTGATAGCTTGGCGTTCGCAGGCCTGTTTCTGCCATTGTGATCACAGTGGCCGCCCTGCAGCCGATGCTGGCGGCAAGCCGATTGGCAGTAACGCCGTTTTTTTTGCGCCAGTCGCGCAACGCCCTGCCAGGGTCCGCTGGCAAGACCTGAGGCCTCGCTGATAGTATTTTCCTAACACAAGGAAAGTGCTCAGGCATGTACCAGATATGCCCACCATCCAAGCAGAAAAACTCTCCGTCTTGGCACCACTCGCCAATGCAAGCTGACTGCAACAGGGTGCTGTTTTTGTTGCCGTACAAAAAGCGAGTCCCGGCTGGATGGTCTGTCGCAGTCAAGCGAATGCCGTCAAACACAACCCGGTAAGGCTCTGTGACAGGGGTGTCAGTCATCTTCACTTCTCCATCCCAAAAGCCCGGCGAAACCACCAAGGCAAGTTATGATCATGCCATGCCCGCACAGCTGCGGCTGGACCGGGCCGCATCGGCGGTTTCCTTGGTGCTGCTGCGGCGCCCGGCTGGCGGGTTGGGGTAGCGCCCCGGCTTGGGGACCGGGGGAACCAGCGTGAGGTGGGGGCGACTCATTCTCCGCGCCCCCACTTGGCGAGCGTCTGACGCATGCGCGTCTCCAGAAAATCGAGGATCGCCAGCGTCTCTGCTGACTTGTCAGTGTCCGGGTACTCCCGTGCCACGTAATCGCGGAACCGGTCGATGGTGTACGACCGGCAACCGGCGATGACGACATGAGTGCCGAAGCAGCACACCCGCAGACTGAATCCGTATCCATCGCTGCGGATCGGGCCTTGGATGATGGCTAAGCCCGGCGACAGGCTCGCCCCCCACAGGTTCGCCCCCGACAGGTCCGCCC
>JACCDR010512479.1_pt1 | contig 10704 bp, 5 predicted proteins | sample 7446431 | NCBI WGS metagenome assembly JACCDR01 (sample SAMN15323443, study PRJNA562643) | freshwater metagenome | isolation source: river surface water | place: USA:Blue River Watershed | collected 2017-08-17 | reverse complement strand
TTTTAGCAGGCTGTAACAGCGACAATGACGATCAGGTGATTGCACCGCCAAAGGCGGCGACGATCAAAGTGGTACACGCGGTAAGTGATGCGCCTGCAGTGAATGTCGATGGTGGCTCATCGATTGCGGTTCGCCAATTGGCCTTTGGTAGCAGTAGCCCACAATTGACAGTCAATGCCGGTAGCTACAACCTAACTGTCGATGCGTTGTTACCGGGGTCTGCCACCGCACGCGTGATCAATGCGCCTAGCGTCAATCTACAAGCGGATACCAATTATACTGTATTCGCCACAGGTTCAGCGGCTGGCAATAGTATTGCGCCACTGGTCGTCAGCAGCCCGATCGCGGCCGTTGCTGCCGGTACGGCGAGAGTACAAGTCGTGCACGCCGCTTCCGCGGCTCCAACGGTTGACATCCATGTTACCGCACCCGACGCGGCTTTAAGTGGCAGCACTGTGGCGGCGACCTTGGCGTTTAGCAAATTCACAGCACCTTTGGCATTAAATGCTGGTAATTACCGAGTACGGATTACGCCCGCAGGTGCCCTGACGCCGGTAGTATTTGATTCTGGTACGGTGAATTTTGCCGCTGGTACCGATGTGACGGTGGCGGCTATTAATAATCGCTTTGCCGGAAAATCACCAGTGTCACTGCTGGCGGTCAATGCCAATGGCAGCAGCGCTGATATCCGTGATGCCAACAGTACCGCCGATGTACGAGTGGTGCATGCGGTGTCGGATGCGCCCGCGGTGGATATTTTATTGAACAATAACAAAGCCATTGCAAACTTGGCATTCCCAAATGCGACCGGTTACAACAATCTGACACCGGGTGCTTACAACGTCAAAGTGGCCGCGGCAGCAGATAATAAAGTTGTCGTCATCAATGCCGATCTGACATTAACGGCCGGCAGCTACGGTACAATTATCGCAACTGGTTCACTTGGCCAAAATAACATAACGCCATTGGTGTTAGCGGATAACCCACGCCGCATAGCCACGGCGGCGCAGCTACGGTTGGTGCATGGTTCGACCTTGGCGGGTAATGTTGATATTTATGTCACCAAGACGCGCGATATCAGTAGCGCGACACCTAACTTTAGCAATGTACCATTTAAAGCCGACACAGGTTATGTGCAGCTGTTACCGGGTGAGTATGTGGTCACTGTGACCCCTGCCGGCAGTAAAAATGCGGCCATTGGTCCTTTAACTCTGAATCTCGCCGGCAACAAAATCTATACCGCCATCGCGCGCGATAACACCGGGCGGACAGCGCCATTGGGGCTGATTTTACTTGATGATTTTGCGGGATAATATAGCGCTATCCTCAGCGTAGCGAGTCATTTTATACCCTAGGTCGTTGATAAATATTGTCAGAGATACCACGGCCGTTATGTAAAACAAATGCCAATCAGCGCTGCTGATTGGCATTTTGTTAAAGGTAACCTGTTAATGGTAAGCGCGGCGTAAATTTGCGCCATCATGATAAAACTACGTCATTCTTGGCTAATCCATCATAGTGCCACGACAGATTTGTGGGCGAAAATGGTACTGCTTCAATTCGTGAACATCGACGCTTTAGGTGGCTTAATCGGGCTTAATCTGGCTGATGCAGCTGCTGCAAAAAACGATCAAAGGCGCGATAGCTTAGCGCTTCCAACAAGTGTTCTTGCGCAATCATATCGGCGCCGGCTAAATCGGCAATGGTTCGCGCGACCTTTAGCAACTTATGCAGGCTGCGTACCGAGAGTTTAAAGCGCTGCAAACAGTCATCTAATAGGGTTTGATCGGCGGCGGAAATGGCGGCTACTCGCTTTAGCTCTGCCACGCTAAGGTGAGCATTGGGTTTTTGCTGGCGTTGCCATTGGCGTTCCCGCGCTTTGGCGACCCGCTGCGCGATATCGATACTTGCTTCGGCAGTTTGTGCGCTGGTTGCGTCGTGGTTCAAGCCTGCTAATAAGGTGTGGCTGGGTAATGGCGGAACTTCGATTTGTAACTCGATTCTATCCAATAAAGGACCAGATAAGCGCGATAAATAGCGTCGGATCTGCTCTTTACTGCAGCGTCCATCGTGTTGATGACCGGTAGGGCTTGGATTAAACGCTGCTAACAGCTGAAAGCGCGCTGGGAAATCGGCTTGTCGTGCCGCGCGTGAGATGGTAATAACGCCATTTTCAAGCGGTTGGCGCAGAGCATCTATCACTTTTCGATCAAATTCGGTCAACTCATCTAAAAACAGCACCCCTTGATGGGCTAAGGATATTTCACCAGGACGCGGCACACTGCCACCGCCGGTCAGGGCTATCGCCGAGCAGGTATGATGTGGCTGGCGCAGTGGCGGTTCCAACCATGCCGTGCCCAATCGGCTTTGACCGGCTACGGAATAAACGGCGGCAGTTTCTAAGGCTGCATCTTCCGTCAGTTTGGGCAAAATACTGGTAAAACGTGCCGCCAACATCGATTTGCCGGTGCCGGGCGGACCAAACATTAAGACGTTGTGTTGTCCGGCGGCGGCGATTTCAAGCATGCGTTTGGCATGCTGCTGGCCTTGCACCTCGCTGAAACACAGCGGATATTGCCGTGGTGTATCTGGCAATGCAGGCAATGGCGGTAATGCTTGTTGGCGCAGCAGATAACTATGCACTTGCAACAAGTGCGCAGCACCGGCGAGCCTCGCGTGCGGTACTTGCTGAGCGCGGATCGCGTTTTCTAGTGGCAACAAGGCAATACGCCCTGCATCGCGGCACGCCATTGTGACAGGGATTTCCCCTACGATGGGGCGAATTTCTCCGGAGAGTGCCAACTCACCATAAAACTCAAAGCCAACAATAGCTGCGGCGTTCAGTTGCTGGCTGGCCACCAAGATACCGATGGCGATAGGTAAATCATAGCGTCCCCCTTCTTTGGGTAAGTCCGCGGGCGCTAGGTTGACGGTGATCCGCCGATCGGGGAAATCAAAACCGCTGTGCATCAGCGCACTGCGCACCCGATCACGCGCTTCTTTGACGGTTGTCTCGGGTAATCCCACTAAGGTAAACGCTGGTAAGCCATTGCTGAGGTGCACTTCCACCGTGACTTGGGGGGCCGACATGCCCAAACGAGCGCGGCTGATCAATGTTGCTAGTGCCATGCTTAACTTATGGTTTATTTTGTGTTTAATATATGTAGCTCAAATGTTTTATTTGTGCAAATGTGAGCAACATCGAGTCGTGCGACTTTCTTCAATATAGGAAGCCCGCTACACTGCGTGAGTGATGAAGTGATAAGGCGTCAAGCGCCGTATCGTTGTGCTGCAAATGGAATAGTTTCATGGCCCGAACAGGCAAAAGTCGATTTTTATTTTATCGCGTTATTGGTTATCTGCTGGTCATGCTTGCTGCTTTTATGCTGCTGACCACGGGGGTAGCGGTTTATTATGACGAAGCAAGCTTTTGGGGTTTTTTAGTCAGTACCTTAGTGACGGTCACCGTTGGATACAGCTTGGTTTACATGGGGCGGCATGAGTTTAACTTAATGAAACGCCATCTTTTTCTGTTAACTGCGCTGTGTTGGGTGGCGATCTGTGCTTTTGCGAGTCTGCCGTTTTTGCTGGTCTTGCCCCAACTGGCGACGGTGGATGCGGTGTTTGAAACTGTCTCAGCCATCACCACGACCGGCGCCACTGTGTTAACGGGGTTGGATCATATGCCGCGTGGTATTTTGTTCTGGCGAGCCGTGCTGCAGTGGATTGGTGGTGTCGGTATTATCGTGATGGCGATTGCCATCTTACCGGCGCTAAAAATCGGTGGTATGAAGCTATTTAAAACCGAAAACTCAGATATTTCAGAGAAAATTTTACCGCGCAGTTCCAGTTTATCGCTATCTATTGGCGTGGTGTATTTGCTACTAAGTTTGGCCTGTATGGGGTTATTTGCGGTGGGTGGCATGTCTGGTTTTGATGCGATTACGCATGGCATGACCACAGTCGCCACGGGTGGCTTCTCGAATTACGACGCATCTTTTGGGCATTTTAACGATCGGCCACATCTGCTGTGGATTGCGATCGTATTTATGTTGATGTCGGCGCTGCCGTTGGTGTTGTTGGTGGGCGCAATGCGTGGCCAACCTTGGTTACTGTGGCGAGATCCGCAAGCGCGCGCATTTTTATTGATCACCTTGGTGTGCATTATCAGTTTAACGCTGTATTTAATGAATCGTGATGATCGCAGTTGGTCCGATGCTCTGACGCATAGCGCGTTTAACGTGGTATCGATTATTACCACTTGTGGTTTTGCCTCGGAAAATTACGCCGCTTGGGGCAGTTTTGCTGTGGTGCTGTTTTTTTATATTACGTTCTCGGGAGCTTGTTCGGGGTCAACCTCGGGCGGTATGAAAATTTTTCGTACCCAGCTGGCCTTTTTGCTACTGATCAAACAATTTAAATTGTTGGTGCATCCCAATGCCGTTTGGGTGCAAAAATATGGCAGCAAACCGGTAAATGACCAACTGTTGGGGTCGGTGTTGGCGTTTTGTTTTATCTACTTTGCCTCGATTGCCGCCTTGGCGCTGGCACTATCAAGTTTTGATTTAGATTTTGTGACGGCACTGACCGGCGCTGCGACAGCCATCAGCAACGTTGGTCCTGGGCTTGGACCAATTATTGGACCAGATGGTAACTTCAGCAGCTTGCCTGAAGGCGCCAAGTGGTTGATTAGTTTTGGCATGATTTTAGGCCGCCTCGAGATTTTAACCATCTTGTTGTTATTTACCCCGATGTATTGGCGCTATTAAAGCGCTTGTACCATCATTGGTGCGGGTCTTTAAAAGGAATTGACTATGCCGCACCTTTGGTTACAACGTTTACTCAAGGCACCTGCATGGTGGTTGCTGTTGTGTGGCGTGCTGCTGCTTGTCTTGAGTTTTGGCGCTAGTTCACTGTACTTTCGTGGCGATTTTCGTATCTTTTTCTCGAAAGAGAATCCACAGTTGCAGGCGTTTGAACGCATGCAAGCCCGTTTTAATAAAACGGATAATGTATTTATTGCCATCGAGCCGCGTGATGGCCAACTGTTTAGCCAAGCCAGTTTAACGGCGATCCAACAACTGACCGATGCCGCTTGGCAAACTCCGTACTCGATCCGTGTCGATTCGCTGACCAATTTCCAACGTACCAAAGCGGATGGTGATGATTTGCAAGTGGCAGATTTAGTGCCATCAGATCTGGATTGGACCAGCGTTGATGTACAGGAACTTAAAGCCTTTGCACTCGCCGAACCGACGTTACGCGGCCGCATGGTGGATGCCGAGGCACGGCTGGGTGCCATAAACATCACGGTGCAATTGCCGGAGAAAAATCAACAGCAAGAAGTGCAACAAGTGCATGACGCCGTGCAAGCCATGTTGGCTACCTGGCAGGGGCAGCATCCTGATTTAAAGGTCTACCTGGCCGGTGTTATTACCTTAAATCAAGCGTTTAGTGACGAGGCCAAGCGTGATGCCCAAACACTGATCCCATTGATGTTTGCCGTTATTGTGCTGGTGTTGGCGCTCATGCTTCGCTCAATCACGGCAGCGTTCGCCGTGGTGGTGGTGATCATGGCAAGCATCGGCGGTACTATGGGCGCGGCCGGTTGGGTGGGGATGTTTCTCAGTACCGCCACTGTGAACGTGCCGATTATTGTGATGACCTTGGCGGTGGCGGATAGCGTGCATTTAATTGCGGCGACGCAGTTAGCCATGCGGCAAGGTCATGCTAAATCGCAGGCGATAGTGGTGGCGATGCAGCATAATCGCGTGCCGGTGTTTATTACTAGTATTACTACCGCGATAGGTTTTCTCACGCTGAATTTTTCGGATGTCCCTATTTTGCGCGATTTTGGCAATTTGTGTGCCTTTGGCGTCATGTTGGCGTGGCTATTGAGTGTGCTGGTGTTACCGCTATTGCTCGACATATTGCCACTTAGCCAAGGGCATGCGCTGGTTCAATCGCGCGGTTTTAGCGGTTTGGCGCAGCTGGTGATTCGGTTTTATCGGCCGATTTTACTCGGATTTACCGCCTTGTTTGCCGTATCGTTATGGTTAACCTTGCAAAATCGCATCAATGATGAACCCGTCAAATATTTTACGCCCCAAACGCAATACCGGCAAAACATCGATTATTTAGAACCGCGGCTTGGCGGTGTGGCCATGCTTGATTTCGCCATTGATGCTGGCGTTGTATCAGGCGCGCATCACCCCGATTTTTTACAAGCTCTGGATGCATTTTCGACGCACCTTCGCCAGCTGCAAGGGGTGCAGCATGTCACTCATATTGCTGATGTGATGAAACGTCTCAACCGCAGTATGCACGGTGATAATGAGGCATTTTATCAGTTGCCAGCCTCTGCGGAGTTGGCGGCGCAATATTTGCTGATGTATGAAATGTCGTTGCCGTTTGGCTTGGATTTAAGTCATCAGTTAGATATGGATAAACAGGTGGCCAAAGTTGCGGTTACCTTAGGCAACTTAGGTAGCAAAGAAGTGATGGCATTGGAGCAGCAAGCCTTAGCCTGGTTCCAGCAGCAATACCCGCACTATAGCATCGAAGCCTCCAGCACTGCCTTGATGTTTGCTTACATCGGTGAGCGTAACATGGCGTCTATGCTACAAGGCTTGCCGTTGGCATTGGTGCTGATCTCTATTCTGTTGATTATCTCTTTAAAATCAGTGCGGTTAGGCTTGCTAAGCATGATCCCAAATCTGGTACCTGCGGTGATAGGTTTTGGCATCTGGGCGCTGATTTCTGGCGAAATCAATTTGGGGCTTTCGGTGGTGGCGTCCATGAGTTTGGGGATTATTGTGGATGATACCGTGCATTTCTTAGCCAAGTACCAAGCCGCTCGGCAGCAAGGTTTAGCCGCAGATGCAGCTATTCATCAAGCATTTTCGCAATGTGGTCGCGCGTTAGTGATCACCACCGTTGTGTTGGTGCTGGGATTTGCCATGTTGACGGGTTCACATTTCCGTCTCAATGCCGATATGGGGCTGCTGACCAGTATCATTTTGAGCGTGGCATTGATACTCGATTTAGTCTTTTTACCGGCGCTATTGTTGCAATGCGATAGACGTGCAGTAACGGCCGTTGCCAATGCATTGCCGCCAGAATTACCCAACACCAAATCGCCTGCTGGAGGACTCGAATGAAACATCGCTCGTTTGTGCTACTGCGTCGACCTGTCGTTCTGCTGTGGTTGCTGTTCTTAACGTTGAGTTTTAGTGGTGCGCTACAGGCCGATCCTGTGCGTGGCCAAGCGATTGCCGCCGAACGTATTGCCCGCGATACGGGCTGGGGTGATAGTGAGGCAACCACGAAAATGGTGCTACGTAATAGCCAAGGTAAAGAAAGCACCCGCTTGTTACGAACCTTAGCGCTTGAAGTGCCAAACGGCGGTGATAAGGGATTAACAATTTTTGATGAGCCTAAAGATGTACGTGGCACGGCATTTTTGAACCATACCCATATCGGTAAACCGGATGATCAATGGTTGTATTTACCGGCGGTAAAGCGAGTCAAGCGAATTGCTTCGGCGAATAAATCTGGGCCATTTATGGCCAGCGAGTTTGCCTATGAGGATTTAACTTCGTTTGAGCTCGATAAGTTTCAATTTAGCTTTGTGCGCGAAGAACGGTTGGATGGGCAACAATGCGCTGTAGTTGAGCAAATCCCAACGGATAAAGCATCAGGCTATAGCAAGATGCTGGTGTGGGTCGATCTTGAACATTATCGGGTGATTAAAACGGAATACTACGACAAAAAACAAAGTCTTTTAAAAACACTGCTATTGAAGGATTATCAGTTGTATCAAGGCAAATTTTGGCGTTCACGCCATATGGTGATGCAGAACCATCAAACGGGCAAAAGCACCACCTTGTTGACCAGTGATATTCGTTTTGCTCTAGGAAAAACCGCCGCAGACTTTGATAGCAATGCGTTGCAGCGGGTTCGTTAATATAAGGCAACTGTGCGCGATGATGACAAATCACAAGAAAAACCATCTCAAGCTGACGCCAGCCCGAGTGCCATGGCATTGGCAGCGCTGGCGCCGTGAGATCGCCTTTGGTCCGTTCATACTGAGTGTGCAAAGTTTGCCTTTGCTGATGTGGACTCCCGCGGCGCACGCTATCGATGTTCCTGCGAGCGATATTCAGTCTATTGATGTGCAATCCATAAATGTGCAATCGATAAACATGCAAGCCACAAGCGTACAAGCCAGAAACCTACAAGCAGCTCACATAGCACAGGGTGATGTAGCCAGCAACGATCAGCCGCCGTCGGTTGCATCAACAGCTTTGAGGTCGGAACTTGCGCAATATCCAGCTCATCGTGAAGACGCGAATCAGCATACCGCCAATACCTCACCGCTGCGGCCGCCGGTTCATATTAAACCGCCATATACCTTGTGGCGGCTCTGCACTGAATTGACGCAAGATCAACGCTTTGATCGCTACCAGCTTTTGGTGGCCATCGAAGCACTCAACCCGCGTGCGTTTGTACAGCACAATGTTCATAAAATTTTGCCATCACAGCAATTACAGCTGCCCAGTGCCCAACAGGTGATGGCTGTCGATCCCCAACTCGCCAAGCAACGTGTCGAAGCGGATGAAGCGCAGCATCGCCAAACGGGGGATGCCGCGACATGGCAGCGGTTACAGTTACAATCGCGGCGACAAGTGCAATTGGCGTGGCAAACACTTATACCTGCTGGCCAACAGCAAAGGGCCGTGCCGAATGCACCCGTTGTGCAGCAAGGTATCACGCCTGATCCAACAGCGCATGACTCACAATCTCGGCACTCCACAACCTACGCAGAAGTGACTCGCCAAGCCCATAGCGACAACGATGTCGAAGACCAAGAGCAAATTACAGCCAAGGATGTGTTACCCAAAGATCGGGCCACACCAGTGCATGAATCGCAGGCAAATAGTACAGTTTCAAACACAGAGCTAAACACGCAAACCGGATCGGTGCCCGAGATAATGGGCCGCGATGATACGCAAAACCTCGACGTATCCAGTCAACGCCTTGAGCAACAATTGGGCGCGTATTGGCGGCAGTATCTTCAGCCGGGGCGTGTTGGCCAGGCGCAGCAGCAACCTCGGCTCACTTGGCAAGCCGAGCTCAGTTGGCAGTCGGCCGACGATGCTCAGCAAGTGGTGATAGTGCCTTATCTACGTTGGGATGGGCTCGACGCAGCCCAGCACCTTGCCGATTTGCGCCAAGCCTACTGGTCTTGGGCTGGCGCGGGGGTCGAGTTAAAAGTCGGGGTGGATAAGGTGTTTTGGGGCGTGACGGAGTCACAGCATTTGGTCGATATCATCAACCAAACTGATATGGTCGCGCGGCCTGATGGCGAAGAAAAACTGGGGCAGCCGCTGCTACAAATGAACTACAGTGGGCGTTGGGGCACCTTCCAAGCCTATTTATTACCGTATTTTCGAGCACGTGAATTTGCCGCAGTTGATGGTCGTATTCGTGCTCCTCTCCCTATTAGTGACACGCCGCGCTATCCGGACGCCGCGCAAAACCAGTTCGTTCGCGATTATGCGCTGCGTTACTATCAGCAGTTTGACCGCCTAGACATGGCCATCAGTTGGTTTGACGGTACCGCTCGCGAACCGATACTGCGGCCAGATGCCAATCAATTGGATCTGCTTGAGGCTTTTTACCCGCAACAACAGCAGTTGGGGCTCGAACTGCAATGGTTGCAAGGGAGCTGGCTTTGGAAGTTAGAAGCGGTCGAGCGTCGACAACTCGCGAGTCAGTATCGGGCATGGGTCGGTGGCGTTGAATATAGTCAAGTTGATGCATTTAGCACAGGTTACGATCTGGGCTGGTTGTTGGAGTATCAGTACGATAGCCGACAATTCGCGGCGACCACGCCGGCATCTCGCGATATGTTTGCTGGATTGCGCTTAGCTTTGAATGATACCGAAGGTAGTGAGTTCTTATTGGGTTTGTTGCAAGATCTGGATTTCAGCCAGGAGCAAAGTCTGTATCTCGAAGGTTCAACACGACTGAGTGACAACATGCGCCTGCGCTTGGAAGCCTGGTTGTGGCGCAGTCGTGATGTGCGACAACCGCTATGGTGGGTGGCGCAGGATGATTATGTACAATTGGGGGTGGATTGGTATTTTTAAGTCGCATAACTTGGCAAGGTGTAACGCGCTCTATACACTAAGCCACTTTTTTACCCTTCCAACGGTTTTTTCAACCAGTTCACAATGAGGATCTTATGTTTGAATGGATTGCCAGTCCAGAAGCCTGGATTGCGCTTGGAACTTTAGCGGCGCTAGAAATAGTGTTAGGCATTGATAATATTATATTTTTATCGATTTTAGTGGCGCGGCTGCCTGAACATCAACGCGCGTTTGCGCGTCGCATGGGTTTGGGTTTAGCGATGTTTGCTCGCTTGGCATTGTTGTTTTCCATTTCGTGGGTGATGGGCCTTACGGAAACCTGGTTCACGGTCGCCGGGAATGATATTTCTGGGCGTGATGTGATCTTAATTGGTGGTGGTTTGTTTTTATTAGTGAAATCGACACAGGAAATTCATCACAGCCTAGAAGGCGCGAGCGAAGAGCCGGGTGCGCCGAAAGTGGTGGCCAATAACCTGATGATGGTGCTGATCCAAATTATGATTTTGGACATTGTATTCTCGTTGGATTCGGTGATTACGGCGGTGGGTTT
>JACCDR011573028.1_pt1 | contig 10705 bp, 13 predicted proteins | sample 7446431 | NCBI WGS metagenome assembly JACCDR01 (sample SAMN15323443, study PRJNA562643) | freshwater metagenome | isolation source: river surface water | place: USA:Blue River Watershed | collected 2017-08-17 | reverse complement strand
TGAATGACAAAATTTTCATTGTCCACCGAAGAAAACAAAACTCCTTCTTTCGAGAGAACAAACATTGTGCCTTCGATTCGTCCGCTCGAAGGAATCTTAAATAGCTTGTTTTTTAAATCCCAAACTCTGAATTTCTTTGTCATAATTAGTCCTTGTTTTTTTCTGCCCACATATAGAGCCATGCCCACGCAAAAACCACAAAGAGCGTTAGGAAAGTGTAATTAAAATACGTATAATACTCCTTGTAAGCTGAGAGCACGCAGACAGCAACTACGAAAGCGTAGTATCCAAAGACTACAAAAAGCAACACCCAGAAAATTCCAAGAGTTAAGTAAAATATCAATTTCGACGCAATTTTGCGCCAATTTTTAATGTAATTTTTCATATCCTAACAAAATCGCTGATGAATCGCATAGGGTTTTAAGACACTTTTTATCGTTAATTCTCAATTTACCCATTCCTCCAGTCTCCTCACATACGGTAGTGGACAACTTAGCAAAGCTCTTTAAAAGGTCATAAATAACCTGCTTTAACACTGGAGGATAGCTCCCCTCTTTGGGGACAGCGACAAGATGCCCGAATTTTTCCTTAACCTCTACAAACTCAATCCTTGGAGCAACCTCTTCGGCTGCCTCGCAAAGCTCAGATACGACGTTATACCAACCGTCGCCACAATAGATGTTTTCTAACTTGCGGAGACTTTTGTAGAGCTTTTTGAGTTTATTGAGGTTACTTTCGTTCATTACTTGGGTTTTGGAGTTCATATTCTTTGATGTCTGTGCATCCCCAAATTTGAGCCTTACCAGTATTCTTATGTTTTAGCACTTCCCACGCCTCTTGTAAAGAACTATCTTTATGGGAGTAACAAAAATATCCGGCTGTCTTAGCGTAGGGATGTTCCCTCCACTTGAGATATTTTCCATCAACCTCGAATCTCTGGAATGGACCTATCTTTGGGCAGCGCATTCCCTTAACGTAGTCCTTTTTATCGAATACTAAGTCTCTTCGTGTCACCTTTATAGGACCATAAAAGAAAAGAGTATCATCGGGCAAACTATCCTTCTCTCCGTAAGAGTAGTAGCGATAAGAGTCTGCCATGCGATAAGAGCGATAGAAACTTGCGACCTCCTCTAGTGTATTCAAAATTCTGCTCGCTCCAAAACCCCCGACCTCTCCTCGGTCTAATCCGAACTTGGAGACTAATTTGTATTCTATCTTGAATGTTGTTTTCATTTTAACCCTTTTTAAGTGACGGTAGCAACTTAATGTTTCTTTCGTCAAAAGCTAGCGCGGCTAGATTGCCGAAGCGAAGCATTTGATGCAAAGCTCCATGAGTATTAAATGCGAACATCTTCTCTAGTTCATCTCTAATTCTTTCGGTGCTAACAGAAGCAAAATCGGACTTCAATAGAGACATGATACACAAAGTCAAAAGAGAGTCAATCTCAAAACGCTTAGTCGTAGAAAATCTCAAAGCTCTAAAAGCTCTAAGCTTGTCCTCTCGGATTCTTTCATTTGGGTCGCCCACGCACTTAATCAAACGGTTGCGAATATCAAATCTCCCGTCGAATGGGTCAACGATTTCGCCCGTCTCGACGTTTTTGGCGATGGCATTGATAGTGAAATCTCTACGAGAAAGGTCTTGCTCAATGGACGTGGCTACGGAAGTGTTTTCAGGGCGTCTCCCGTCTGAGTATTCCCCATCGGCTCTTGCCACGGCGAAGTCAACTGCCCCCAAAGTCGGGTGCAAAGCCCTACTCACTAGGAACTCAGGGCGAGACTGAAAAATCTTACAACCCTGTTCTAAGAGCATTGCCTCCATGTCGGCAAAAGACGGGCAAACTACCACAAAGTCCAAATCCTTAGACTTCGCTCCCATAAGCTCGTCTCTGACGGCACCACCAACCAAAAATGTAGGAAACCTAAAATTCATTCTCGAATCCTATCATGGATTACTTGAAAGTCAACGATTTTTTGGCATCTCTGGAGTATATTCGAGTTTTAGCCCAGAATCAAGCCTTTTCTTTTGGAGTTCTTCAAGATTCCACTCTCCGATTCTTTTTAACTCGTTTATAATCAAAAGCCAGTCAGTTTCGCACTCGAAACCCGCTTTGTCGTCCAAAAGGATATTGAAATAGAACTTCTTAGAGAAGCTCGCCAATTCTGTATTCCCGCACTCTGGATTGCAGTTGAGGAAATTAAAATTGATACCATGAGTATTTAGAAACGCATTTACTCTCTTAAAGTCTTTAGCGTAGCTGCAAGTAAAGGCTATAAGCTTTATGTCGGGTCTTAAAGTTGCCCATCTAAGCACTGAACCAGCATACGGAGCAAGAATGAGTTCTTGGTCGGTAGAGTATTTGCCGGGAAACAAACAATCATGGAAGTCAACCGCGATATAAAGAGTATCCCAACCTCTTTCTTTCTTCCACTTAAAGGCTCGTTCTATGTTGAAAGGACTCATAGGCGTCTTTCTTGGAGAGGTATAATGTTGATAGTTTTACCCTCAAGGCTCTTTACTCTTTCTCTCCAATTAACTCTAACGAATTCCTCGTCCGAAGTGTCTGAATCAGAAACAGTAGCGTTAAATCCTTGCTGTGATAGTAGTTCTTGTAGGAGTATAGCCAAGGAAGACTTTCCCGAACCTGCTTGCCCCAATATGATGATTTTAGGCGCGTTTCTCATATTCTGTTTTTACTCTTTTTTTGATGAAAAGTCAATCTATTTGTGTAAAGGTTAGTATGACATCAGGCATTCTATCTTTTAACGCTACTAACTCCGCTCAAAGGATTACTTCGCTTGATTACCCTTTTTCTACGATTACGTTCTGGGGTTATTCTTCATTTTCCACAGGAATACCTATTTCAAACAGTCAATCTTGCTATGTTGGAACATCCAGCGACAAGCTTCCTATTAAAGTTCAAGCTGGCTCTTCTTATTCAATCACGTTCCCAGCAGGGGTTAGAGATAATGTTGAAAATTACTACGTAGCCGGAACCTCTGGAGATGGTATGGTTTTCTTTGCTTGGTAATCAGTGTCCGTAATTAAAGCCAAAATAAATAGCTCTCCCTCCAACAAGGAATGGATATTTAACGTAGTCAATGAACCCGCAACAACCCCTACTTCTAATTTTTAGGTAATCGTTTTCACTCTCTTGGTCGCCCATCACGCAGAACCTTAATCTATCGGAGCATGGGTAATCATCCATGTATGACCTAGCATACTCCAAAACTTCCGGCGTTGCGATTTCTTCCTGAGTCATACTAAAACAATTCGCTAATGCTTTCGTTTTCGTGGACGCAGCGGATGGCTCTTGCGAATACGCCAGATACACAGACTTCTTTCATCGTTTCGCCTTGATTTAAAAAGTTAACAGTATTTTTCCAAGTAAAGTTGACTGTATTCGAGTAAAAGAATTTGTCAATGGTTTTATCCTTAAAGGCGTCAGCGAGTCTAAAGAGTCCAGTGTCGGTTATACAAGCGTGAGTGACAGCCACAATTACATTACTCGCTCCATGTTCTTTACAAACTTTGGCTGCTCCTATGAGGGTGGAACAAGATTCAGTCAAATCATCTATAATGATTACGTCTTTGCCTTTTACGTCTCCAATGAAAGCAGTATGGTCAACCTCAGTATCGCTAAGACGGTTTTTAGTAATTATTGCTATTGGATAACCTAGTCTCTTGGCAAAAGATTCTGCTCTTTTAACCGCTCCTACATCGGGTGCGACAACTACTAAGCTTCTCTTCTGCAAGACATCCTGTGTGGGAACCGCTTCCAAAATGGCTTTAGTTAGGATGGGAGAAAAACTAAGATGGTCAAACGGAAGATTGGTAAACCCCGCAATTTGAGGAGCGTGCAAATCCATTGTGATTACTCGGTTAATGCCTGCCGATTGAATTACATCAAGCACCAACTTAGCGGAAATTGGGGTTCTACTCTTATCCTTTCTGTCCTGCCGAGAATAACCCAAATAGGGAATAACAGCAGTAATTCTACCCGCTGACGCTCTTCGCGCAGCGTCCGCCATAATGAGGAGTTGCATTAAATTCTCATTGACGGGCTTTGACAAGCTCTGAATCAAAAAGACATCGCTACCTCTGATATTCTCCTTGTATTGACAGTAGAACTCATCCGACGGGAATTGATGATGAAGAATGCTGCCAAGAGGAATCGAAAGATGCGAGCACACCTTTTGAGCGAAAATGTCATCCGAGCCAGAAAAAACTTTCAAGTTCATATTAAGAGAAGTTACCGCAGTTCTGAGCGTCAGTATCTACTGGATTGGCGGAATTGTCAAGCTGATTATCTTCCTTTGGGTCATTAGGATAATCTCTCGGGGTGGATAATGGCGTATTGTTAGAGTCTGGGCGCATACCATTGGAATCGTCTCTCAACGCTCCTCCAATAATTGCACCGGGAAGGTTTCCGCCTACCAAAGTTCCCACGAGAGTAGAGTCAGTAACGTAAGCTGCTACTGCCGATGTCATAAAGTCTCCATCATCAGAGCGAATGTCTTTTCGAGTTGATTCATTCACCTTGGAGAAACGCCCATGTCTATCTCTTGGGATTTGTTGCTTTTTCGTAGCAAGAGTCGTTTTTTGAGTTTTCCCGTGATGAAGTTTTTCCTTACCGGGCAAAACCTCTCTGTTCGAGAAATAGTCAGACATAAACTTGGTCGTTTCTCGGTTCTCCGAGAGAAAAAAACCATTTTTATCTCTTGCCTTAATCTCTTTCGCCCTCGGGGTAAACTTTTTGATGCGCTGGAAGTAATCTCTTTTGTCAACATCTCCATGCCAAATATGATACAAGTCTCCCTTAACGAAACCCAAGCCTCGAAAGCTAACCTCGCTCATAAACTTCCTAGACCATTCAAAAATCGGGTCCAAGTCATCAGTAAAAGACTTCTCAATACATGGATGTAATTTTGGACCTCCGAACTGTCCGAAGTCAATATGCCCTGCCGCCGCGTGAGCTATGATATGGTCCGCTCCTCCAATAAGAGCCTTATCATAAAGTGGCACCCTTTCAAGAAGGCTTCTTCTGGCTCCCCAAGCGAAGCCTACGTGCCCATGAACATTGTAGATTGTAGAACGAGATTCTCTAAAATTAGAAGGTTGATTATGAACCGCGCCGAAACTCTTCCATAAATCTTCGCGTCTGAAAAATTGGTGATTGGCGTTCTCTCTATCCGCTTTAGTTAGTGGGTTTTTGGGTTGCTTTTCGTCTTTTTGCAAGTGGACGCAATACTCGAAAAGTTGGACAATTTTAGAATGCCCGCTCAACTCGTTTGCGGCGTCAACCATCCAATTCTTATTGGTAAAAATTACATCCGTGTCCACCCATAAAACATACTTAAATTGCTTTGGGAGGTTCTTAATGATGTTGTTCAAAAGTGTCTCCTTATGCCAGAGTAAATCACGAGTATGGACACGGCTAATAAAATCATTGGTCGGAAGTTGTGGTTTTGAGTCGCCGATTACGCACTCTACAATACGATGATTAAGATGTTTAATGGACTGGTAGAAGATGTCAAAAGCCTTCTTCCTGTATTCCGAACCAAGTGGATTATAGAAACAAGAAATAATGACCGTCTCTGGATGATTGCGATACCTTCCAAGAAGGTAATTGACTAAGTTTTTCATACGTTTACTTACGGATTTTTTTGAACAAGAATAACAACCACGCGGCTGCTAACATAAGCCAAAAGACAGGTCCAGTCAAGAAGAAGGCTACCAAGAATTTGATTCGATTTGAAGGAGGAGAAAAAACTGCTGCGGCTATTACGCCAAGAGCAGACCATATAATAAGGAAGATAAGAAAGCCGTTCATAACCTATTTATACCATCATCAGGGGTTTAAGTCAAGTCATTTTGGCGTATGTAACACGGGCAATCCGAAACCACGAGTAGGCTTGGCCAATTCGGGGTGTTTTTTCATCCAATCTTGAACGAACCACAATTGTCCGCAGCCTCCACCAATATCATCCTGTCCCGCAGGATTGAATACGCGGACATTGAAATCAACCAACATCATGCGGCCAGCGAAATCAGATGCAAGCGTGCGTTGACGTTCATTAGCGGCGGCGATGTGCTCGTCTCGCTCACAAATAACCGACAAGGTAGCTTCCCACACAGAGGGATTAAATAGCTTTCTAAGACGCTTAATATCCTCGTCGCTGTTGTTCTTGTCGTGAACGCAATAGTTGAAAAAGGGCTTTCTTCCTGTAGCGTTGTGCCAGAGGCAACCTTGTTCAGAAATCTCTTTCAAAGTCATTGTAGGACTAGGAATAAGCTTCTTTCTGGCTTCATCAGTGCTTTCGTGAACAGAGAATTGGAGTCCAATGTTGTCTATCCATTTTGATACCTCTCGAAGCTCTTCCCACTGTTTAAAAGCCTTTGGAGCAGATGTGCTGATAAGAAGTTTTGCTTTTGGGTAGTCCGCATAAAGCTTTCCTAATGCGCCAGCGAGTTCTTTCCAATTAAGCAAAGGTTCACCCATACTCATAAACATGATTTGGAGTTTTTTAATCTTGATTGGGTCTATGCCGGTTTGCTCCAAGAGATACTTTGGCTGTGCGACAATTTCATCACAAGTCAACGACCTCACGAACTTATCACCCGCCCCACAGAAGCGGCACCCTACCGGACACCCAGACTGAGTAGAGCAGCAAATTACTGTTCTATCCTCATAAGTAGGATATTTGTAGAGCACCGCTTCTGCAACCGCCGAACTATTTTCAAAGACGAACTTTGCAACGTTGTCGTCAGACGAATTGATGCGCTTAATGTTGGTCCAATGATTATTCATATTAAACCTTAGCGGCTTCACGAACTTCATTCCAATGCATATCACGAATCAACTTACCGTTCTCGAACACAAGTTCCAAGAGATTTCCACCGAACAAGTCAGCTTCATTCTCCTGCACAGTGGTAAGCCCCTCGTCAGCTTTTACAAGCGCGAGGCGACCACGTTTCGAGGCTTTGGTCGTGTCTTTGGGGTTCTTGAAGATTTTATGCCAAACCCCATCGCGTTTCTGTGCGCTGCTCTTAAATGCGTTACGTTGAGTATCCCGATTATGCTTCTGGAGCAATCCGCCACCCATTCCGAACACACAGTTACTTGCGGCGTATCCGTTAGCGACAAGAGTATCAATTGCTTCAATAATTTCGTCTCTGCTCAAACCATCACCATAGATTACTCCGACTTTAGGATGAAGCATCTTATAACCCTTGGTATTGACTGTTGCGCCAAAGTCCTTTTCCAATTGCTTGACAATCCAGAGAATCTGGTCTGCTGGAGTGTCACCCTCGAAGCGAGGGCTGTCTGGACGGACGACGAATTTAGCCCCCTCTCCTCGGTTAAGAATGGCTTCCTTGCAAGTAGTGCCATACTCCTTGAGTGCGTTTTCAATGTCGTAACTATCACTGACAACCGATAGAATGCCGTTAGGATATTCTTTGATAAGTCGAGCAACTACGTTAAACTCGCCTTCCTTACCCTCAGCGGTCATAATACTGTGTTCGCTGGCAGCTACGCTATGACCAACCATTTCCTTTGTATTGTAATAGCGTTGAGCATAGGTAATCGCAACGAGCGTATCAGTCCCCTTGAAATTAACCAAGTGTCCCGCTCCACCCATACCCGCCGATTCAATCGAACTTACCCCACGGAAACCGAAATCGTGAAGCATATAATCAACCAACCAACCCAATTCATCAGGCACCGTTTTATCGAAAGCATTTTTTAGATGCTTTTTAATGTCACGGCTGATTGTAGCAACGTTACTCGGGTGCCAAACGTGGGTGAGAATTGTCTCGAAGAAGTTTGTCAACGGAGCGCAATAAGCTTTCTTCGTGCGAGGATTGATAGTCTCATCGGTGATTTCAACCGCCATCAAGACGTTACTCACTGGAACAGGTGTTCCTTCTCTTACCGCAGTAATACGAAGGGGCAACTTTCCATCGTGGAAATCCACAATATACTGCCACATGTCAAGGTTGAAGAATTCCATGCCCAAGAAGTGAGCCTTGCAGAATTCCTTGGCTTCGTCAATGTCAGCCTGTGTAACCACCTGACCAACGAAGTATTTCTTTAAATACATCTGTAATCCAAAGAAAACTGTTTCAGGAAATTTAGCCCCGATACGACTTTCAAAGTAGCTGTAGATGTTTTGAGTTCCTTCTGGATACATGGCGTGATGGCCAACCTTGTAGGAATCACTAAGGAGAATGATGTTTTCTTTTTTCATATTGATGTTGATTTGGAGATTACTTGCAAATACCGAGTAAGTCAAGCAAAACGTGATGGAGAGGCATGACTTTTTCTTTTGTGAGTTCTTTAACTTTGAACCAAGCCACTTCTGCGATGTCGTCTCCACCTTCGGGACGACCACAGAGAATTTTAGCTCTAAAGAGCGCGGTTTTGATTTTATCCACTTCACTGCGATAACGCCAGTCGTCAATGAGCGTGCTACCAACGTATTTTGGGTCAGTAATCTCAATGCCTGCTTCTTCTTGGACTTCTCTACGAGCGTCAACTTCCAAACTCTCGCTTCTTGGGTCCGAGAAGCCTCCAATGAATCTCCAGAGTTTTTCATCAGGCTTTCTGGCCAAAAGAATTTCTGTCTCATCTTCGTTGAAGACCGCAATATCCACGCATTGATAAGCAGTAGGGTAACGGTTATCCGTAGCCGCAATCATTCCTGCGCGATAATCCTTGTTAGGGAAGTAACTATTGCAGACTCGACGACGAATCTCAGTAGCCGAAACGAAAATTTCCGCTTCTAACTCTCTAGTATCGAATCTACCATTATAAGCCTTCAAAAACGAATCTCGACTTCCGTAGAGAACAATTTTCTGGTTGGGCGAGGTATGCTTGGTCACTTCTGCGTCGAGACGCTTCGACCAAACCAAATCGTCTTGAGTGTCTTCAATGTAGTGAACGTCAATCTGCGGGTAAGCCTCAGCGAACATTTGACGACGCGCCCTAAAATCTAGGGGGTTTTTAAGAGTGTTCCTGAGATGAGCGAGTCCAATAAATACCATCACTCTGTCGTGATTTTTGAGGACTTCGTTAATCAACTGTTTATGGCCTTCGTGGAGTTCATGGACATGAAATCTTCCGACGATGACCCCGACATCATAGCGGGTATCCGCTTTTCCAACTGTTTTCATAATCTTGTATCTTTACCGTTGGGCGGCTGTTATCAAAATCTACCACTCCCAACTGTCTTATCCTACTACGGACTTACTGAGATGTCAAATCTTTTTTGAGAGCTTTTCAAGAATTGAAGTAGTGGAATACTTCTCTCCGTTATTGAAATTCACACACTGGACGCAATAAACGGGTGCAATATCCCCTCCCGCGACCTCAGAAGGCTTCCAATCTCCACCTTTAACGATTGCTTCTGGTTTTAGACTTTTAATTAGTTCGTATGGAGTATCTTCATTAAAAATGATTACTTGGTCAACAAAGGAAATCGCCTCTAAAACAGCTTTTCTATCCTGCTCTGTATTTATCGGTCTTTGCGCTCCCTTTAGCCTACGGACGCTTTCATCACTGTTAAGCCCCACAATCACCCAAGTATCTTCAAAAAGCCCTCTACAAGCCTTTAGAAGCTCTATATGACCCCTATGAATAACGTCGAAGCAGCCATTACTGAACACAACCTTTTTAGCTGGAATGTCTAACATAACGTTATGACATTAAAGTATTTCAAAAATTCAAACGTTTTTCAGTGTATTTATTTTTGTCATGCCAGAGGAAGCTCAACTACAAAAAGAGTGGAGAGAAATTGTTATCAAAAAGCTCGACGCCGTTGATGGAGAAGTGAAAAAACTTCAAAACGAAGTCAGAGAAGCCATGTCTATTTCCAAAGACGTTAATAACCTCAAAGATTGGGTAAAAGACATTGACAAAAAGGTTGGAGAACACACCCTAAGCAACGCTTCCATTAAAAACGAGATATTAGAAGAAGTAAAAGCAAGCTATACTTCAAAAGACCAATTTGAGCCTGTTAAAAAGTTGGTTTGGAGTGGTGTTGGCATTATTCTAGCAGCTTTCCTCGGAGGACTACTAACTCTAGTTTGGATAAAAGGCCATTAAAATGTCACCAGAATATCTTGAACAAATCACTAGCAAATTATCGAACATAGAAGAAAGAAGGCAATTAGCTCTTTCTTTAGGCGGAGTAGGCATCTGGGACTGGCATATATCTACCGGCAAGCTTTATTGGGATGACGAGATGTTAAAGATTTTCTCTATTAAAAGAGAAGAGTTCTGTGAATGTTATGATGATTTTAGGAAAAGAGTTCACCCCGAAGATATTAAAATGGTTGAAGAGCAAATAACCAATTGCTTTACCAAAAACGAGCGTTACATATTCAGATTCAGAGTAAAAAGAGAAGAAGGCTACCGAGTCGTCTCAGGCTTCGGAAACTGCATAAGAGACGAGCATGGTAGCCCTATTAGAATGGTTGGGGTGAATGTGTTTGAAGGGGATTTATGCCCCGAGCACACGGAGAGGTTTTGTCACAAAGACCCCTGCGGAACTTGCCCAACACGCAATTTCAAAGACTTTTAAATGTCTTCTACTGGAGAGAATATCTCCCTCTGTTTCTTAAAAATCTCAAGAATCACCCATCCTTGGGGCTTGGATTCATCTGTAACATCAGCTTGCCAAGTGTTCATATTTTCGTCAG
>JACCDR010332295.1_pt1 | contig 10705 bp, 22 predicted proteins | sample 7446431 | NCBI WGS metagenome assembly JACCDR01 (sample SAMN15323443, study PRJNA562643) | freshwater metagenome | isolation source: river surface water | place: USA:Blue River Watershed | collected 2017-08-17 | reverse complement strand
GCAATGCGGCTGTATAAAGCATGACAGTACTACATAAGTTCATGCCTTGATAGACATATAGGATCGCACCTACCTAATGTATAAGGGAGTTAAATTTTGCGATTGGATTTGTACAATATAGATCCGTCTAAAATTCGTGAAATTTGACAAGTACTGAAGCTGTTCATGTGGCTTTTGTACTAAGTGTAATAAGATTACGACCGTTGTATAGAACCGCGATAGGGAGAAACAGGACAACCCGCTTCCGCTCTTTTAAGAAATTCGTGACATGAAACTGCTATGACTATCATCGTCAGATTTATTCTTCCCTCCCTGTGGGGGATGAAATTGCATCAACAAATCTCGTCAGTAATAGAAGTGTTCAACGTACTATAATTATTAAGTAAGAGACGTAAATCACTACAGAACTGAAACGTCAGTGGAAGTTCAAAAGTGATTTACTGGAACATCGTGAGATGTTCCTTGTATAATGAGCCAGCCAAGTACTGGTTCCTAAAGTGAGATGTAAATGAAGATCGTGTACAAATGTAAGAATACAGGTGAAGTAAGTAGTACTGTGAATTTGGATGAGTTCAGTGGTTATAAGATACAGATAGATCATAATAAAATTAGCAAGATTACAGAGATAGAAAACAATGTAGTACTTGCTAAAATTGATTATAGACCTACAAAAACCACTCTCATACATAAAATTGAATACAATGGACACGTAGAATACAGGTACAATAATAATAAAGTCAATTCGTTATACTTTGAATTTAATAACAAACTTTATGGTGAATATAAGAAATTTGACCCAACTGGTAATCTAATAGAAAGGAAGTTCTATTATGATAATCGGGATATTACACATGATGTTATTCGATTCATTGGATATAAAGAAGACCCGAATGAATTCATGAATTATACTTTTCAAGAAGATGAGATGTTTAATTTGATGATGAAGTACGGATATTATTTTAGGTTTTGTTATGAATCTGAAAGGGAAAGTTCAGATTTTGACTCTATTACGAAGTACTGTCAACTTAACTAAAAAGGAATTATCATGGAAGATAATAACATGTCAGTGCATTACAGTTCAGCATCGAATACTTGGGATACTCCCGATGACTTCTATCAGAAACTACATGCAGCATGGAATTTCACATTAGACCCAGCAGCGATGGATGATACTGCTAAATGTGAAAAGTACTACACACCTGAAACTGATGGACTAGCACATTCTTGGGCTGGTGAAACTGTTTGGTGTAATCCACCTTACGGTCGTGAAATTAGTAAATGGTTTAAGAAATTCGACGAAGAATTTAAAGAGAATGGTACTACTATCATTGCTCTGCCTCCAGCACGTACTGATACGCAGTACTTTCATAAGTACGTTCGTGGTTCTGCTACTGCTATTTGTTTTGTTAAAGGACGTTTGAAATTTGATAACCGTAGTCTTCCATCATGGACTGAAGATGGTTCTCATAAGAAAACTGGTGCTCCATTCCCAAGCATGGTTGTTGTATATGATAACAACATTACTGCTGAAAAGTATGAAGTACTGAATAGTCTTGGTTTCGTCGTTCAACCTTTTATACTTGGATAATAAATGAAAAAGACTTGTATCATGGTGTACGGACGTTTCAATCCAGTACATAAAGGACATGTTAAAATGTTTAACTCTGGATTGTCTTTAAAGAATTCAATACCTGATTCAGATTTTAAGATTTTTATGAGTACTACACAGGATTATGATACTAATCCATTGCCATATTCCGTAAAAAAGAAAATGATTGACCATTATTTCCCACAATTTACTGAATATGTACAAGAGCAACAAAGTAGTACTTTATTTGGAAATTTAGAAATTATTGACAAGGATTACGATTCATTAATACTTTTGTGCGGTTCTGACAGGTACACACATTTTGATTCAGTACTTAACAAATACAATGGAACGTTATATACTTTTGATACAATTTCAGTTTATAATATCGGTATTAGAGAAAAAAGTCCTTATAGCAGTACAGTAATGAGGAAAGCAATTCTTGAACGAGATTTTGAAACATTTAGTTCATGCTTGACGGGTACTGATGATGACTGGCATTATTTTGATATTCTGAGTGATTATATGGTGGCTGAAGATGATTTTTAAAACCAATCATATGTTTTGGGATGAGAATGAAAGTACTGGATACCGTCATGTTTCAGTTGAATATAATGACCGTGTTCTGATGGCTGTAACGTCCTACAAGGTGATGGGCGAATGGGGTGCACAGGTTATCCCTATGGGCTTTTCGTTCAAGCAGGATGAGATACAGGCGTTCTCAGACATGTTTTCAGTACTGCCTGGGCTGATGGAATTCATGTGCAAAGAAAGCTTAACATTTGAAGAAATACAAGAATTTCTCTTGACAATTCAGTAAACGAAGCGGTACTATGAGATTTTCAACTCTATAAAGGAAAAGAATAATGGCGAGTTATATGACAAAAACATTCGCAAAGTACTTGCGTTTGGGGATTACACCTCGCCCTGTCCGTGGTAATTGGAAGGATGGGGATTACATGTACAGCATTTATCATGATGATGTACAGTACACAATTGATGACATGGGTGATTATGAAATCGATACTGACGTTTCATACATTCTCGAATGTCTACAGGCACGTGATCTTATTATCGAACGTAATCATGATGTAGTTCGTTCTGTTTATGATCATTTAGTACGTTACTTTGATAATGATATTTGGGTGCGTGTTAACAGTGGAATCCAACTTACTTGTTCATTCGGTGATCGTGATGGAGTGTTCGCACATCTTTCTATGGACTTTGTGAACGAAGCAGATTATAACGCCGCTGTTAATAAATTTAAACAATTGGTTAACAACATTCCTGGTTTTGAAGATGCAGAAGTACCTGATGGTTTTATTATGATGGTAATTGATTCAGACAAACTTCAGGCATTTGACAGTTTTGAACATCCAAAAATCAAAGTACTGAATGTTGGTGAATAAAGAATAAGCGGAAGTGTATTCCGCTTTAATGGATTTATTATGAGAAAAGATCGAAAGAGTGAAGACCGTGATTACTTAAAACAGTTTGAGAATAAGTCATTAGACGAACTTCTTGATATTTTAAGTAAAGAAGCGGAAGAATTAAAACAACTAATCAAAGGTATCTTTAACAGGGCTGATAAAAATGGAAAAGACTGAGTATACAAAATTACGCACTAAAGTACTTGGTATTATTGAAGGGCTAACTTTATTTGAATCAGCATATTTTGATGTGCGTCGTGCAATCATTTATGCAGAACAGATTCACAGTAATCAACGCCGTGATGGTAATCCTGAGTTCTCCCATCAGCTTGAGATGCTAAGCCTTGCACTAAGTCTGCATAACTCGCTACTCAATCCTTATGCTGTTTATATGGCAATCATTATCCATGATACTATTGAGGATTATCCAGAGTACCAGCAAGAACTTTCACGTATGTTCCCTGATACAGTTAAGTACGGTCGTACATTATCTAAGTTTATTGATAATGATTCAGATGATAAGACTTACTATGAATATTTCAATCAAATTTCTGAATGTGAAGTTTGTTCAGTAGTGAAAATGATTGACCGTATTCACAATCTAAGTACTGCTGTCGGTGTTTTCAGTGCTGAAAAACTTGCTGAATATTGTGATGAAGTAGAGAAGTACTTTGTTGATATGGTTCATACTGCTAAGAATAAATTCAACCAGCGTGAAGTATATGAAGTACTGAAGTTTATGCTTCAGACTGAAGTACGGACAATCCGCAATTTTCTTAAAATGATTGCTGCGAAAGAAATTGAAGATAATATGCGTATTCGTTCAGAAGATCTAATCAGTAAATTAAAAGGTGCATAATGAATTCTACAAAGAAATTCATTGTATTCATCGAACTGTTCACACTCATTTTATTATGGGTGTGTACGGTATTCCTGAATGCAACAACTGACCTTCTATGGGTCAACATTGTAAGTAGTATTGCAATGAGTATTTGCTCGTTAGGAACGGGTTTTATTTTATACGAAATATGGAAAGAGTGGAAAGCAATTGAATCTAACAAATCATAAAAACATTCTCCTACGTGGTTTAGGCGAAGATGCAGTAAGACTACTAAAAGCTACCAACGCAATTGTTGCTGGTGGTGCAATTACCTCTATCTTTAGCGGTACTGAAATTAACGATTACGACATTTATTTCAGATCTCACGAAGATATTATTACTTTTATTCGTAACACCTACAATGACGAAGGTGATGAAGAAAAAGATGATGCATTCCCATTGACTGAAGAAACATTTCTTGATCTAGGTCAATTTGAATTCATCTGTCACAATCATACTTCTCGTAGCATTTCATATACTCATAATGGTTTGAACCTTCAGTTAATTCATTTTGAATTTTTTGAAACTGCACATGATGTATTCCAGAGTTATGATTTCCACATGAACATGGGTGCGTTCGATTTTAAACTCGACCAATTTGTACTGCACGAGAATTTTATGACTACAGTTGCATCACGTAGACTAACTTTTAATGCTGGTACACGCTACCCTATTATGAGTTCTTTGCGAGTATCGAAGTACTTAGAACGTGGATATACAATTTCCCGAAAAGAAATGTTCAAAATTGGTTTAGCTATTGCAAATCTAAATATCGATTCATGGGATGCACTTGAAGATCAGCTAAGTGGATTTTATGGTATTGATGTAAGTGATATGTTTGACCGTACAGTACCGTTTAGTATGGAAGTTGCTATGGACATGATTAACTGCGTCCAGGATTTGGCACAAACACCACACGATACACAGCCAACAATCGAACAACTATTTTTCACAGTACTTGGTAATCCATATGTTACACAGCGTGTTTTCTTCAAACGTCTAGCTCAAAATACTGACGGAACATACTATAACGTGTTCGACCGTGATGAAAAATACACACTAGAAGAAACAGTGAAAATCAAAAAAGTTAAATTCGATACTGATTACGAAGAATTTAAAAATAACCCACACATGGGATGGTATTATGGTCATGCACAAAATGTACGAATTGGCGTTTTTGTACTTGAGAGTGATGGTCATAAAATGAATATGGGTCATTCAGGTCTTGAATTATCAGGTAAAATCAAGTTAATTGCCGTGAAAGACCCAGCAGAAATTTAAGGGAGTAGTAAAGCAGATTTATTCACAAGGAGTGTGGAGCGATGATAGATCGTATTAAATTTGCAACTGAAATGGCTAACGAACTCAATATGTCAAACTTTCAAACATTAACATCCGTTATGGCAGAATACGCGACTGCTGGATCTGTTGATGGTGTACAGTGTGGACAGGCTAATATGTTAGCTGATGTATTCAGTACTTTAAACGGTACTCAGTACTCAGTAAAAACATATAAGGATGATTTCGTTGCCTTATATATGAACGGTACTGTTCAGGAAGAAAGACGTTATACCGATCCTATTATTGAACGTAGGATTAGTGGTGTAACAGATCCTAATGGTGATCCTGTACAAGTATTACAGGAAGTACTACAGGATATAAAAGATAATGAAACCCGAAGTCTAGAACACTATGGAGTTAGCAGTACTGAAACTATCTTAGTGGGATATTCTGAGGACGAATCTCATTATTACTTCAGACTAACTGAAATGCCTTATGTTTATGAAGAACCAGTGATGGTAGAAGTGAAGTACTTTACTGAACGTAGTAAGAACTTCAATAGACATGAAGGTAACCGTACATCAATTGTTGGATATAATTCAGAGGGAATTCAGGTTTATGAATGGGTTCACCCGAACAATTCAACTTACACGAGATGTTTGAAGAAGCGTTATTGTTTAGAGAATGCAGATTCATTCTATTTCAAAATTGAAAAACAATCATATTCACGTCCTGATGATTCAGTACTGATGAGTATGGTGCAGTTGTACTAATTATTTGCCCCGTTCTTCGGGGCTTTCTTTTAAAGGAATATACATGGCTATAAATGCTAGTGGTATAAATGCAATGAAAGTGATTGTTCCTGCGGAGTTCGTAGAGGATGGCACTACTGTAACTAAAGTTAAAGGACAAAAAACTTATACTCTAAAAAGGAGTATTAAGATTTATGGTGAAAATCGTAGAGAAATTACATGCGACCCAAGTTGTGTATTTCTGATGGATAGCAATGGGAACATTGATATGATCCCACAAGATAAAGAACTTATTGTTCATGTTCATCCAGAAGATCTAATGTACGATATTCAAGAAGCTATGGATGAAGATGAAAACAAATGATAGACTTGAATAATGATTCGTACATAACAGTACTAATAGAAGCTGGAAAGATATTAGACGGCACGACTGTTTATAAACCAGCAGGTGATGTGGATTATATTCTGTGTACTGAAGAACCTTCATTTAGATCCATAATTCACACTGATACCAGAAGATATGGTAAAGGTAATGGAATGGTTTATCTGAAGCACAGTAATGACAAGTACTATTCTTATCCAAAGAACAAATTACTGCGGGTTCGCATTGATAAGTACGATTTACAAAGAATAATTGACGAAACAAGCGAATACTGACTTGACACCAGGCGTCCAGAGTGTTACAGTGCTCGCCTTATTAACTTAAAGAGATAAAAATTAAATGCGTACTAAACAAATTTTTGATGATTTAATGAATCTGACTTCTAAGAATGATGCATTCATGTGGAAAGATTTTACATCTGTTGGTGGTGGTTTATTCCGTATTTTTTCTTACCGCCTTGCAAGTTACTCTGACTTCTTGGAGCCGAGTGCATTAGAGTGTCGTGGTTCAATGTTTAAAGTATCGACTGAAGGTGAATATATTGGTATGGCTTCACGCACACCAATGAAGTTCTTCAACGCATATGAAAATCCATTTACTATGTATGATAAAGATACTCCAAGTTCTGAAATCGCAGTAGTTATGGATAAACTTGATGGTTCTATCATCAGTACTTTTGTTGATGCAGATTATCAAGTACGTACTAAATCCCATGCATCATTAAATTCTGATCATGCGATTAACAGTACTGCGATTCTTCACGCAGATAAAGAATTTTATAATGAAGTACACTATGCAGAAAGTATGGGCTACACGGTGAACATGGAATATACTTCACCGGAATATCGTATTGTACTTCCGTATCAGGAAGATAATTTGACAGTACTGAATCTTCGCCATCGTGAAACTGGTGAACTTCTTATTGGCGAACGTCTAAAAGAATTTTCTAAAGTACTTTATGATCGTTCCGTATTTGCTAAACATGGCGAAATCGATGCAACTTTCCCAATGAAGGAAACTTTAAAGGAAAGTATTGATGCTGTTCGTGCAATGGCTGATATTGAAGGTTATGTATTGATTCTTAAAGATGGTCGTATGTGTAAGATCAAGACTGACTGGTATTGTGCACTGCACTTTACAAAGGACAGCATCAATGTTGATTCGCGTCTATATGAAGCGATCATTACTGGTGCATCAGATGATCTGAAACAAATGTTTAGTACTGATCTGTACGCTATTAAAAAGATTGAAAAAATGGAACAGCTAATTTTTTCATGCTATAATAAGCTCGTACATGATGTAGAAACTTTCTACAATGAAAACAAACATCTTGAGCGTAAAGATTACGCATTAAAAGTTCAATCAGTTTTACCGAATGAACTTGGTATGCCTGGTTTAGCGTTCGGCCTTTATGCATCGAAGCCCGTCGATTATAAAGCACAGATGTTGAAATACATGAAGGATGTACTAGTTAATTTCGAAGTTTAATTAGTACTTAAATAGCTTAACACAAGGATACGTGATGGCTAAACCGAAGTATAAAGTAAAGAAGGGCGAAGTACGAACTCCTGAAGAACATAGAAAAATACTACAAGAGATTGACGCTAAGCAGTCTGAACGCTCAAGGAAAGGGGTTCAGAAATCAGCAAAGCGTCTTAAAAATACTTTTGGTGTTAGCAGTACTATGTATAAGAAGGAACGTAAGCCCAAAAACAAAAAACCAAAAATTTATGATTTAGGACGATACGCACGTGAGTAAAGAACAAACTATTCACACAGTTAAAGTACTATATAAAGATCATGAATTTTCAGTAATCCCTAAAAACGTATTAACCAACCGAGTTATGATTCAGATGGTTCAATACGTAACACAAATTGGTGACAAGGCTTTTATCGTTGATGGTGAGATGTACTTCGATGAAGGTGCATTCTTCAATTTAACGATGAAGTACTGTGACGAGTACATAATTATCTAACTGGAGAAACCTATGAAAGTAGAAATGCAACATAGCATTGTGCAAGATATGACCGTAATTAAATTTAATTCTTTAAAAGATTACTTTCGAGCACTTGACTTTTTGGGTTCAACGGGGTTAGAATGGACTCCACTAAAATATAGTTCAAAAAATGATACTGCAAGTATTCGAGTGAATGAACACGTTTTGAACATTTTTTCTAATAAATTTGGGATAGGAAAATCATGCCAGTATTAACATTGACAGTAGGATTGCCAGGATGTGGGAAAACTACCTGGGCGAAAGAACAAGTAAAGAATGCACGGTCTAAGACTGTTATTGTTAACTTAGATGATATTCGCGAAACTATGGCAGGTTCACACAGTAATTATAAATTCCGTAAAGATAACGAACAGTACGTGCAAAACGCTCAGTACAGTGCAGCATCTCATGCGGCAGCGAATAACTGGAACATCATTGTTGGTGATACCAACTTAAATCCAACTGTTCGTAATAAGTGGAAAGAATTTGCTAAAGAACATGGTTATACTTACAAAGAACAAAACTTCTTTGAAGAATTCAAGAAAGGTAAAACTTTCGTACATGATTTCTTTGCCGTAAAAGAATACGTTAAACTTTGTAAAGAACGTAACCTTCTCCGTGAAAAATCCGTACCGGAAGAAGTTATCGATGGTATGGCTGAAAAGTACTTCTATGATAATCTTCATCTGAATGTACATGTTGATAATGTTGCTGCGTTACCAGAAGCAATCATTGTTGACATTGACGGTACTTTGGCTCACATGAACGGTAAACGTGGACCGTATGAAGAAAATAAAGTTCTTGTAGATGATCCAGATCCTGAAGTTATTCTTTCTGTACTGGCTGAAAAGAACTATTTAAATCGTACTGTGATCATCATGAGTGGTCGTCACGAAACGTGTCAAGAAGATACGGAAACATGGTTGGATAATTTCGCCGTACCATACGATCATATCTTTATGCGTAAGCATGACGATAACCGTTCTGATGACATTGTAAAGTACGAACTTTATATGGACAACGTGTTTGGGAAATATAAAGTAGTTAAAGTATTCGACGACCGCGATCAAGTTGTTCGTATGTGGCGTAAACTTTTAAAATTAAAAGTACTGCAAGTTGAGTACGGTAACTTCTAATATTAAGGGATACTTCGGTATCCCTTCTTTTTAATTAAGACAAAAGGAGTCATATATGGCTATTAGTGTTGTTTATATCATTAAGAAAAAAGGTACATCTGAAGTACGTGACATTATCACCCATACTGAACAGTACTGGTTTAATTCTGGTTCACATTATGTTACTGGTGGTATTCGTGCTGAAATCGAAAAAACCTATCCTGTTGCAGAATTTGATATTGAAGTAGACTGCATAACTCATGCCGGAAATCAGTCTGATGAGTGATAAAGTAATCTTTGTTTGTGTTGTACTGATTGGCGATAATAGCGAAAACTTTGCTTGGAGCCAGATGTATGTGAATGTCGAACCACAAACTATTCATGATGAAATCTATAATTTAGTTCAAAAGTTTCCCGATCTATTGGAACGTGAAATTCAGATGAAGAAATATGGATTTGACGATGAAGATGAATATCTTGAAACTTATTGGAATGTTATCAAAGAGGCAATTCATGGCTAATAATATTGTTTACAGATTTTACTTCACCACCAATGAAATCGTTGACCATGATCCTGACTATGGTGCAGTAATGGACGAAGTACGTAATGACTTAGGTGCGTTCTTCGATTATAAAACCGGATTAGAGTACTATGAACATCTGTATCCTAACCGTACAATTCAATGTGAAAGTATCCGTATTATGGATGCAGAGGAATAAGTTATGGAATTTATTTTTACAGTACTGTGGATAGTAGCGTTCGTATGGACATTAACTGTTGCACGTAATAACAATCGTTCAATGATTGTTTGGGGTTTAGTTGCTCTTATCTTCTCTCCGGTTATTTCTTTAATTTCTCTCTGGTTGTTAGGAAAGCATTATGATCTCTAAAAAAGCATATGTATTTCCTGAAGGTTCAGAAGAAGAACAATTCGATTACGTTGCAAAAATGATGGACGATATCGAAGACAGTACTTTTAATGAACTAGTATTCAAAATCGACACAAACTACAAAAACGAATGGTTCGTAGAAATCTTTGAACATGCTGAAGATGATGACGAAGATTCATTTGATAGTTTAGAAATGGTTGATTGGTATACAGGTAAAAATTTAAAAGAAGTGTTTGACTTTTTGATGAGGCGTTATGTATGAGTGAACGTGACTTTGGAAAACATCAACGTGAATTAGAATTAACTGGAATTTGTACTGATCCAGATTTTATTTTCGAACTTCGCACGATGTACAATATGGCAGTAGAATTTGACCGCGAGTACTGGAG
>JACCDR011303912.1_pt1 | contig 10706 bp, 9 predicted proteins | sample 7446431 | NCBI WGS metagenome assembly JACCDR01 (sample SAMN15323443, study PRJNA562643) | freshwater metagenome | isolation source: river surface water | place: USA:Blue River Watershed | collected 2017-08-17 | reverse complement strand
TCAATCCTTTCGCAAGCATCCTTTTGATGTTCATTCAGATCCCAATTCTCATTGCTCTTTATTTCTCCGTATACAGTGGCGGTGGAATTGCCCTTCCTGCTATTAACCCAGCACTTCTCTATTCTTTTATCCCTGAGCCGCAGAACGCTTCAATGATTTTCCTCGGTATGATTGATATCGCTCAGAAGAGCTTGCCGTTGGCTATCCTTGCTGCACTTGCGCAGTTTGGTCACGGGCAGCTTGCCTTCCCGAAGTTGCCACCGCGTGATCCAAAGGCCCCTGCGTCTATGAAGGAAGACTTTGGAAGAAATATGCAGATGCAGATGAAGTATGTGATGCCTATTTTTATCGGCTTTGTTGCATACAGCATCTCAGCTGCAGTTGCTATCTACTTTATTGTGAGCAGCCTCACCATGATCATTCAGGAGCTTTTAATACGAAAGCACAAGGTATAAAAAATCCCCGCTCTTGCGGGGATTTTTTATTGCTGTGGTACTTCTTCTTGTTCTTCAACAACTGGTGCCTGTGGAGCGATTCGATAGATCCAGAGTGAGTTATCGATTTTGTTTCGGAAGATAAGTGATGATCCATCAATACTTGCTTCAATGCGGTCTACGTCCACGGTATGTCCTGCAAGCTCTGCAAGGTCCACGGTGAGCTCTGAGCTCTCTTCAGTTAGGCGTGTATACCACAAATGATCGTTTGATGTGATTGTTCCCTTATACCAATTTTCAATGTATGAAGGAGGGAGTACCTCAAGTGGCGCTGCGCACCACAATTCTTGTGATTCAAGTCCACTCGCACATTTCTCCTTGAGCATAATGATACCTTCGGACCATGTGTTATCGCCGCGGAGGACGTTAGTGACATATACCCCCTCTTGCACGTTTGAGATGATGGTATATTCGTCACTTCCAAATGCACTCAGGCCGTACCCTTCTATGAAGAATGGCTTAAGGCTTCCATTCACGATTTCATACACGTACCCAGGAAGATGCTGTGTAGGTTTGCTCTGCGCAAGCATCGATGTGTACCTACCTCCCCATCGAAGTGTTGCATCAGCTAACGTTAGAGAGAAGAGCAAGGTACTTTCATTCTTTGTGAGGTCCATTGAGTAGCCATGCGTTTTGCCGCCTGTTGAAAGAGAGTAATAGAGAGTGGTGTCATCTTTGAAAGCAAGATTCTGTGAATTTTGTGGCAACTCGATAAGTTCAATAGTATCTTCCTCCCCTGTTATGAAGCCAGCAACCACATGCCCCTTGTATCCTTCCTGCGTAGTTATTGCAATGGCCTGTGCATTCACTGAAAACACGGCATCAATAGTTTGTGGAATGGTGGTCACTGATATTTGTCGTTCAGTACCGTTCTGCAGATTTATTTCATAGATATGTCCTGTTCCTGCTTCAACATACCGTATGAGGTCACCTTTGTCTGAAGCATATCCAAAGCCTGCCACCGCACGGGTAGTGAGTTGCTGCAACGGTGAACCGCCAAGGGCAAGCGTAGTTGTATTTTCTTGTATCCCGTTCACATCAATAGTGCGTACTGTCTGTTCTGAAGGAGCAAAGAATCCGAGATTAGTAAATACATCAGTAGCCTTTTGTGGGGTACCGTATGCCAAAAGATAGCCCCAAAGACCGAGCATGAGAAGCAGGATGACGATACCTATGGTGATGATGATTGGTCGATTCATATTATTAATTTAGTTAGCTTCGCAACGAAGCCTAACACCTCCGCGTCCGCCGGTGACAGTTACAATCTTTCCTTCACATCCTTGTTTAAATCTCTCCATTGCGCTGGATTGACCAGGTCCAAAAGAGCGTTCTTCTCCAATTGCTACCGGCTCTGGAGCTGTTTCCCCTTGAGGATTGGTGATTGTGATATTAAGTGGTTGCGCGTTCTCGAGGAAGTTTAAACGGGTGAGATTTGGATTAACTGTTTCGAGAATAAGGACCGTTGCCAAAACAATAAGAAGACCGAAGATAGCTCCTCGAATGTCTTCAATGGCGCTCTGCTTGCTGGTGACAACGTCTGAGAACATCCACTTAACTCCTCCAAAGATTATTTTTACAACCGCTAACAATTCTGCAACGGTAATAGAAAGAAGGTAGAGCGCGTTAACGTATTGATCTGTAGTTTGCGTGGGTGGATTAAGACGTGGTATCTGTACCACCGGCTGATATGTTGTTTGAGCAGAGGTCACCAATGCAGTGGCAAAGAGGATGATGGTGAAGAATGAGAAGATAAGCTTTTTTTTCATATACTAAAAGGTGATAGTGAAACTCTCTTGTGCTTTCTGCAAAAGATTCTTAAGGTTCGTCATACTGAAAGATAGTGTAGCTTTCCCGCGATTACCTTCTTTCTGGAGTGTTACTTCCTGAGGGTCTGTATTCGCATTCGTATCTTTTCCATTTATCTTCCATTGTGTTAGAAGATCCCCATTCTCCAAAGCATTCAAACTAAGGTAATACCCTTCTGCGCGAACCGTCATCTCATCCCCTACGAAAATGTGTGGGTCATGAAGAGCGACCTGGAGAATGCCGCGCAATGGGTTGTGTTCGTAAAAATTGATCTCCGGCTCAACAACGGGTATTGAGATTGCGTCTTCTGCTACTTTCTCATTACGAGCATTGAATACTTCAACCCCTATGAGCACTTCCCTTTCAAAAGAAGGTACATAGGTAAGTGTATTGTCGTTTAAGACAGCATATGAGCCACTCTTTTTGTTATTTACACTCCAGAGATATGAAAGCCCAGTTTTCTGTTGGCCACTTTCAAAAACGTGTGCCGAGACCGTGAATGCACTTCCGCTTGATGGTAGGCTCGCTCCTTTATAAAAAAGTGGAGTAGCAGTGTGTGCTTCAACAGAGAAATCTACGCGCATGGGACGGATGGTTTTCGATGCCTGAATCGCGGTGCCGTCTTGAAGCACGATACGAGACGTTATTGTAGTTGCTCCTTCTTGAGCGGTGAGTGTTATTTTGTCGAGGTTATCAAACTCAGGCATTCGCTGCCCGTTTATGATCCAGCTCGAGCTGGTGATTCCTGCACCGGTTGCAAATGGATGGGCTTCAAGAGTGTAGTCGTTCCCTACTTCAGGCAAAGCTGGATCCATTGAAAGCACAACTCTTCCGGCTTCTTGAGCAGTGCTGAGTAAAGGAATCAAAAAGACAACCAAAGAGGAGATAAGTACGAAACGTATACGCATACGTACAGAATACCACGCTGTGACAACGCTTTTTCAGGCTTCTTTGATGCTCGGGTGGATAGCTACCCAGCTCCCTCCTCTTGCGGTTTAGCGAAGATGACTATAAGCATCCAAATACCTACCCACGGGAAAAGATTGAGGAAGAATATGAAGTATCCAGCTAAACAAAATGCGAATGCGAGTCCTGTAGTGCCTCCAAACCATGAAATTCCGCGTGCACTGTATACAAAACCAGCCAAGAACATGGAAAAAAGACCAAGTACCCCAATAATCACGTATGAAAAGATGTAGCCTTCCTCTCCCGGAATGACGTAGTTTGCGAGAGGAATCGTCTCCAGTGCGATTGAACCAAGTCCAAACACCCACACAAAGAATTGGATGGTGTAAAGAGGCAGCAAGGTCCAGAAAATAAATGATGAGGCTTGAAGGGCTCGTATTTTGTATGAGACTTCCGATGCCTTTTCAGCAACAGTCCGTACAGTCTCTCCTCGTGAGGAGGCATATGAAGCCCTTCCATCCTGGACTCTGCTCCTAAATGAACGTCCTGTGTTCCCGCCGCGTGTATCTCGCGGAGCAGGCTTACGCACTTCCCGCTCCCCTTCTTGAGAAGGTGTTCTGCGTGGTTTGCTTATAGCTCTTGGTGATGGCATACGCTAAGAAAGCGAGTTTTTGAGCTCCTCGCGTGCTTTTTTGATCTGCAGAATTTGAGATGTGTCTGAGGTGATGATCTGGTCTTCGGTGTATGAGGCAATAACCTTGATAGCAACGTGCTTCAGTCCAGCAAAGAAGATGCCTTCCCCTACCCCAGACTCCAAAAGAAGATATTTCTCTTCATCGGTGAGATTGAATGTGTTCTGGATATTATCAATCGCAGTTGGAGACTGCTTCATAAGCAGTTGGAGTGAAGAGTTCGTAATCATCGGAATACCGTACGGAGAACGCAGGAAGTCGTCCACGTCTTGCGTAATAGTTGAGAGTCCCAGATAGTATTTTCGTCCACGCTTTGCAAGCATGAAAAGGAATGAAGCAGTATCTTCGGATTTCATCATCCACCATGCCTCGTCGATAACAAGGAGTCGTTTAGCAAGTCGGCGGCGGATTGCACTCCAGATGTGGTTGGTAATGATGTACATGGCGATAGTCTTGAGCTCGTCCTCCATATCGCGCAAGCTAAACACAACGAATTTTTGGTTGATGTCCACGTTTGTAGCTTTGTTCATGAAGCCAGACCAGGTACCTCCAGTGTATTTTTGAAGGCGCGCAATAAGAGAAGAGCTTCCTTCCATACCCGCAAGCACCATTTCAAAGTCAGAAAGGAGTGGCGGCTCAAGATCTCGATAATCAACGTTTCCTGAAATATCCTTGAGTGCATACGTCTCATTGATTGCTTGATCAATGATAGTCTCCTCTTCCGCAGAGAGGCCTCCAAGCATAAGGCGGAAGAGACCAATAAGTTCAATGACATGTGAGCGGAGCACGTCCTCAGGATTCTCATCTTCCTGTGGTGCTGGAAGATCGAATGGATTGATATGGTGATCAGAAGAAAGTGAGATATTGAAGAAACGACCGCCTGTTGCCTCCGCAAGATACTCATACTCGCGTTCCGGGTCGATAACAATAACCTCTGTCCCGAACATGAGTGAACGAAGAATCTCCAACTTACAGGTGTATGACTTTCCTGCTCCTGAGGTAGCAAAGGTAACTGAGTTGTAGTTGGTGAGTGAAAAACGATCAAAAAGAACCAACGAAGAGTTGTGGCGGTTAATGCCGTAGAGAATGCCTCTATCAGACGTGAGGTCAAACGAAGTGAATGGGAAGAAGCTTGAGAGTGGCGAAGAATTGAACTTACTATGCACCATAAGCTCGTCTTGCATGAACGGTAGTACGCTGCGAAGACCTTGTTCCTGCTGGAAGAGTGCTGGCTTGAGGTAAATGAGACGTGAGTCGAGAATACCCTTTATTTCAGCTTCAGATTTGTTCAGTGAAGCCTCGTCTGCACCATAGATTGTTACATAGAGTCCTACATCAAAGAGCTTCTCCTCTGCTTGCTGTAACTTATCACGCAGATCCTCAAGGTTGCGGTATGCAGCCTCAAGCTGTGGATCACGGACCATTCCCTGCTCCGCACGCATATTCATTTGGCTCTGTACCTCAGCAACTTTCTTCTGGAATTTTTTGAGTGTCTCTGCTGTGTTAATCGGATGAATGACAATTGAAACATCAAGTTCCTTCTCAAGATTGAGGATAGGTTCAATCCATCCGTCGTTAAGGTAGCGAGGATATGAAACCGCGAAGAAGGTGCGTGCGTATGTGCCGCTTACGTTGATGCTTCGAGAACCAATCTGTACGCCTGAAGGTGCAATAACATCTTCAAGAGTCATCAATGCGTCAGAGCCAATGCCCTCTTCCGTCTCAGTGTTCTTCTTTGGTTGTATAAGGTCTAAAATTCCCATGTTGCTTAACGTACAGGTGCCGGATTACCCTCAGGATCACCTGGGTTGAAGATGTGGTAATACAATTCTACCAGCTCTTCGTTCTGAAGTGTTACTGTTCGTATACCAATACGTCCCAATCCCTGCTCCACCAGTGCTACACGCTGTTCAAGTTGAAGTCGGTTCTCTTCAACTTTCGTCTCTTCGATAGCCAGGTCACGCTTTCGTCCAAAAACGGCCCCGATGTTACCCGTGAAATCAATTTGTGTTGGTGTGTATGGAACAACGATGAAGAAGTTTTTGCTCATCACGTCTACTTCGTTTGTGAATGTCTTGATGAACTCCATGTATTCACGCAACTGAATACGCATGAGGTCGTTATCCTGGAGTGGTTCGCGCTCAAGAAGCTGATCCAGGTATGGCTGAATGTTGAGTCTTCGAGATTGTACGTAAAACTGGAGTGAAAAGTCGAGTGTGTTAAGGAACGACTGGAACTGGCCCAAAATAGCCTGCTGCTCGTCTAGGGACTTCAGTGCAAAGTTGATGGAAGATGCAAGAAGTACCATGCACATCTGTCCATTTTTAAGAATGACAACATTATCTCGAATATCTCGAACTGGTACGAAATCTTGAGTTGAAGCTTGTGAATTAGGCATAATTATTGTTCGCGTTGAATGGCGGTCATCTCGAGTTTGCGCGAGAGTGAATTAAGGTTTCCCGCCTGAGGAACTGGGTAGACCCTGCGTGGTGCAGCCGGTGTATCAACTTTTGAGCGGTACACAACTGGAGAACGCTTACGCCAGTGGTACACACGGTTGTTCTTATAGAAGAACACCATGGATTCAAGGAAGTTTGAAAACGGTTGGTTGTTAACCGGATAGAAAGCTAAGAGTACCGCAAGCCCAGCAATAGGTACTCCAAAGAGTACGAAAATGAAAAATGGTGTGGTGAGGAAAAGTACAACACCAAGCCCTACTCCACCACCTAGATAGATGAATTGTTTCCAAGTGAAAGGACCAAAGATCTTATCTTCGATCTCAATGAACTGAGGAACTTCAAAACGCATGACATTATTATACGTCATGCGTTTTCAGACTGCGCTCATAACCGAGCAGTTATCCACGTGGAGTGTTGTTCTCTTGTGAGAGGAGATCACTCTGAGCAGTTGCTGCGTTACGGCTTTGCTCTTCCTTTTCCAGTTGATCCCGATATGCGCCATATCCATGGATGCGATTGATATCTTGATCCATGGTGCGGATAGGTTCTACGTCATCTTCTGAGTCTTCGTCCACAAGAGGCGCAACTGGAGTTGGGGTTGTAACGGGTGTGGGTATAGGTTCAGGGTTGGGTGTGGGCTCAACAATACGTGTGGGAGCGACTGGTATTGGGGCTACCGGGGTGCGAGGAGCGCTCAATGTTTGCTGAAGTCGAGAGAGGTCGTCTCTTCGCTCAAGTTTCTTCACGAGGTCTACTTCCCCCACTGCAGTTGAGACCTCTTTTCGGGCGTCATCAACAATTTGAAGTATGTCCTCTACCAAAGAGAATATCTCTTCCTTTACAATCTCTCCTATTCCGAAAGCAGTCTCTTCATCAACAGCAAGTGATTCGCGCACGTGGTCGACAAATGTGCGTTTTGAAAGGAAGAGAGCAAGCACTAGGATGATCTCGTTTTCCAAGAGTTTTGTCTGTTCCTCGGTAAGGCCATACTTCTCTTGTGCGGTATAGACGGTGGCATCAAGCGTGCCATCAGTTATAAGATCAACGAGTTCCTTTGGCAGGACTTCAAGTCGCTCTAGTACATCAATCTGTGCTTTTGTAAAAAGTGGATCCATATCTCTATTTTTTAGCACTCTTCTCAATTGCTTCCTTCAAGGAATCATTGGCCGCATCTTCCTTACTCTTCTCCACTGACTTTTCGTACTGCTTGCGTATTGCCTCACCCGCATCGTGGTCTTGCTGTGTTACGCGGCCAAGTACCGTACTGGTGAGGAAACCACGTTTCTCCAATACTCCGGCATAACCAAGCGATCCTTCAGCTTCTTTAGCTTCTCGCGCAAGCTCTTTACGTCGCTTGTTAACCTTCTTGATTTCTTCAATAACTTCTCGCTTCTTCGTATCATCAGCTTCCTCCTTGAGCTGTTTGTTAAGTACCGCAAGTTCTTCCTTGGTTGCATTGTACATCTCACGAGTTGCGCCTGCTTTTGCTGCATCAACTTCAGTACCAATCTGACGACGATTCTTCTCACGCTTGATACTTTCATCAGCCTCTTTGACTGCTTTCTCAGTACTACTGATTTCCTTGCTAAGCTTATCTTTAAGTTCCTTCTCTTCTTTCTTGATAGCCGCTTCAACTTCAGTAATCTGTACAGTGTTTGCAGCAAGTGCTTCCCGGTGTTCAGGATTTGTTGCATCGAGCTTTGCTGTCTCGGCCTGGAGTTTAGCCTTCTGGGTTTCAAGCGTAGTAAGCAAATCGCTCTTAATATTTCCGTTCTTGTCGTCTCTCTTGAGCTGTGTAAGAGTGTCCTCAAGTTGCTGCTTCTTCTGATTGAGAAGCATAACCTCTGTATCAGTATCTTCCACATCACCCAATGATTTAGCAAAGGTTTTTTCTTTCTTTTCAATTTCCTCAGTTCGAGTCTTGTAGCCGCCCTTGTTGCCTTCGCCAATACCGATTGTTTTACCAGCTCCGCCTACCTTACGGACATCGAAACTTGCATCACCAACCACACGGCTGGCACGAAGTTTCGCTCGTGCAGCAGCGCCAGCAAACCCACGCTTTCTTGCCTGTTCTTTGAGTTCTTCACTTTCAGAGAGGTTGTATGCTCTTCGCCCAACAGTATCCCGGAGGAGACCGCCGGCAGCTCCAAAGGTCGCATTCCCTACAAACTGACGTCCCATGCGCTGTGCTCTATCAAGTGCCCCGAGTGTTGTTTGGGCTCCTGCCATACCCATCGTGTCTCCTACCTTTACTGCTGCGTAGAGGAAGCCAATGGCAAGTCCAAACAAGAGGAAGATGGTGAATGAATCCGGACTCATTTCCTTCCCGTCGAGGATAGTGGTAAAGCCTATCCCCTCAGTTCCTCCAAACATGGATTTCAGTGTCATCAAAACTTGGAGAGAAACATACAGCAAGAAGAGGAATGCCGGAGCAAAGAAGCTGTGACGCAGTAGTGTGGAGGTCCACTTCTTTGTGTACCCCTTGAAGTTAGGAAGTATTAATCCCAAGAACAAAACAGGAGAAAAGATGAGACACAAAGAGAGGACCACGAATCGGTAGATGACGTGATAGGTCGCAAATAGGAAGATGATGCCCGCGACAATAAAGAAGATGAGCATGAAGATCGAGTAGAAGATGAGGTTGGTTCCCTCAACTCCACTACTTGGGTTTGCAAAAAACGACCCAATGCTTGCTGCCTCCATGAAGGCACCGCTTATGTCCCCCTGCCCTCCACCTGTCTCGTAACTAACGCCAGTGTAAATAAGATTGCTGTAGATTTGTGTGGCGATAACATTTGAGAAGTCGATGATGGCAAGTGTTATAAAGAGGCTAAAGTTTATGAAGAGTGCAGCAATAATAAGATTGATGATGCCTTTGCGTGTACCTGAATCATCTGAGTTAAGGATGGTACGGATACCCAAGTAGATGAAACTAAAGATGAAGAGAATATTGAAAAGATCTCGAATGATAGCCCACACCTGCGTGATGTTCGCACCAAACGAAGTGCCGTTATAAATACCACCCCATCCAACGATGAGGTACTGGATACTTCCATTGAGCGCATAACCACCAATTCCTACGACGATGGTACCAATAGTGTGTGCGAGTGGATAGATGAGTGCGCCGAAAGCGCCAGCAAGAGTATCAAGAACCGGATTGCTGTCTTGAGCGAAAGCAGTTGGGACAAGGAAGAAGAGATAGGTAAGAACTACAGAGAGACCTGCAATGCAGAAGGACGAAAGACGACTGTTGGAATAATGTTTTAACATGATGCTTCTTCTTTTTCGATCGCTTCCTCGAGCTCTTCTACCATAGGGCGCAATTCATTCTTGAGGTAGAACTCGTACTCGATAGCTGCAGTTCGTCCTGAAAGCTTACCCTCGCTCTGCATACGTGAAAGCTGCTGCAATGCCTGAAGTCTGCTCTGAGTTGATCCGCCTTCTTCATATGTCTCAAGCATATCCTCAAGTGACACAACCGCGCTCACGGTCTTTGGGACATCTTCAACGAGCTCATCGAGCTTGTCGCTTAATTCCTCAGGGAACTCCAGGTTCCAACAGCTGTCATCTTCATATGGTTCTTGAGCATCAAGGAAAGCTGAGCTTATTTCCTCGAGTTCACTGGTGATAGCAAGCTGTAACTCGAGTACTTGTGTTTCAGTACGCAGTGCCTGTTCGATCTTGTTCTCCCCTTCTCCACTTACCGCATTGGTCTGTTCGCGACGTACTGCATCCAAGTATGAAAGATTGCCACCTTCACCATAGACAGTTGCGCTGAAGCTTGCGTTACCACCAAGACCAAGCATACCGTTCACACCCTCGAACGCCTGCTGTGCAAGGTTGCTAAAGAGAGCACCGATAATCTCGTTCATTTCATCAGCGTTGATAAGTCGTAACGTTGGAGCCTGTAGCGCAAGAGCAACCTGCTCCTGGATAAGTGCTCCCGGGGTTGTAACCGTACAGCGTTCCTCAGATGAACCTTCTGCAGTTGCGCACACTTCTTGCGATCGGAAGCCACGTCCCCAGTCGAGTTCTGTTTGTTCCTCTTCCTGCTTCTCTGCAATCTTCTGCGCAAGGTATTTTTGTCCCTCCAATTTAGCACCAATTGGTGTGTTTTCCGGATGGAGAGCAAGCTCAAACCACATAGACCATCCTCCAGCACTGAAGTCACCGTTGAGGAAAGCTTCTGGGTTACCTCCTGCGATATCGTCGATAGTACACTGCGCAGTTTCTTTTGGCGTGTCGTATTGTGATTCCTGGTACTCCTTTGCAATAGCTGCTCGCACATCAAGCTGGAATGGTGTACACACAGTACTGAGCTCGTCGCCGTAGATGAAGTCACTGGCAAT
>JACCDR011356508.1_pt1 | contig 10707 bp, 9 predicted proteins | sample 7446431 | NCBI WGS metagenome assembly JACCDR01 (sample SAMN15323443, study PRJNA562643) | freshwater metagenome | isolation source: river surface water | place: USA:Blue River Watershed | collected 2017-08-17 | reverse complement strand
CGTTGATTAGCATTTGCAATGAAGTCGGCATTTCCCGCGACGCTTGGGACGATTGGGTGAATGCGGACGACGATCTAAAGCGGCGCTTCGCGCGTGCGCGCGAACGTGGTCACGACATGATTGCACATCGAGCGCGAGCAACGGCACGAGGGCTTGCCGACATTGAAGGCGGCGACAGCACAGGCGATGTCCAGCGCGACAAGCTAATCATTGAAACCGATCTCAAGCTGTTGGCGAAATGGGATAGGCGTTACGGTGACAAGCTAGGCATTGGCCAAGCTGAAGGGCTGGAGCCGGTTGCTGTGCAGCACATCGAACGGCGCATCGTTGACAACGCTCCAGATTGACACGCCGCGCTGGTTCAAGCCGTTTCTAGCGCCATCGCGCTACAAGGGCGCATACGGCGGGCGTGGCAGCGGCAAGAGCCATGCGTTTGCCGAAGCCGTCATCGAGGCGCATGTTATCGACCAACGACGCCGCACGGTTTGCGTCCGCGAAGTGCAAAAGACGCTGGCGCAATCGGTCAAGCGATTGCTCGAGGTCAAGATCGAAGCGCTAGGCGTCGGCTCGTATTTTGAGGTTCAGGAAGCCGTCATCAAGTCGCGGCATGGCGACGGGCTAATTCTATTTCAGGGGATGCAGAACCACACCGCCGATAGCATAAAGTCGCTGGAAGGCATGGACTGTGCTTGGGTCGAGGAAGCGCAATCTCTTAGCCAACGCTCGCTTGACCTATTGCGCCCGACCGTCCGCAAGCCTGACAGCGAGTTGTGGTTTACGTGGAACCCTAGCCAGCCGACAGACCCGATTGAAGCGCTGCTACGTGACGACAAGCCGCCGCCTGGTGCAATTGTGCGTGAAGTCAACTACCGCGACAACCCGTGGTTTCCTGACGTGCTGCGGCGCGAAATGGAATACGACCGGGGCCGCGACCCTGACAAATACAAGCATATCTGGCTAGGCGGTTACGTTGCCAACAGCGAGGCGCGCGTTTTCCGCAACTGGCGTATCGAGGAGTTTGAAGCGCCAGCCGATGCTGTGCTGCGGTTTGGCGCTGATTTTGGCTTTGCGATTGACCCGACCGTTCTTGTGCGCTGCTACGTCATCGGCAAGACTGTCTATGTCGATTGGGAAGCCTACATGGTCGGCTGCGAGATCATAAACACGCCAGCGCTATTCCTGACCGTGCCTGAGGCTGAAAGCTGGCCTATCGTTGCCGATAGCGCGCGCCCGGAAACGATTAGCCACCTTCGCCAGCACGGCTTCCCGCGCATCATGGCGGCGGTTAAGGGAAAAGACAGCGTGCATGAGGGCATCGAATGGCTCAAGAGCTATGACATCGTGGTGCATCCGCGTTGCCAGCATACGATTGACGAATTGACCAGCTATTCCTTCAAGACCGACCCGCTGACGGGTGCGGTGCTGCCCAAGCTGGCGGACGAGAACAACCACGTGATCGACGCGCTGCGATACGCGCTTGAAGGCGTGCGGCGCGTGGTGAAGTCAACCGAGCGCGCGCCAGTCCGCGCCATCCCGACGCAAAACGCATGGGCGCGTTGACGACGCATTGTCGCTTGCTGTAACGGTCGTTTAGGGCCTCGCAATCGTCGGCAACAGTAGCGAGGCGGAATGTTGCCGACACCCTATTGCAAGCAAAGCCAACCGCCGCTAATATCCCCGCGCGGCTCATTGTGACCTTGACCCGCGCATTGAGGTGTCATGGCGCGTCTATCGAAAGAGGCAAGGTTAGCCCGCATTCACGAGACGGCGCTTGCCGAATACAACCGCGTCTGGTCGGCCACCCGCGACGAGCGCACACAAGCCCGCGATGACCGCCGCTTCGTCGCTGTGCCCGGCGCGCAATGGGAAGGGCTTTGGAGCGAGCAATTCGAGAACCGCCCGCGCCTTGAGGTCAACAAGACGCTTCTCGCCACCATCCGCGTTTACAACGAATATCGAAACAACCGCATCACGGTTGACTTTGTGCCGAAGGACGGCAGCAAGTCCGACGAAACGGCGGACGTGTGCGACGGCCTGTTTCGTGCCGACTGGCAGGACAGTGCGGGCGAGGAAGCTGGCGACAATGCCTTTGAGGAAGCCGTAGCGGGCGGGATGGGCGCGTTCCGGCTGATGTGCCGCAAGGAAGACGAATACGACGACGAGAACGACCATCAGCGCATTTGCTTTGAGCCGATTTACGATGCCGATACGTCGGTGTTTTTCGATCTGGACGCCAAGCGCTATGACAAGTCGGACGCAAACCATTGCTGGGTAGTCTACAGCATCAGCCGCGAAAGCTACAAAGACCGCTGGAAGGATGACCCTGCGACGTGGCCTAAGGACATCGCAACCGGCTTGTTCGATTGGGCAACGCCAAACGTGGTTTACATCGCGGATTATTACCGCGTTGAGGAGCAGACGGAAGACTGGGTGCGCTTCGAGATGCCAGACGGCACGATGCGCGACTTTGAGGCGGAAGATGTTTACGGCGAGGGCGAACTAGGCGACGAGGATTACGAGCCGCCAAGCGAGGAAGTCCAGCTTGTCGAAATGATGGGCGGCGTCATCGTCAAGGAATGGAAGAAGCGTTGCCGCAAGGTGCGCAAATATCGCATGTCCGGCGCTAAGGTGCTTGAGGATTGCGGTTACATCGCGGGCAAGCATATTCCCATCGTGCCGGTCTACGGCAAGCGCTGGTTTATCGACAACGTGGAACGCTTTATGGGCGTTGTGCGGCCTGCCAAAGACCCGCAGCGGCTCAAGAACATGCAGTTGTCCAAGCTGGCGGAGATTGCCGCGCTGTCGGCTGTGGAAAAGCCTATTTTGCAGCCTGAGCAGGTCGCGGGGCTTGAGACGTATTGGGCCGAGGACAACCTGCGCAACTATCCTTACCTGCTCGCTAACCCGATCACAGACGCGCAAGGCAACCCGATGCCAACCGGGCCGCTTGCCTATACCAAGCCGCCCCAGGTTGCGCCCGCAATGGCCGCACTGTTGCAGTTGACCGAAACCGACATGGCGGAACTGCTCGGCAACGGGCAGCAAGCCGACAAGATGGTGTCCAATATCAGCGGTAAAGCCGTTGAGATGATACAAAACCGTATCGACATGAACGCGTTTATCTACATGTCGAACATGGCCAAGAGCATGAAGCGCGCGGGTGAAGTGTGGCTTTCTATGGCGTCGGACGTTTACGTTGACGATGACCGCGCCATGAAGTCGGTCGGCGAAATGGGCGACATTAGCAGCGTCAAGCTAATGAAACCGATCATTGACGCGGAAACAGGCGAGCAAGTGCTTGCCAACGACTTGCGCAAGGCTCGCTTTGACGTGGTGGCGGAAGCTGGGCCTAGCTTTAGCAGCCGCCGTGCCGCGACCGTTCGCGGTCTGACCGGCATGATGCAGCTAACGGCTGACCCGACTGACCAGAAGGTTTTGAACGCGCTTGCCCTTATGAACATGGATGGCGAAGGGCTTGGCGACGTGCGCGAGTATTACCGCAAGCAACTGGTTGGCCTTGGCGTGCTGCAACCGAACGAGGAAGAACGCAAGGCCATGGAAGCGGCGGCTGGCCAAGAGCAACAGCCCGACCCGCAGGTGCTTTACCTGCAAGCCGAAACCAAGAAGGCTGAGGCGCAAACCATTGAGGCACAGGCACGCACTGTGACCGCGCAAGCCAATGCGGAGAAGGCGCAAGCGGACGCCATCGCAACGCTCGCAGGCATCGAAACAGACAAGGCGAAGGTGGCTATCGACGCCTTCAAGGCAATGAGCGGGTGACCGCGCATGACGCAACCGCGCGGCGTCTTGCAACGCGTGAGAGGATAGGATAAAAGACCCATGGCAGACATTGAAGCGACCGCCCCGGAAGCCGATACGACGCTGGAACTTGACGCCGCGCTTGAGGCCAATCCAAACGCCGCCGATCAAGACAACCAGCCAGACGGTGAAGACGAAGGCGAGTTAGTCGTTTCGATTGGAGAGGAAGCGCCGCCCTCCGACGAATCCAGCCGCGCCCCTGAATGGGTGCGAGACCTCCGAAAGCGTGACCGCGAAAACGTCAAGCGCATCAAAGAGCTTGAGGCGCGGCTTCAGGAAAAGGAACAGCCAGCGGCTGTTGCCTTGCCCAACAAGCCAACGCTCGAAGGCTGCGACTATGACGCGGAAGCGTTCGAGGCCAATCTTGCCAAATGGTATGACGCCAAGCGCGTCCATGATGAAGCGGCGGCACAACAGCGCAAGGCGCAAGAGGCAGCCGAACAAGCATGGCAAGCGAAGGTGGCAAGCTACCAGGAAAGCAAGGCCAAGCTGCCAGCGCACGACGTTGACGAGGCCGAAGACCTAGTTCGGCAGACCTTCAACGAAACGCAATGGGCCATCTTGGTGGACGGCTTGGACAACCCCGCCCTCGTAATTTACGCGCTCGGTAAAAACCCGGCAAAGGCCAAGGAATTGGCCGCAGTTGGGAGCCTGTCGCGGTTTGCAGTTCTCGCGGGACGTTTGGAGACGGAAGTGAAAACCAGCAAGCGGACGGCAAAGCCAAACCCTGAAACGTCGATCACCGGCCTTGCGGCTGGCGGCATTAAGGGAAGTGACGCAACCCTAGAACGACTGCGCGAGGAAGCGATGCGAACGGGCGATCTATCCAAGGTCACCGCATACAAGCGCCAGCTTCGGAGCGTAGCGGCTTAACCCATAAAGGATTGAACAATGGTCAACGGTTTTTCAAAGGAAGAAGTGGTCGCGTTTGAGGACGTGCTCGCAGGCTTCGAGGATGCAATGGTCATTTCGAAGGCGGTTAACATTTACCGCCCCGGCGACACGACCATGGAGCGCACCAACGATGTGATTTGGCGTCCCCAGCCTTACATCGCCACTTCGCAAAACCGCGTTGTTGGCGCACCTGTCGGCGCAAAGGGCATGACGCAGCTTTCGGTTCCGTCAACCCTCGGCTTTGCCAAGAACGTCAGCTTTGAACTGGACGCCAAGGAATTGCGCGACCAGTTGCAGGAAGGGCGTTTGGGTAAGGCAGCATCGCAGCGGCTTGCCAGCGACGTTAACACTGCGCTTAACGCGACGGCTGCTGTTTTCGGCGGCGTTGTCGTCACCCGCACCACTGCGGCAGGCACGTTCGACGACGTGGCGCTTTGCGACACGACCCTGAACGAGCGCGGCGTGCCGATGGAAGACCGCCACATCGTCTTCAACTCGCGCGATTATAACGGTTTGGCTGGCAATCTTGCTGGTCGCGCCAACCTCGTCGCGGGCAAGACGCAGACCGCCTATGACAAGGCGTATGTTGGCGAAGTCGCAAACTTTAGCGCTTACAAGTCGGACACGCAGTATCGCCTCGCGGCAACTGCCGTGACGACCGCTCGCACGATCAGCACTCTTCCTGCGGCGCTGAACTACTACGTGCCGCGCGCAACCGTCGATACGGTCACTGGCACAAACAACGTTGACAACCGCTTTCAGACCATAACGGTTTCGAGCAATGCCAACTTTGCGGCTGGCGATGCGTTCACGATTGCAGGCGTTGAAACCGTCCACGCGATTACCAAGCAGGCAACCGGGCAGCCGTTCACGGCGCGCGTTGTCTCGGTTGGCGCTGGCAACACCCTCGTCATCACCCCGCCGATGATTACCGGCCAAGGCGGCTCCGATGCTGAATTGCAGTATCAAAACTGTGCGGTTGTTTCGACTTCGGCAACTGCGGCAATCACCATGATGAACTTTGATAGCGCTGGCTGCAACGTCTTCTGGCACAAGCCCGCTATCGAACTCATCGCGGGCCGCTACGCCGTGCCGGAAAACACCGGGGCCGCTGTGATGCGTTCAACGACTGAGCAGGGCATCGAACTTGTCATGACTAAGTGGTTTGACACGAAGACGTTCACGACGTTCTTTACCTTTGACACCCTGTTTGGCACCAACGTGCTCAACACAGAAATGGCGGGCATCCTGCTGTTCAACCAGACGCCGTAATGGCCGCAATCGGGGGATGGCGCAGTGTCATCCCCCAACTGCTTTAGGAGATTACATCATGTCGTTTCTCGTTCCCTTCAGCGGCCCCGCCCGCGTAACCATCCCGGCAGCCGCACGCATTGCGGTTTGGAGCGCCGCACCTTACAGCGTGTCGCTTGTCACCGCTCCGGTTGACATCAACGGCCTGGAAACGTCGCTGTTCAACGGCAGCGGTAGCTATACCTCGGCTGTCTATGCCAACGGCGCGACCGTCACCATCAGCGGCGGCGGCGATAGCCCGCTTTACTACAGCGTCGGCACTGCCGCGACTGTGGTTGAACTGCTCGGCAACGTGCAGAGTGACCCCGGCACGCTGAACGTTACCGGCACGCTGACCTCGGCGCTCATTCAGGGCGGCATCGTCACTTCAACTACGGCGGCGGCTGTTGTTGCGACCCTTGACACGGGCGCAATCATGGACGCTTCCGGCACCTTTGCGATTGGCGATTGCTTCGATTGGTCGGCAATCAACACGGGCGGTAACACCTTCACCGTGACGGCGGCTGCTAGCGGCCATACTGTTGTCGGTGCGGGCGCTGTTGCAACTGCCACAAGCGGGCGTTTCCGCACCCGCAAGACGGCGGCAAACACCTTTGTGACCTACCGCATCTAATGGGCTAGGCGGGCTGCGCTAGGAAGGTTGCAGCCCGCCGAACCTTTGGCGACAAGACAATGCCGCTCAAATCTGGCTACGGCAAGAAAACCGTTAGCGCCAACATCCGCAAGGAAATGGCAAGCGGAAAGCCGCAAAAGCAAGCGGTCGCCATTGCGCTGTCATCGGCTGCGAAGGCCAAGCGCAAGAAGGGCAAGTAAATGGGCTGGACGCGCCGCCAGTATATCAACGCCGCGATGACCGAAATCGGCATTGCGGAGTATGACTTCGACATCCAGCCGGAGCAGTATCAGACGGCACAGCGCCGCCTTGACGCGATGCTGCTAACCTGGAACGGACGCGGCTTGCGGCTCGGCCCTAACATCGCGGCGTCAATCGACGGCTCGCAGTTGGACGTTGACGTGGGCATCCCCGACATTGCCAACGAGGCGATTATCCTGAACCTCGCCGTTGCGCTTGCCCCCTCATTCGGCAAGACAGTTTCGCCCGATACAAAGACCGGCGCGCGGTTTGCGCTTAACACGGTCTATGCACGTTTCGCCAAGCCTATTGAGCAGCAGTTGCCTAGCACCTTGCCGCTTGGCTCCGGCAACAAGTATTGGATTTTTGGCGACCCGTTTGCAGCGCCACCGGAAGACCCGTTGACGGCAAATACCGATAGCGTTTTGGAGGCATAATGACGACGATTAACCAGTTGCCGCTGCTGACCTCGCTATCTGGCGGCGATCAGCTTGTGCTTTGGTCGCCTAACAACGGCGATAGCCGCCGCTTGCCGTTCAGCACGTTGCAGGCGACGCTGCTTGCTGACCCCGCACTAACCGGCACCGTGACGCTTGGCGGGCTTGTGGTTAGCATCGGCGTGGCTGATAGCGGCGGCACCGGCTTTCGTCTTTTGCGCGTCCCGAATTAGGAGATACGAACATGGCTGAATTGCAGAGTTTCGCGCCAGGCTACGGCAGCAATCAAAGCGTCACGGGCGGCGCGGCAAGCGTCACGGCGGCATTGCTCGGCGCGACTAGCGCGTCACTGTGCTTGACCAATACTGGCACCGATTTGGTTTACGTCCGCACGGGCGATAGCACGGCGGTTGCGACGGCGGCCGACTATCCGGTGCTTGGCGGGCAGCAGGTGTCAATTACCATCAACGCCAATCATACGCACGTCGCCTATATCGCGCCGTCTGGCGCTCCGGTGCTGCTTATCATGCGCGGCGAGGGCATCTAATGACCATGGGGCGCAATCGGCAGCGGTTCCGGTCGCGCTTTGGGGGTGGCGGCGGGGGTTTTGTGCCGACACTTCCCGTTGTCGATACGACTAATCTTGTGCTGCGCTTGCAGCCGGATTTTTCGACCGTTACCAAGTCTGGATCAAACATCGTAACGGCGTCCGACATTAGCGGCACGGGCAATAACGTAGGTATCACGGGCCTGTTACGCGCTAACACAACCGGGCCGATGGAGATGGTCGATACCGACCCGACTAGCCCGTGCTATGGGCGCAAGTTCTGGCGCTTTAACCGCCGCGAGGGGCTGGCATGGGCGACGCAATCGCTGACCACTACCAACATGGCCGTTATCTTTGTCATGCGGCACCACTGGGCGTTTAGCTGCACGTTCTTTAGTATCGGCACGGTTGAAGGCGCGTCTAATACGGCTGGCGGCACGTTCCGTGTTTCGACGGCTGGCACGGCAGCGCCTTACGTCTCAAACGCGGCTATTTCGGCGGTTTCCGCTGGCGCTGGCAGCGAAAAGATTATCATGGGGTCGCAGATACAAGCCGTTGGCATCTTTAGCGGTGTGGGCGCTGGCAGTTCGCGCCATTACATGAACCGCGACTTTGTGCAGGTAAACGGGCCGACTGGAGCAACCTTTAGCGGCGGCGCAATTGGCTATTACGTGCATGCGCCTGGCACGATTGGCGTGACGCCGGTTTCAACCGACGCATGGGCGACAATGGACGTTTATGATGTCCTCGTTTACAATAACCGCCCGTCTAACGCGACCGCCGATAGCATCATGGGCGCGCTGCAAGACGGCTACGCCATCCCGACGATCACAGACAGCCTCGTGCTTGACGGCGATAGCATCACGCAGGGCTTCTATCCTTCGATTTTGGGCGGCGATACCGTCTCGATGAAGATGCGTATTCCGGCAGGCTGGCGCGTGGTCAATGTCGGCACGTCCGGTAACCAGACCTATCAGCGCGTCATCTTGCGCGATGCGGCTAACAGCATTCACCAGACGGCGGCGTTGCTCGGCGGCGCAAACAGCGGCCACAACAAACTGTTTATGCAGATTGGCATCAACGACATTAACACGGGGGCGTCCTACACCGCGAGCGTCACGGCGGGCGTGATGGACGTGACCGCGATGACCAACGCGGGCGAAAGCCTTAATGTTGGCGACGGCGTTTCCGGCTCCGGCGTGCCTGCTAACACGGTCATTTCGTCGCTTGGCACTGGCACCGGCACGACCGGCACCTATAACCTCAGCAACAGTTTCACCATCACGTCGCGCGCCCTAACCAGCCCGCGCAACGCTGACAACGTTTACAACGGGCCGAATGGCACTAACTCGCAGGTTAGTCTCATTGGCGCGGCGGTAAACGGTTACAAGGCGCGCGGCTATGACAAGATCATCGTCGGGGTGAACATCATCAACTCGCAGGCCAATGCCGTGACGCAGTTGACGCGCGCCACGACCGGGCTTTGGGACCGTATCCGCAACATCGCGCAATTCCGCACAGACACCGGCCTGACGTCGGGGCAATTGGACTATATCGACTTGCCGCTGATTACAGCGGGGACAGGCGATTATGCGGGCCAAACCCTGTTTGCGACGGCGGCAGATGCGGGGCAGGATGAGGCTACTAACCCGACGCAATTCACTTGGATTACGGGCGGCCTGCATCCGAGCGGCACTAACCCTGTCAATCGCGGCGGCAACCTGTTTATGGCGCAAGGCGGCGTTTGGGACGGCGGCGTCGGTGAAGGTTATGACGCGGCGTTTACCAAGTGACGCAAATCCCCATCATCAGCGGCATCTATGCGGACACGAGCGCCGACTTCCGCGTGTCGTATCCAGTGAACATGACCCCGACCCCGCGCGATACCGGCATCAGCCAAGGCTATTTGCGGCCATCGGACGGCATCGTGCAAACCGGCACCGGGCCGGGCGAGGCACGCGGCGGCATTGTCTGGCGCGGCGTGGTTTATCGCGTGATGGGGACAAAGCTGGTTAGCGTCGGCGCTGGCGGCGAAGTGGTGACGCTTGGCGATGTTGGCACGGGCGGGCGATGCGCTTTCGATTACAGCTTTGACCGGCTGGCGATCACGAGCGGCGGGCGGCTGTATTATTGGGATGACGTGACGCTTGAAAAGGTAACCGACCCCGACCTTGGTGTGGCGCTGACTGTCGTTTGGGTGGACGGCTATTTCATGACGACAGACGGCGAGTTTCTTGTCGTCACGGAACTGCTAGACCCGTTTGTGGTTAACCCGCTCAAATACGGTAGCAGCGAAGCCGACCCCGACCCGGTTGTGCAGCTTATCAAACTGCGCAACGAGATTTACGCGCTGAACGCCAACACCATTGAAGTTTTCAACAATGTCGGCGGCGACCTGTTTCCGTTTCAGCGGCTGGAAAGCGCGCAAATTCAAAAGGGATGCGTCGGCACGTTTGCTTGCTGCGAGTATCTCGATACGGTCGCGTTCCTCGGCGGCGGGCGCAACGAAAGCCCCGGCATTTACGCGGCGGCAAATGCCAATGCCATCAAGATTAGCACGCAAGAAATCGACCAGTTGCTGCTTGCCTATGGCGAGGATGAGTTAGCGCTTGCCGTATTCGAGGCGCGCAACGACCGCTCGCACAATCTGCTGTATGTCCACTTGCCCGACCGTTGCCTTGTGTATGACGGCGCGGCGTCAAAGGAAATGCAGCGCCCGGTGTGGCACGTTCTGACGACTTCGCTAGTGGACTTTGCGCAATATCGCGGGCGTGACTTTCTGTGGTGTCATGACGCCTGGCAGGTTGCCGACCCGACTTCAACGGCTGTAGGGGTGTTGTCGCGTG
>JACCDR011148761.1_pt1 | contig 10707 bp, 14 predicted proteins | sample 7446431 | NCBI WGS metagenome assembly JACCDR01 (sample SAMN15323443, study PRJNA562643) | freshwater metagenome | isolation source: river surface water | place: USA:Blue River Watershed | collected 2017-08-17 | reverse complement strand
TTACGTCCGTGCCTTGCGGGTGTTTCTCCTCTCCTTGGCCTGTGGGGTGCGGACGTAAGCAAATTCATTTAGACCCCGCACGCGGAAGCGTGACGGGGCTTTTTCGTTTGGAGATTCATGAAGGTCAAGACACCCGCTGCTCCACAGGAGCGTAAGGTCTTCGCCCCATGCAGCCGCAAGCAACAGTTGATCCTACTGGACGACTCGACAGACATCCTGCTCTGCGGAGGCGGCGCTGGTGGAGGCAAGTCGCACACGTGCCTGACAAAGGCCCTGAAGTATATCAACGACCCTGCTGCACGTGTTCTAATCGTCCGGCGTACCTACCCGCAACTGAAGATTTCAGGCGGTCTGTGGGACGAGTCTCGGAAGATTTACAACCATTTCGGCGGTATTCCCAAGGTTCAGAAGATGACCTGGGAATTCAAAAACGGAGCAACAATTCAGTTCGCGGCTCTCCCTGACGACCTGCTGGAATGGCAAGGTCTTCAAGCTTCTCACATTCTTGTTGACGAGGCTGCGGAGTTCACGCAAGAAGAGATTCTCTTCCTAATCTCTCGTCTCCGTTCTGCGGAGTACAAGGGTCATTTGAACATTACAATGACCTGTAACCCATCTCGCGAGTCCTTCCTCTACGAGTGGGTCAAGTTTTCTCTTGAAGAGACAACAGGGGTACCGAAGGACGGGACCGAGGACGTTACACGACATTTCGTTAACGTCGGCGGAACAATCTACTGGGGCAACTCGGTAGAAGAGCTTTGGAAGATTGTCAGCGACAAGGGCCTGGGACTCGTGCGTTATCACGATGACCCACGGGAAATCAATTTCCGGCCGCTGTCGTTCCGGTTCATTCCTCTGACCATCTACGACAACCCGATCATTATCAAGCACAACCCGCAGTATCTCAACAACCTGTTGGGTATGTCTCGGGTGAACAAGCTCAAGTACCTGTATGGTTCTTGGACCGCTCGTGCTGAAGGTTCTGGTTACTTCCGTCGAGAGTGGGTTGAAATGGTTGACCATCCGCCCGGGAATGTGCACAAACGTGTACGCTCTTGGGACTTGGCTGCGTCTGTACCATCTGAATCTTACCCTGATCCCGACTACACGGCCGGCGTGAAGGTGAGTCGAGATAAACTCGGCTACTACTACGTCGAGCACGTCGACCGGTTCCGCAAGCTCTCAGACGGCGTTATGAACGCTGTAATTGAGAATGCAAAAACGGACGGTCTGACAGAAACTACGGTGACAATTCCAAAGGACCCCGGCGCCGGAGGTAAATCCGCGAACGGCTTCCAACTCAGGACATTGGCCGAGCATGGGATTCACGCCACGTCGATTCCAATTTCTGGGCACAATAGCAAGCTTAAGCGGTTTCTGCCGTTTTGTACATTGGCCGAATCTGGCTATGTCAAGGTTGTGCGGGGGGATTGGAATGAAGACTGGTTCACCGAACTAGAGTCGTTTGAGGGAATCAAGGGTCAAAAAGACGATCAAGTTGACGCCACAGCCGATGCTATCAACACTTTGACCAAGACTGTCGTCATTCCGACGATTGCCATCCCCTCTTTGGAACAAAACAGTCCGATTCCAACATTGGGCTATTGACAACACTGCCACTATAATGTATAATGGCAGAATTACTGAAGGAGTAGCTAATGCCTGACACAAAGTCAGACAGCGAAAGCTCTCAAACCCTTCAGCCCGATGCCGGTGCAGTGATCCCCCGTATGACTCTTGGAGAGCAGGGGGTTCTAGGACTAAAGGTCCGAAGCAACCGGATCGTTGAGGAAGCACAGGCTGCATTCCGCTACCCAGGTTTCATCAACACCGTCAACGAGATGCGCAACAACCCGACAGTGGGTGCTGCGATGAACGTCTATCGGATGATGATTTCTCGCGTGCACTGGAATGTAGAGCCACCTCCCGACGCTACAGATGCCGAGAAGGCACGTGCTGACGCCATTCGTTCAATGATGGACGACATGGACGGCATGACATGGAGCACTTTCATTGAAAGTGTCATCCCGTATCTGGAGTACGGCTTTGCTATCAACGAGATTGTACTACGTCGTCGCCTGAAGCGCAACGGCTCGAAGTACAATGACGGGCTGGTTGGGCTGAAGAAGCTCGCTCCCCGAAGCCAAGACACGATTTCGGGCTGGATTTTTTCCGAAGACGGAGCCGACCTGATCGCTGTCGAGCAGAACATCAAGAACGTAGAGAATCCCTCTCGTTTCTTGAATCGGCTTAACGAGCGAGGGCTGCTGGAGATTGACCGCAACAAGTTCCTGCTGTTCTCAGCAAGCGCGACCAAGGGCAATCCTGAAGGCAACTCAATCTACAAGAACATCTACCTCGCATTCAAGCAACTCAGCTTGCTCCAAGAGCAAGAATTGCTGGGCATTGCCAAGGATGTGCAAGGTATCCTGAAGATCGAAATCCCTCCGCGCTATATGGCGCTTGACGCAAGCCCTGAAGAAAAGGCTGTGTTCGCGGGATTCCAAGCGATCATCGACAACTACAACGCCGGCAAGCAACGTGGCCTTCTGGTCCCGATGATGTACGAAGGTGACGGCAAGTCTCCGCTCTTCTCCTACTCTCTCATGGAGTCCAAGGGGACAGCGAAGTACGACACCGAGGCAGTCATCAAGCGTTTGCAAGGCGACATTCTGTCAGCGCTAAGCGTCGACATCCTGAAGCTCGGTGCCGAGGGAACCGGATCGTTCTCTCTTGCAGAGAGCAAGTCGTCGGTTCTGGCTCTGGCTATTGACTACCGCCTGCGTGAAATCGCCGAAGTGCTGAACAGTCACCTCATGCGCGTATTGTACGAAATGAACGGCTGGGATGCAACCCGCATGTCTCGTTTCTGCTACGCTGACATCGAGGAAGTCAGCCTGGAAGAGTTCTCGAAGGCAATTCAGCGCATCTTCTCTACGTCTGCTATTGAAGTGGATCGTCCGGTTATGAACCGAATCCGCGAAGTCTTGGGTGTACCTCTCAAGGGTGCCGACGAAGAAGTGGACAAGGATAATTTGCCAGCCACGATTGCAGGTAATGCGACGGCGGCGAGCAAAGGCATGGAAGTAGGAACGTCGGGAGACGGAACTTCCAAGACAGCCACCGGTAAAGACCGAAGCAGCGACAACGCTGATAACTCTGCGTAAGGACCCATGCATCCACACAGTCTAACACGACTGTTGTCGAAGGTCTACAACACGCCCCACCTGATTACCCCGCAAGCCTTTAACGTGATCCTCGATTACTTCGACAAGCGCAATGCTGCCGATTTCGAGCCAATCACGGTAGAGGCTTCAACTGTTTCTACTCGCCCCGCTGCGAAGAAGGAAACGTTGGGTTATCTCTTGGTGGATGGAAGTCTCACATATCGTCCCGTTATGACCCTGTGCGGCGAGGCTGGTACTAGCTACCAATCTCTCGTCGAGCAGACGCAAGAACTCGCAGATGCGGGTGTCAAGCGAATTGTCATGGAAATCAATTCGGGCGGCGGTGAGGCATCTCACGTGTTCCAGGCTGCAAATGACATCCGTGCCATTTGCGACGACAACGAAATTGAATTGATCGGCTACGCGGATACGCTGGCCTGTTCGGCTGCTTACGCACTTGGCTGCGTATGCGACCAACTCATCGCTAACCCATCTGCTGATATTGGCTCCATCGGTTGTGTCGTAGCTCTGCTCGATACATCCAAGGCAATGGAGAAGGCCGGCTTCAAGCGAATCTTCATCACCTCCGGTGAAAACAAGGTTCCATTCGATGCTGACGGCTCATTCAAGGAATCATTCCTTGAGGATATCCAGGCAGATGTAGATCGCCTCAATGACGAATTCGCTGCTCACGTCTCCAAGCACACTGGTATCGACGTGGACACGATCAAGGGCCTTGAAGCCAAGGTGTTCCATGCTGAAGCAGCCAAGGAACGCGGGCTCATCAATGCCGTAATGACCAACAAAGAATTCGGGCAGTTCCTTGCCCAACTCGAAGGAAACGAATGAAGCCAGACTCGATTGTGGCAAAGCTGCTGGGAGTTAAGACTACTCCGGTTGCATCTGCCGAAATCGCAGCGCTGCAAGCTGAATTCGACGCATTCAAGGTAAGTGCAGAGGCCGATAAGGCTGAACTGTCGACTGCCCTGACTACTGCCGTCGAAGCAGCTACTGCGCTGGAAACCGAACGTGATGCCCTGAAGGCTCAACTGGAAGCGCTGCAAGCTGAAAAGGCTGAAGCTGCTGCCAAGGCTGAAGAAGCCAAGCTGAGCGCACGTCGTGCACGAATCGAAGCTGCCATCGGCAGCGAACGCGTAGAAGCCACCATGGCTGTCGTCGCAAATCTCACAGATGAGAACTTTGAAACCGTGATGGCTGCTATGGCTGCTGGCTCGGACAAGGAAGCTCAATCACCGCTGTTCCAAGAACAAGGCGTTGAAGCTAAGGCAAGTGCTGAAGTGGCTAACGGCGAGTCGAAGGAAATGCAACTCATCAAGAGCAAGTATCCCGAAAAGGCTACTGCCTGATTCTCCCTAGCTAGGAAAAGGAAACGAAATGGCTGTTATCGCCACTGATTCGACTCGCTACTCAGCAGTCGTGAAGTACGAAAACGAACCGACTCTGGGTCTGTGCCGCGAATCAATCGTTATCAACGATGCTGCGCAAACTCTGAAGATCGGTACTGTGCTTGGCAAGGTCACTGCGACCGGCAAGTACAAGGTTGCAACAAGCGGAGCTTCGGACGGTTCACAGAACCCCGTGGCAGTGCTGATTGCAAATCATCTGGGTTCTAGCCACGACATCGTTCTGGCTGCAAACACCGACACGAAGGCTCTGGTCCTCGCTCGCGGTGAAGTCATTCTGGCTGACGCTGGTCTGACGCTCGGAACTGGTATCACTGCTGGCGCGGTTAAGACAGCTTTCGCTGCTCTGAACCCTCCGATGCTGGTCGAAACCGCAATCTAATCAATACAAGGACCATAAGAAATGGCAATCACTCGTTCAATTTCGAACGCGTTTGAGGTCGTTGACTGGACCGAAGAAGTCAACAACATCCCGAACCAATGGGGTACTATCGGCCAACTGGGTATCTTCTCGAAGGAATCCGTTGCTGAACACGTAGTCCTGTTCGAAGAAATTTCGCGTGACGGCGCTCTGCTGGTTGACCGCGTTCGCGGGGATCGTGCTGTGGTTGGTAAGGACCCGAATCGTAAGATTCACGCCTTCGCCGTGCCGCACTTCCCGTATGACGACGCTATCAGCCCGCAAGACATTCAAGGTAAGCGTGCCTACGGTTCGCAGAATGTCGAGACGCTGGAAGCTGTGCGCGTGCGCAAGCTGGAACGCATCCGTCAAAACCACGCCTGGACGCTGGAATTCGCCCGCGCTCAAGTGATCACGCAAGGTACTGTGTACTCTCCTAACGGAACTGTGACACAGGACTGGAACGCTGAATTCGGTGTGACGCGTCTGTCTGTTGACTTCCTGCTGGGCACTTCGACTACCGAAGTTCTGGCGAAGATCGAACAGGGTATCGCGCAAATTCAAGACAACACTGGTGGAACAAACTTCACCGGCACCGTTGTTCTGACTTCGCCTGAATTCTTCTCGAAGCTGATCGCTCACGCTTCTGTGAAGAACGCGTATCAGTATTACGCTTCGACTCAAGAGCCTCTGCGTCAGCGTCTGGCTGCATCGTCTGGTGCAAGCGGAACTATCGCGGCTCACCGTCGTTTCATCTACGGCGGAACAGAGTTCGTTGAAATGCGTGACTCGTACGCTGGTCAGCGTCTGATCCCGGCTGGTAAGGCATACATGGTGCCTACCGGAACCGACATCTTCAAGACGTACTACTCGCCTGCCAACCGTTTCGGTCTGGTGAACACTCTGGGTGAAGAACTCTATGTGTTCGAGAAGTCGAGCGACGTTGAGATTCGCTTCGAAACTGAATCCAACTTCGTGAACGCCCTGCTGCGTCCGTCGATGGTTGTGGAATTCACCACTTCGAACTAATCACAGAAATGTGATCGCGAAGCCCCTCCCTTCGGGGAGGGGTTTTGTCATTTGGAGGCTATAGTGCCAATTGATCCGACAACACCTATCGGCAAGGTCCGTCTCCGAATCGCTGACTGGCAAGACATTCCTCTTCTGCCCGACTCAGTGATTCAGTCGGCACTCGACGATAACAACAACAACGTGTACCGGGCTGCTTCGATTTGTGCCCAGTACATTCTCGGCATTTTGTCCTCGAAGACTCACAAGCGACTGAACCAGCTTGAAACGTGGTCCGGAGAGCAGTTCTCCAACTACTTGAAGTTCCTTCAGATGACAGTGCTGAATCCTCACCTGACTCCGATTGCTCCGATCCCATACTCTGGTGTGGCAGACGATTCGGAAGGTGATTTGAAGCGGTTCATTGAAGACTGGAAAGCAGGCTACAACTGTGGGTCGTATGTCATTCCTCCTCAAGGCCCTGGCGCTGTAATCGAGTATGAGTACGGAATCTGATCTGGCTCAAACCGCGCTGGAACTGGTAAATGAATTTGGCGGCACAGGCCAATACATCAGCATCGTGCAAGGTGAGTACGACCCTTCAACAGGGGTCGTCAACACGGAGGTTGTGCAGAATGCGAAGATGTGCTTGGTCGACTTGACGTTGCAGAGCAACGGCTTGAGCCTCAAGTTCGGAACCCAGGTTCTGGCAGGTGACAAGGAAGCCTACGTGATCCCTCCGGTTCGTACTGGAGGTACTGCGATCACGATTAATCCTGGCATCGACAAGGTGGTCTTTGGAGGCGTCACTTACACGGTGATGACTTTCAAGGAAGCGAATTTGACGGGCAGTTCTCCCATCGTATTCTACCTCTATCTTCGTCGGTAATCCATTGACAACTTTGAAGCGCCATGGTATAATTGCGCTACTGCGAGGTCTACGTGGGTAGTTTTGCTGCATCTCTGTTGGCTAACAGCAACAAACTGTTGCGAGAAGTCAACGAAAAGTGTTATGCAATTGCTCGTGAACTATTCACCAGCATTGTTGAACTCTCACCATCTCCTCTCCACCCTGGCCCGTATGCTGACGGGTATCTGGTCAATCAGTGGTATCCCACCGATGGCCCGGGCTTCTCCGAAGAACTCGGCCCCTCGAACGACACCAGTATCAACGGCATGGGCAGTCTGACTCGAATCGGACAACTCCGGGGAAACCAATTCCGAAGCGGCGACGGGGCAGTCACATTGACTTCCAACGTTCACTACGCCTACCGCGCTGAAGTGCTGGGCTGGCCTGCTGAAGAAGGTTGGAGTGGACGCATCGGCCCCTATCGCATGGTTGCACTGTCGCTTCAGAAGATCGCTGCGAAGTACAAGTGAATAAGCCCCTCATTCGGGCCTATCTCGAAAATCAGTTGAAGACGTGGGCGACTGGGAAGTCGCCTCAAGTTCCAATCGCCTACGAGGGCGTGAACTTCACTAAGCCGGCAACCGGTCTGTGGTGCGAGTGCTTCCTGATGCCAAACGTCACTCTCAATCGAAATGTCGGCGCAGTCGACACCACCGAGTACGGCCTGTTCCAGGTCAATGTGTGGGGTCCCCGTGGGAACGGAGCGCAGGCAATTGAGGGAATGATGGCCGAGGTAGCAGCCCTGTATCCGGTGGTGCCAAAGGGCACTGTCTCAATTGAAAAGCCGCCGCACGCTGGTCGAATCGTTCAGGACAATTCTGGATGGCTCATCGGCTCGGTACTCATCTACTACCGCTACGAATCCTGATTCGAAAGGTAACCAATGGCCGTAATCGCCCAAACAAACGGCGTCAAGGGAAAGAACAGCGCTGGCCCTGTCAACCTGACACGTACCACGCTGACTGCATCTGACACGCTCACGTTCCAACGTGGCGCTGATCAGTCTCTGATGCTCTACAACACAACTGCCTCGCCTGTGGTGATCACCATGCTCGGCACGGCTCCTACTCCACTGTCCGTAGATGGCTACGGCGGAACCATTGACACGTCGGCCGGCAAGGCTGTGACGGTTCCTGCGTCTGGTCTGACACTCGTTGAACTGGACGACATCTGGGCATTTCTGACTGGCACTAACGTTGTCACCCTGACGGGTGGAACTGGTGTGGTCGCTGCACTCTTCGTCTAAGTCAAGGCTTAGCACATTCCCCGAAAGGAAATTAAATGGCTGTTCAAACCACAGCAGGCTCAACCTTTGCTATCTCTGCAAGCCTGCCTGCTACTCTCGACGCCGCTGGTTACAACGCTCTGACTTACACGGTTGTGGGCGAAGTGACGGACATCGGCGAAGTGGGTCGCGAATACAACCTCGTGAACCACAACCCTGTCGCTACCCGTAAGACGCAGAAGCTGAAGGGCTCCTACGATCCGGGTACGATCAACCTGCAATTCGGACGTGACTTCACTGACGCTGGTCAGGCCCTGATGTTCACGGCATCGCGCTCGGACGCTACCTACTCGGTGCGTATCACGCTGCAAAACGGCAAGAAGCTGTACTTCCAAGCCCTGGTGACGACCTTCAAGACTACCATGGGGGGTGTTGACTCGATCACTGGCGGAACGTCGGACCTGTCTCTAATGGAGGATGTGTTGGAGGTTTAATCGCTTCTTTCACGCGGAAGCCCTTCGGGGCTTTCCTATGTTCGCTACAGCATAGGAAAGTCTCGATATTCTCACAATTGAGAAAACCCCTCTAGACAGGGAGCCGATTGTGGTGTACAATACGAAGACCTAGTGCTTTGTCCAAATAGGCAAGCACAATTCTACCACACTGACATAGGAAGGATAACACAATGTTTGACCTCTCGCAACTGGCGCTCAAGGACACTACGACGCTGCATCTGACTCACCCTGGCACCGGCGAAAAGCTGTATGCCGATCCTGAGCAGACCAAGCCTCTGGAAGTGATCCTTCGCGGGCAAGCCTCCAAGGAATACCGCGCTGCGCTGAAGGCTCTTCAAAACCGTGCCCTGGCTCGCCAGCACAAGAAGGAGAAGGTCAAGTCTGACGACCTCGAAGATGAGCGTCTGCGCCTGCTGGTGGCTGCTACGGCCGGGTTCAACAACCTGATGCTGGATGGCAAGCCGCTGGACAACGAAGTGGCCTATCGAGCACTCTACGCCGATGGTCGCTACTCGTGGCTGCGTGATCAAGTCGACGAAGCGACAGCGGACTACTCACGTTTTTTGGAACAGTAACTGACGCACTGAAGCTGTATGTGCGTCATCTAGCGTGGCTGCATGCAGTGCCCGAAGGTTCCAAAACGCGGAAGTCACGTCTGGAGAAAGCTAGAGAGCAAGGTGGCGATGACCACCCTGACCTCGTTTTCCCAGATGTAGATACAGAATATTCGGCAGGGTACTTGATTGAGTACCTGCAAGAAGCGGGCCTCATGTCATCAAACGGCATGGGGCCTGTTTCTCTTTCATGGCAGGAAATCGATGCGTGGTGCAACCGTACAGGTGCAGAGCCATCGACATGGGAACTGCTAACAATCAAGACGCTCAGTGAGACATACGTCTCAGAACTGGCAAAAGCGTCTGCCCGTGATTACCCACGTCCTTATACCCCAGTGGTGCAAGAGGAAGAAGTTGATCGGGAAGCAATCTCCAACAAGGTGTACTCGTTCCTGTCTGGATTGAAAGCGAAGCGGGACAATTAACGCGAAGGAACCAAGATGACGATTGACGTGAGCCGTCTAGGCATCATTGTCGAGTCGAAGGGCATTACAGAAGCCAAGAACGCGCTTGTCGGCGGTAACGGAAAGGGCGGCCTGTATGCGGCTGCTGACAAGACCGAACAGTCCGTCAAGAAGCTGACTGATTCGTTGAGCAAGCTGATGGGCACGGTGTCTGGCACCTCCACGGCTGCGCTCAACAAGGCTCTGAATGATGTTCAGAGCACGATGGCTACATTGCAGAAGGTGACTAAGGATCAAGGCACTGCTTTCGGTTCGATGTCGAATTCTGCGTCTCGTGCTGCGACAGCCATTGGCAAGCTTGAAGCTGCAATGGCTAAGCTAGCAGCAACGAATACAACTGCACTCGTTGCAGGCTGGAGCACTTCGCTCCAAGGACTTCAAGCCACGATGGCACAGCTTGCGAACCATGCGCAGGCAACCACTCGTGCAATCCAACAACTTACGCCGGCTATTCAGCGAGCATCAGGCGCCACGAATCAAGCTGCGGCAGCTAACAGCGCGTTCTCTTCGTCTAGCAACGTCGTTGTCAACACGCTGAAGGCGATGTTCACTGCGGCCACTGCCTACCAAGCAATCAACTTCGGTATGTCGCTGGTAAAGCAGGCTGACTCGTGGGTGCTGATGGAAGCCAAGCTGCGTAACGCAACAGGCAGTTTGAACAACGCCCGCGTAGCGCAAGAGCAGATGTTTGAACTGTCGCAGCGTCTGCGTGTGCCGTTGGAAGAATCTGTTCGTCTGTACACGCGTCTGGCCCCTGCTCTTCAAAAGGCTGGCAAGTCGAGTGAGTACGCGAAGAACATGGTCGAGGGCATCTCGACAGCCCTACAACTAAGCGGTGCAACTGGCGGTGAAGCAGCCTCTGTGATGCTGCAACTGTCGCAGTCGTTTAGCTCTGGTGTTCTGAACGGCGCTGAATTCAACGCTGTGGCTGAGAACGGTTCGGTGCTGATGCGTGCCCTCGAAAAGTCGACTGGCAAGAC
>JACCDR010862284.1_pt1 | contig 10708 bp, 9 predicted proteins | sample 7446431 | NCBI WGS metagenome assembly JACCDR01 (sample SAMN15323443, study PRJNA562643) | freshwater metagenome | isolation source: river surface water | place: USA:Blue River Watershed | collected 2017-08-17 | reverse complement strand
TTGTGCCTTCGTAGATCATGTTGATGCGGGCATCACGCACGAACTGCTCCATGCCCCACTCCTTGATGTAGCCGTGGCCGCCGAAGACCTGCTGGCACATCACGGTGGCTTCGAAGCCGTTGTCGGTCAGGAAGGCCTTGATGATGGGGGTCAGCAGGGCCAGCATCTCGTCGCTGTCCTTGCGCACCTTCTCGTCCGGGTGGTAGAGATGCTGGTCCAGCAGCAGGGCGCAGTAACAGGCCAGGGCCCGGCCGCCTTCGGCATAGGCCTTGGCGGTCAGCAGCATCTTGCGCACGTCGGGGTGCACGATGATGGGATCGGCTTCCTTGTCCTTGGCCTTGGTGCCCGACAGGCTGCGCATCTGGATGCGGTCCTTGGCGTAGGCCAGGGCATTCTGGTAGGCCACTTCGGTCAGGCCCAGGGACTGGTTGCCCACGCCCAGGCGGGCGGCGTTCATCATCACGAACATGGCCTGCAGGCCCTTGTTGGGCTGCCCCACCATCGTGCCGACGGCGTTGTCCAGGATCATCTGGCAGGTCGAGTTGGCGTGGATGCCCATCTTGTGCTCCAGGCCGCCGCAATAGATGCCGTTGCGCGTGCCGAGCGAGCCGTCGGCCTTGACGTTGTACTTGGGCACGGCAAACAGGCTGATGCCCTTGCTGCCCTTGGGTGCGTCGGGCAGGCGCGCCAGCACCAGGTGCACGATGTTCTCGGCCAGGTCGTGTTCACCCGCGCTGATGAAGATCTTGGCGCCATTGAGCTTGTAGGTGCCGTCGGCCTGGGGCTCAGCCTTGGTCCGCAGCATGCCCAGATCGGTCCCGCAATGGGGTTCGGTCAGGCACATGGTGCCGGTCCATTCACCGCTGACCAGCTTGGGCAGGTAGAGCTTCTTCTGCTCGTCGGTGCCGTGGGCGTGCAGGCACTCGTAGGCGCCATGCGAGAGGCCGGGGTACATGGTCCACGCCTGGTTGGCCGAGTTCATCATCTCGTAGATGCACTGGTTCAGCACAAAGGGCAGGCCCTGGCCGCCGTAGTCCGGGTCGCAGGAGAGCGCAGCCCAGCCGCCCTGGACATACTGGGCATAGGCCTCCTTGAAGCCCTTGGGTGCCTTGACTTCATGCGTGGTCTTGTCCAGCGTGCAGCCCTCTTCGTCGCCGCTGATGTTGAGCGGGAAGATCACTTCGGCGGCAAACTTGCCGCCCTCTTCCAGCACCGCGTTGATGGTGTCGGCATCGGTGTCGGCATGGCGCGGGATCTGCTGGAGCTGCTCGGTGACATGGAGCACCTCGTGCATCACGAACTGCATGTCACGCAGGGGCGGGTTGTAGCTGGGCATGGCGCTTACTCCTGTTTGGATGGGGTGAGGGTTCTGGAAGCGGGCTTGCGTGCCGTCTTGACGGTGGCAGCCTTGGATGACACGGCCTTGACGGGCTTGCCGTCCACGCCGTAGCGGGCCAGGATCTGGTCGAAGGCCTTGTTGGCACGTTCGATCGATCCGGGAGTCTTGAGAAAACGGGCTTCGTAATGCACGGCCAGGATCAGACCGTGGATCTCGAAGCCGATCTGGCGTTCGTCGGCGTCCGGGGCCAGCTGGCCCTCTTCCTTGGCCTGCACCACGGCACGGTGCACAGCGGCGAGCCAGATCTTGACGGAGCTGGCCAGCGCGTCGCGCACGGGGCCGGGACGGTCGTCGAAGTCCACGGCGCCGCTGATGAAGATGCAGCCCGACTGGATTTCGACCGTCACGCGCTTCATCCAGTTGGAGAACAGGGCCTGCAGACGCGGCAGCCCTCGCGATTCCTCGAGGGCCGGGTAGAAGATTTCCTGCTCGAAACGCGCGAAGTACTCTCGGATCACCGAGATCTGCAGCTCCTCGCGCGAGCCGAAGTGGGCGAAGACGCCGGACTTGCTCATGCCCGTGACCTCGGCCAGCACGCCGATGCTCAGGCCCTCCAGCCCGATCTGTGCGGCCAGGCCGAGCGCGGCGTCGATGATGGCCAGCTTGGTCTGCTGGCCCTTGTGCAGGGCGCGGCCTTCGCGCGCGCCGGAGCGCGGGGTCTTCTGGGCCAGGGGGACGACAGGCATGGGTGGAAAATAAAACGAACGGTCGTGCTATTTTGCACCAAAAAATCCGGTCGTCAACCCAGGACCTGCAAAAAAGAATACGCCGGCCCGGGGCCGGCGTCATGGGGACTATCCCGCAGCGGCGGGAGGCCCCGGGTCAGCTCTTGCGGAAGGGGATGACCCGCTGGGTCTGGGTACCCAGGCCCTCGATCCCCAGGGTCATCACGTCGCCCGGCTTGAGGAAACGCTGGGGCTTCATGCCCAGCCCCACCCCGGGCGGGGTGCCGGTGATGATGACGTCACCCGGCATCAGGGTCATGTACTCGCTCAGGTGGCTGACGATCTTGGCCACGCTGAAGATCATGGTCTTCGTGTTGCCCGTCTGCATGCGCTGGCCGTTGACATCCAGCCACAGGGCCAGTTTCTGGGGGTTGGGGATCTCGTCCCGGGTGACCAGCCAGGGGCCGAGCGGGCCGAAGGTGTCGCAACCCTTGCCCTTGTCCCACTGGTTGCCGGCGGCGAACTGGTATTCGCGCTCGCTCACATCATTGGACAGGCAGTAGCCAGCCACGTAGTCGAGGGCGGACTTTTGCGTGACGTAGCGCGCCATCTTGCCGATGACCACGCCCAGCTCCACCTCCCAGTCCCCCTTGACCGAACCCTTGGGCAGCATCACGTCGTCGTCCGGCCCCTGGATGCAGCTGATGGCCTTGGTGAAGACGATGGGCTCCTTGGGGATGGGCATGCCCGCCTCCTTGGCATGGTCGCTGTAGTTCAGGCCGATGGCGATGAACTTCCCGATGCCGGCCACCGGGCAACCCATGCGGGGTTTGCCGCGCACCAGGGGCAGCTTGTCGGTCTTGAGCCTGGCCAACCTGGCCAGCACGGCATCGGTCAGCTGGGCCGGGCCGATGTCCGGCACCACGGCGCTCAGGTCACGCAGCTTGCCGGCCGCGTCGATCAGGCCGGGCTTCTCCCGGCCCGGTTGGCCATAACGCACGAGTTTCATGGGAAGTCTCCTGGGATAGATACACAAGACAGGGCCGGCCCGGCGCGAAGCCGGCCGGCCAGGGATGGACAGCGCCGGCTCAGCGCAGCATCTGGCCCAGACTGGCGTCCAGATGCTCGGTAGGGGCGCGGCGGAAACCGGAGCGCGCGAAACGCTGCAGGCGGCCGACGACAAAGGCCGTGAGCACCGAGGCCTGGACCTGGGCATCGGCTGTGGGCGTCATCGAGCCGCCGGGCGCGCCCTCGCGCAGACACTGCTTGAGGGTGGATTCGATCTTGTCGAAGAACTGGTTCATGCGCTGTTGCAGGCGCTCGTTCTCGTAGACCAGGGCATCGCCCACCATCACACGCACCATGCCCGGATTCTTCTCGGCAAACTGCAGCAGCATGGTCACGACCTTGCCTGCGTGGCGGGCGCCGGCGGACGGATCGCTGGCACCGGCCTCGCGCTCGGCAATCTGGTTGACCAGGGAGAAGACCGCCTGCTCGATGAACTCGATCAGGCCTTCGAACATCTGGGCCTTGCTGGCAAAGTGCCGGTAAAGCGCGGCCTCACTTACCTCCAGCTTGGCGGCCAGTGCCGCCGTGGTGATGCGCTCGGCGCCGGGCTGCTCCAGCATGCTGGCCAGGGCCTGCAGGATCTGGATACGGCGCTCGCCCGGCTTGGGGCGCTTGCGGGCCGGGGCGGCGGCAGACTCGGCGGCGGGGGAGGTGTCGGCGTCAGACATGGTGTTCACAAATCCCTTTTTTTGATTCTCGCACAGTGCCGGCTCAGGGTTAGCCCTCAGTGGCCACCCACTCCGCACCCCGGCGCGGGCCGGATTCAGAGGAGCAGGGATCGTGCCAAAGGCTCTCAGTGCGAGCGGATCATGGTGCCGAAAGCCTGCTCGGTCAGGACTTCGAGCAGCATGGCGTGCGGGACACGTCCGTCGATGATGTGCACAGCATTCACGCCGCTCTTGGCGGCGTCCAGGGCGCCGGCGATCTTGGGCAGCATGCCGCCGGAGATCGTGCCGTCAGCCACCAGTTCGTCGATGCGCTTCATGGTCAGCTCCGGCAGCAGCTGGCCCTGCTTGTCCAGCACGCCCGGGATGTTGGTCAGCATCAGGAGCTTCTCGGCCTGCAGCACCGTGGCCAGCTTGGCCGCCACCACGTCGGCATTGATGTTGTAGCTTTCGTTGTGCTCCCCGAAACCGATGGGGCTGACCACCGGGATGAACTGGTCATCCTGCAGCGCCTGGACCACCGCCGGGTCGATGCCCACAATGTCGCCCACCTGGCCCACATCGTGTTCCTTGCTCGGGTCCTGCGCGTCCAGCATGCGGAGCTTGCGGGCACGGATCAGGCCGCCGTCACGCCCGGTCAGGCCCACCGCCTTGCCCCCGGCCTGGTTGATCAGACCCACGATGTCCTGCTGAACCTCGCCAGCGAGCACCCACTCCACGACTTCCATGGTCTCGGCATCGGTGACCCGCATGCCCTGGATGAACTCGCCCTTCTTGCCCAGGCGCTTGAGCGCGGTCTCGATCTGCGGCCCGCCGCCGTGCACCACCACGGGATTGATGCCCACCAGCTTGAGCAGCACCACGTCCTCGGCAAACGCCGCCTGCAGGGCGGGATCGGTCATGGCGTTGCCGCCGTACTTGATGACCATGGTCTTGCCATGGAACTTGCGGATATAGGGCAGGGCCTGGGCCAGGATCTCGGCCTTGGCACGCGGGAGGATGGGGGCTGTGGCAGTCATGGGCAGGGTCATACGGATCAGTGCACGAATTGTGCCCCAAGCCTGCAGGTCAACGGCGCAACCAGCGCGGGACCTTGAATCGCACCAGCATGAAGTAGGACACCACATACACCACGCCAAAAATGGCACAGGACAGCATCAGCACCGGCGTGTTGTTCCAGAAAAGAACGGCCGGTACCACCGTCAGCAGGGTGAACCCCCAGAGGTAGGGCGAGGTGCGGTTGTTGCGCATCAGCATGCGGCGGGCCGCATCGTCGTGGAAAACGCCACGAACGATACGGCGATAGATCAGCTGATGGAAGTGCAGGGCATCGGCTACGCCCGGCGAGACCCCGTGGGCTATCTTGCGATAGATGGAGAAGACCGTCTCCCAGACCGGGTACATCAGCAGAAGCATGGGGAACCAGGGGGAAACCTGGGCATGGCGCTGGACCAGCGCAATACTGGCGACGGCGATGACCACCCCCCAGAGATAAGCGCCGCCATCACCGGCGAAAATCAGGCCGCGGGGATAGTTCCAGACGAGAAAACCGGCGGTCGCACCGACCATGCACAGCAGGATGGCCGCCAGCTGCCGGTCCCCGAGTTGCAGCGACACATGCGCCAGCGCAAGCCCGATCAGCAGGGCGACCGTGCCCGACAGGCCGTTGTAGCCATCGATGATGTTGAAGGCATGCGGCAGGCCGCAGATGGCAAAGACGGCGAAGGCGATGCCGAGCCAGGGAAAAGCGTCGAGCAGGCCATCGATGCCGGGCAGTGCAAGGCGGGCAACCCCAAGGCCGAGCAGGCCGCAGGCCAGGACCGCCGAGGCCCCCGTCAGCGCGAGGCGGTAGCGCACGGCCAAACCCTGGGTCAGGTCTTCATACGCACCGCCGAGTACGGCGGGGAGCACCACCACCGTCCAGGCAGCAGCCAGCGCCCAGTCGATCTGTGCGTTCAGGGCGTCACCCCGTAGCGCCGACGTGGCGGCCACCAGCCAGCCCGCCAGCAGGCCGGCCAGCACGCCCACCCCTCCCAGGCGCGGGACATCTCCGGCATGGAAGCGCTGCGGCTTGTCGGCCTGGTAACTGGCCGCATGGCGCCCGGAGCGCCGGATCAGCAGGATCGACACCACAAACGCCACGCAAAAACTAGCGAACAGCAATAACAGCATGCGTCTCTCCAGTCACGCCCGGGGACCCGTGGCACAGGCGACCGCCCCCTCACTTCCTGACGGCAAACTCTTCTTTCTTGCGCCCTTGCTGGATCAAGCCGGCCAGCCAACGGGGCACCGAGCCTCGTCCGCTCCACGTCTCGCCATTCGGGCCCCGATACTTCACGGCGATCTTGCCCGGGGTCGCGGGCTTTGCCTTGGCCTTGCCGGCACTCACGCTGGCACGGGGCGGACGCCGGGCGGATGCGATTTGCAGATCCTTGAGGGTGATGCCGAAAGCCTGCATCTTGCCCAGTATCTCCTGGACGGTTTTGCTGAATTCCCTGGCTTTGATCTCCGCCGCCTGTTTCTGGAGCTTCTCGATCTGGGACTGGATTTCCATCAGATTTGCCATGCTTTACTCCGTCTCCTTTTCGGACCAGCTTCCATGCGGCTGTCCCGCCAAACGCAGCAGAAGCCCATAGATCTCGAGATGTCGCTGAATCACGTCCTCGATATCAAAAGACTGCTCCGCCCACGCGCGCCCGGCGAGCCCCATGCGCTGCCGCCATCCGGCGTCAGCCAGCAAGCGACCGATCGCATCGGCCAGGGCATCGGCGTCGCCTACGGGGACCAGCAGACCCGTGCGACCTGACTGTACGGCATCGCGGCAGCCGGGAACATCGGTGGTGACAGTGGGCCGACCACAGGCTGCAGCTTCGATCAGGACCTTGGGCAAGCCCTCCCGGTAGGAGGGCAGCACCACCAGATGACTGGCTGCGAACAGGGCCGGGATATCCCGACAGTAACCGGGAAACTCCACAACACCCTCCTGCCGCCACGATGCCAGCTCATCCACCGTGCAGGCACTGGGATTGCCGGGATCGGGCGCCCCCGCAAGCACAAAACGGGCGGTCACGCCGCGGTCGCGCAAGAGGCGGGCGGCCCGGACGAACTCCACCACCCCCTTGTCGTGCAGGAGCCGGGCTGCCATGACCACCACAGGCCGGCCCGGCGGTTCCGCAACACAGGGGTAGTCCGGCAAGCGTACCCCGGAGCCCCGGATGAGCACGCCACGCGCTGGTGGCAGCCCCGTTGCCGCAGCGATCTCGGCCGCGTCCTCGGGGTTCTGGAAGATCACACGCAGATTCCTGTGCCCCAGCGCCAGCCGGTACAGCCAGCGGGCCAGTGCGAGTCGCCAGCCGGCCCGCCCCTCCCGCGGCGTGAAAAGGAAACCCAGGCCGGATATCGCCGCGACCACTCCGGGCACGCCAGTGAGACGGGCAGCGAGCCCTCCGTAGATCACCGGCTTGATCGTGACCAGGTGCACCAGTTGAGGCCGCAGCCGACGAAAGAGCCGGACCACAGCCAGCAGGCCCCCTAGCTCGCGCAGTGGGTTTGTGCCGCTGCGATTCAGCGGCAAGGGATGGTACGGAAAACCGGCCGCGCTCACGGCATCGACCCCGGGCCCCGGCGGGGTGGCGACGTGCACATCGAAGCCGGACTGCCGGGCGGCCAGGGCCAGGGGCAGCCGATGCGAGAGGAAAAAACTCGCGTCATTGACCACGAACAGCAGGCGAGCAGCCATCCCTTATTGCTCCGCCAGCCAGGCCTGGAACATCAGCACATCCCACAACGGGTACTGCCAGTTGCGACGCCCCGAGAGGTGCTCGGCCCACCGGCGTCGCACCGGCTCCGGGTCCAGAAAACCCTCCCGCCGCAAACGGGAGGCATCCAGGAGACTTTCACACCAGTCCCGCAAGGGCCCTCTCAGCCAGCTGTCGAGGGGGACACCAAATCCCATCTTCGGCCGCTCGATCAGCTCCCTGGGGACATACCGGTACAACACCTCCCGCAAGGCCCATTTGCCGGCACCGGAACGCAGCTTGTACTCCAGCGGCAAGGTCCACGCGAACTCGACCACCCGGTGGTCCAGCAAGGGCACGCGGGTCTCCAGCCCCACACCCATGGCAGCACGGTCCACCTTGACCAGGATGTCATCAGGCAGATAGGTCTGCAGATCCAGCGCCATCATCTGGTGCACGACGCCACGGGTCGACGGCTGCCGCGCGACATCCGTAAGCACGGTGGCGGGCTCGTCACCGCCAAGAACCAGCGCCCCGGGCTCAGGCCAGTGCGTCACCAGCAGTCGATACAGCTCGACCGACGTGCGCGCCGACATGAGGGTCGCAGCCTTGTGGAGCTTGTCGCCCGGATGCGCCTGCTGCCAGTGACGCGGCAACAGCCGCTGCACCGCTCCCAGCAGGCGATCCCAGCGCTGTGGCGGCAGGGCCAGGGCGGCGCGCGCGAGCAGCAGCCGCAGGCCGACCGGCATGGGGGCCAGCATCCGCCAGAGGCGCTGGCCCAGCAGGTAGCGGTTATAGCCCCCAAACAGCTCGTCGCCCCCGTCCCCGGACAGAGACACGGTGACATGCTGGCGCGCGAGCTGACTGACAAGAAAGGTGGGAATCTGGGAAGAATCGGCAAAAGGCTCGCAGTAAAGAGACGGCAGCCGCGGAATAACGTCCAGAGCCTGCTGCGGGGTCACATACAGCTCGGTGTGCTCCGTTCCCAGATGCCGTGCCACGGACCGGGCATGCTCGGCCTCGTTGTAGCCGGCTTCGTGGAAACCGATGGTGAAGGTACGCACCGGCCGGCTGCTTTGCGCCTGCATCAGGGCCACGACCGCCGAGGAATCCACGCCACCGGAAAGGAAGGCACCGAGCGGCACGTCGGCCATCATCTGCTGGCCCACGGCCTGGTGCAGCAACTGGTCCAGCGCCGTCACGGCCTCGGCCGGAGAACCGGAGAAGGTCCGTGAACCGCCCTGCGCCACGACCTCGCTGGCATCCCAGTACACCTGTTCGCGCCCCTCCCGCTCTCCTGACGCCAGCGTGAGCATCGTGCCGGGGCGCAGCTTGCGGACCCCCTGGTAAATTGAATACGGAGCCGGGATGGCGTTGTGCCGCATCAGCAGTGCGAGTGCCCCCCGATCGATGGTGGCTTCAAACGCCGGATGGGCCTTCAGCGCCTTGAGCTCCGAGCCGAAGAGCAAGGCGTCACCCTGCCAGCCGTAATAGAGGGGCTTTTCACCCAAGCGGTCACGTGCCAGGGTCAGGGTGCGCGCCTGCCGATCCCACACCGCGAAGGCGAACATGCCCACGACCCTGGGCAAGGTGGTTTCGATGCCCCAGGCATCAAAGCAGGCGAGCAGCGTCTCCGTGTCTGAACGCCCGCGCCAGGCTGGCGCCTGCCCGCGGGCCGCCAGTTCACTGCGCAGTGCCATGTGGTTGTAGATTTCGCCATTGAAGGCGATCAGGAACCGCCCCCGGGGCGATGCCATGGGCTGGTGCCCCGCCGGCGAGAGGTCCACGATGGCAAGACGGCGGTGTCCGAGGCCGATGCCGGCCTCGGCATCCAGCCAGCAGCCCGCATCATCCGGGCCACGGTGGGCAATGGCCGTGGCCATGCGCTGCAGAACGGGCTCGCCCCAGCGACCCGCATGCACCGACAGAAAACCGACCAGGCCACACATCTCATTTCACTCCGTTGTGCATCACATGCTAGGCCGCCGACAACAACAGCTCACCGTAAAGGGCCTCGAATTGCTCACGTGCCCGGGCCATGGTGTAACACGCTTCGACGCGGATCCGTCCGCGCTCGCCCTCGGCAGCACGTGCGGTCGCGCTGAGGCGCAGCATGTCCGCCAGCCCTTCGGCCAGCCGGCCTGCATCCTGCCGGGGCACCACCTTGCCACAATCCCCCAGCAACAGCGCTGCGTCACCAGCATCCGTCGAGACACAGGGACGCCGCATGGCCATGGCCTCACCCAGAACGTTCGGAAAACCTTCTGTGCGCGAGGGCAGGCAAAAGACATCCATGACCGCCAGGCACGCCGGCACGTCCTGGCGCTGCCCGAGCAGGACGAACCGGTCTGCATGACCGGACCCTGCAATCCACTGCACCAGCTCACGATTGCTGCTGTCGCACCCCCGCCCCACCATCAGAAAGCGCACGGTCGGAAACTGCGGTGCCAGCAGCGCTGCAGCGCGAACGAAGTTGCCCGGGTCCTTGTCCGGATGGAAGCGACCCAGAGTACCCACGACCAGTACCTCCGGCCCCCATCCACATTCCGCGCGCAGGGCTGCAACCTCCGACGCCCCGGCATGTAGTGCGTCCAGATCAAAACCATTGTTCACCACCACCATACGATGGGCGCAATAACCGAGGGCCTCATGGAAACGGCGCGAGGCCTCGGCTGCACAGACGATGCGTCGTGGGATCACATGCGAAAGCCAGGCACAGAGCTGACGCACCCACCGGGTCGCGCGCGCCTCCCGGCCGGTCACCTCGGTGGTTCGGACGCCCCAGACCACGGCGCGCACCCCCGCCAAACGTGCGGCCAGCCCCCCGAGCAGATCCGCGTGGTACATCCAGCTCTGCACGATGTCGGGGCGCAGACGGAGGATCAGAGCCACAAGGCGTAACAGCGCCCATGGAAAGGACTGCGCGCCTTGCATTCCGACCTGGTGCACCTCGACCCCGGCGGCCTGCAACCGCGCCCCCAGGGCACCCAGGCCCTTCAGCGAAACCACGATATGCCGGTAGTCGCCCGGCCGCCGGCTGGCGCTTTCCACCAAGCGGGTCAGCATCAACTCCGCTCCACCCACCTCCAGCCCCACGATGATATGCAGGACCCGTTTCATCCCGACGATCCGAACAGTGCCTGTGTGCGATCCACCATGTTCCGGACGGAGAAC
>JACCDR011686509.1_pt1 | contig 10710 bp, 12 predicted proteins | sample 7446431 | NCBI WGS metagenome assembly JACCDR01 (sample SAMN15323443, study PRJNA562643) | freshwater metagenome | isolation source: river surface water | place: USA:Blue River Watershed | collected 2017-08-17 | reverse complement strand
CGCCCTGCTGGTGCTGCTGCTGCGCCACGTCCGCAAATCCAAGATCAAGGACGACCCCAGCCTCGCCGAGCCGCCCTATGGCGACCAACCGCGCGATCCGCGCGACGACAACAACCCTCGCACCCGGTAATTCCCAGTGTCCCAGGAATCCGGCGCCGAGAATTTCCGCATCGGGCCCTTCAACACGGGCGACCTGATCGCCCTGGGCGGCGTGGTGTTCATGTCAGGGGCCCTGTGGTGGCGCGTGGCCGCCTTGGAACGCGAGGACACCCGCCACACGGCCGAGAACGACCGCATCATCCTGCGTCTGCAGTCCCTTGAGCAGGTCATCCCCTCGGCCTACGTCCGGCGCGAGGACTACCGCGAGGACGTTCGACGCATCGAGCAGTCACTCCTGCGGATCGAATCCAAGATCGACGGCAAGCAGGACCGGGCCGGGCCGGAGCCGCGCAAGCCATGAGCGAACTCCTCGAGAAGCAGTGCCGCTTCGCCAGCGACTTCGCCAGGCTGATTCAGTACGCGGAGTCACTGGGCTACAGCATCAAGATCGGCGAGGTACTGCGCAGCGACGAGCAGGCCGAGATCAACGCGCTGGGCTTCGACGGCCGCAAGGCACTGGCCGCCCTGATCCGCCCGGTCTTCCCCCGCCTCGCCGACAAGATCGCCAACAACCGGGGCAACGGCATCCGAAACAGCCTGCACACGCTCGCGCTCGCCGGCGACGTGCAGTTGATCGACCTGGCCGAGCCCGACCCGGCAAAGAAGTGGCTGCAGACCGCGCAGCCCTACGAACTGCTGGCCGACTACTGGGAAAGCCTCGGACCCCTGCACCGGGCGGGCGTGCGCTTTGGCGACACCCCGCATTTCTCGATCGAGCACAACGGAGTCAAGTGATGACCCAGCGTATGCGTGATGCCTACCGCCGCATGGTCGCCTTCCTCAAGCCGCAGCTGCAGCAGGGATCGACCGTCCGCGCCCTGATGCTGTCCGTCACCCCGGCCGGCGTGGTCGGTGGCGTGCTGTCCCCCGACCACCTGGCCATCGGCATGCTGATTGCCGGCCTGCTGGCGGCCTTCATTCCCGACGAACTGCCATGATCCCGCTGCCCTACCGCATCGGCGCCTACGTCGTGACCCTGCTGCTGGTCATGGCCGCATTGGCGTGGGGCGTCCACGAATTCAACCAGCTGCGCGCCCAGGCGGCCCGCGTGCCCGCCCTTGAGCAGGCCGTCAGGGACGCCGCCGCCACCCTCGACCACGAACGCAAGGCCGCCGCCAAGGCGCAGGAGATCTCCCGTGGCTACCAGACCGACCTCGCCGACATCCGTGCTGACCGCGATCGGCTGCGCGACCTGCCTCCTCGCGTTGTCCGCGTGCTCGTCCCCGCCCGTGCGCCCGCAAGCGCAGGTTCCGCCACTGCCGGCGGATCTGGCGGCACCCCCGCCACCGCCATTGAACTCGAGGGCGAGGCTGGATCGGGAACTGGACAGGGCTGGGATATTGGCCCCGGCCTCTACCGGATCGTTGACGACGCCGACCAGCGTGAAGCTGAGCTCGGAGCCCAGGTGACCCGCCTGCAGGAGGCCTATGCGGTCGCCGAGCAGGCCTGCCGGGGCTCGCCGTGAGCAAGCGGGCCAAGAAAAAGGCCGCGGCACCCAAGAGCCGCAGCCCCGAGGCACCGGCACGGGAGCGCCGCAAGCTCGCCGACGCCTTCACCGACTTCTGCACCCACATCGGCGAGGGCAAGAGCCTGCGATCGTGGGCCGAGCAGGAGGGGTACGCCGCCTCGACGGTCGTGGAATGGGTGCTGGCCGACCCCGAGCGGCAGAAAACCTACCGTGAGGCCCGCCGCATGCAGGCCGACGCCCACGTTGACCAGCTGATCGAGCTCGCCGACGAGCGCGTGCCGGTGGATTCGTTCGGCAAGATGGATTCGGCCGCCGTCAACGACAAGCGGCTGCGGATCGACACCCGCAAGTGGATCGCCGCCAAGTTCCACCCCGGCATGTACGCCGACAAGGTCGACGTGAGCGCCACGATCCGCGGCGCCGACCAGAAGCCCGCCCAGGTGCTCGACAAGATCGCCGCGCTGTTCGCCACCTACGGGTTGAAGCTGGTGCCCGAGCAGGACGATGGATCTCAGCAGCCTGATTGACCGGCTGCCGCCCGAGGGCCGCGAGCGGTTGGTCAAGCTGGCCGCCGAGCTCGAGGAAGCGCGCCTCACCAACCGGATCGAGGAGTTCTACCCCGACGAGGGCCCGCTGCGCCGCGAGCTCTACGCGCGCCACATGGAGTTCTTCCGGGCCGGCGCCGAGTACCGCGAGCGCCTGTTCATGGCCGGCAACCGTGTCGGCAAGACCGAGGGCGCGGGCGGCTACGAGTCCACCCTGCACATGACCGGCGAGTACCCCGACTGGTGGGAAGGCCGCCGCTTCGACAAGCCCGTGCGCGGCTACGTCTGCGGCAAGACCAACGAAACGACTCGCGACATCGTGCAGGCCAAGCTGCTCGGCAACGTCGGCGCCGATGCCAACCGCAAGATCGTCGACGGCACCGGGCTGGTCCCGGCGCGCTGCATCGGCGACATCACCTGGAAGCAGGGCGTCAGCGACCTGATCGACACGATCAAGGTGCGCCATGTGTCCGGCGGCTGGTCCGTGGTCAACGTGAAGTCCTACGCGCAGGGCCGTGGCTCGTTCGAGGGCACCGAGCGCCACTTCATCTGGCTCGACGAGGAACCGCCAGCCGACGTCTACGGCGAGTGCCTGATCCGCACGGCCACCACCGACGGGCTCGTCTACATCACCTTCCCCCCGCTCGAGGGCGCCACCGACGTCGTGCAGTCGTTCCTGCCCGCCGAAATGCTCACCGACCTCCTCGAGACCGCGAACCGTGCCCAGGGTTAGCGAATCGAAGTGGCTGACGATGGCCGGGTGGAACGACGTTCCCCACCTGACCGAGAAGGCCAAGCGCGAGCTCCGCGCCGCGACGCCTCCGCACCTGCGCAAGGCCCGCGAATGGGGCATCCCCGTGCTGGGGTCGGGCGCCGTGTTCCCGATCAACGAGGACGACATCCTCATCGCGCCCATCCCGATCCCCGACAGCTGGCCGCAGATCGGCGGCATGGACTTCGGCTGGGACCACCCGTTCGGCGCCGTCCGGCTGGCGTGGGACCGGGAAAGCGACTGCCTGTACGTCGTGCAGGACTTCCGCCAGTCCCAGCTGACGCCGATCGCCGCCCGCGTGGCGCTCGATGCCTGGGAGAAGTGGCTGCCGTGGGCATGGCCGCACGACGGCCTGCAGCACGAAAAGGGCAGCGGCGAGCAGCTGGCCGAGCAGTACGCCGCGCAGAAGTTCGACATGCTGCCGGAACGCGCGACGTTCCTTGATGGCACGTCCTTCGTCGAGCCCGGCATCAGCGAAATGCTCGAGCGCATGCAGACCGGCCGCTGGAAGGTGTTCAACACCTGCGCCTACTGGATCGAGGAGTTCCGCCTCTACCACCGCAAGGACGGGCTCATCGTGAAGCTGCGCGACGACGTCATCAGCGCCAGTCGGTACGCAATGATGATGCGCCGCTACGCCAAGTGCCGGCCCGGCCGGTCCACCAAGATCAAGCTGCCAAATTGGAGGGTCGCATGACCACTGGCGTCCCATCGGCCACGAATTCAATGCCCTACGCCACGCGCCCGCGTTGGCAGATCGCCTACATCGACGCCGGCGAGACCGGCCTGCACTACATCGACTGCCTGCGCGAGCAGGAAGCGTTGTCGCGGTTCGCACAGGCGCGGCCCAACGCTCAGATTCTCTCGATCCTCTACACCGAAGTTCCGTTCTAGGAGTCACCCATGGGATTCAACGTCGGCGGCCCGACCGCCTGGAAGGTTCACAGCCGCGGCCCGATCGCCGCCGCCTACCACTGGATCAAGGGTGAGCCCGCCATGGTGCTGTTCCCGACGCGGGGCCGCATGGTGCTGCGCAACTGCGTGCCCTACGCCCTGCCGCTGGCCCGTGCCCATGAGCTCGTCAAGGACGGCACCGAGGGCAGCGTGGTGGATTCCGCGGTGCTGTGGGGCATGGCGGTGACTGCAACCGACGTCATGGGGTTCGGCGACGACAAGCAGGTGGCCATGCTGGTTGCCGACGTGATCCTGAACGGCCTTGACGACCTCTGCGACATGCCGCCGGAGCCGAAGCTGCTGGAAGCCCAGCGGGCACCCGCTCCAACCGGCGAGATCGCGATTAAGGTGGACGGCGATACGGTCTTTCGGGGCGAGGCGTAACTCGTGGACTCACTTCGCGTCGTGCATACCATGACCGGCAACGTGCCGGATGCCGAGTCGCGTCCCGAGGACGTCGACCGCGAAGATGCCGAAAAGCACTCCCTGTTCTCGAAGTTGCGTGCCTGGCTCGAGCATGAGCGCGACCGGCAGGCCGAAAACCGGGCCGAAATGGCCATCGACGCCGACAACTACGACGGCCTGCAGTGGACCGAGGAGGACGCGCAGGCCATCGAGGCCCGTGGGCAGGCGCCGCTGGTGTTCAACGAAACCAAGGTGGCGATCGACTGGATCATCGGGGCCGAGAAGCGCAATCGGGTCGATTGGCGCGTACTCCCCCGCGAGGAAAGCGACAGCGAGGGCGCCACGATCCGCTCGAAGGTGCTCAAGTACCTATCGGACGTGAATCGCACGCCTTTCAAGCGATCGTGCGCCTTCGCTGAAGCCGCCAAGTGCGGATTGTCGTGGCTCGAGGACAGTCTTTCGCACGACGCCACCGCCGACGTGCTGTATTCGGGCTGGGAGACCTGGCGCAACGTCCTCCACGACAGCTACCACCGCCAGCCCGACGGCTCGGACATGCGCTACCTGTTCCGGTGGCGCTACGTCGACCTAGACATCGCGCAGGCCCTCTGGCCGGACCACGCGGAAGCCCTCGAGAAGGCCGCGCAGGGCGCCGACCAGCTGACCGCGGACGCCGACGACGAGCTCTGGTATCTCGGCGCCAACCTCCGCGACCCGCAGACCCACCGCGCGTCGAGCACGCGCAGCCTGTCGATGACCGGCTCGAGCGTCGACAACGACCGGCGCCGGGTGAAGATCTACGAGGCCTGGCACCGCGAGCCCGTGCAGGCCAAGGTCATGTACGGCGGCGCCCACCACGGCGACCTCTACAACGAGCAGATGCCCGCCCACCAGCGCGCGATCCAGTCGGGGATGTGCGATGCGGTGAGCGCGATCGTGCTGCGGCCCCGCGTGGCGTTCATGACGGACAGCGAGATCCTCGAGGATTGCGATTCGCCGTTCGCCCACAACGACTTCCCGCTGACGCCGATCTACTGCTTCCGGCGCGGGCGTGACGGCATGCCCTACGGCCACGTCAGGCCCATGCGCGACCCGCAGATGGACCTGAACAAGCGCATGTCCAAGACGCTGTTCCTGCTGAGCGTCAACCAGCTGGTGACCGAGGAAGGCGCGTTCTCCGACGAGAAGGGCGGCTACAGCCTGCAGGACGCCATCGACAACGTCGCCAACCCGCAGGGCGTGTTCGTGCTCAAGAACGGCCAAAAGCTGTTCGAGATCCGCCGCGACTACGCCGAAGTGCGGGGCAACACGGAGATCCTGGCCCTCGACCGCCAGTTCTTGCAGTCGGCCTCCGGCATCACCGACGACAACCTCGGCCGGCGCACCAATGCCGTGTCGGGCCGCGCCATTGAGGCCCGGCAGGATCAGGGCTCACTCACCACGGCCGGGATCTTCGACAACTACCGGCTGGCGATCGCCGTGAGCGGCCAGAAGGCGCTGTCGAACGCCGAGAAGTTCTACACGATGCCCAAGGTCATCCGGCTGACCGAGTCCCAGGTGGGCGAGCAGCAGCCGAAGATCGACTGGGTCCGCATCAACGAGCCCGAAGTGCAGCCCGACGGCAGCGTGCGGTTCCTGAACGACATGACCTCCTCGCGCGCCGACTTCATCGTCGACGAGCAGGACTACCGGGCATCGATGCGGCAGGCGATGTTCGACAGCCTCCTCGAAATGCTCAAGGTTGTGGCCCCGGTGGCCCCGACCATCGCCGTCGGCCTCCTCGACATAGTCGTCGACGCCAACGACTTCCCCGGCAAGGAGCAGATGGTGGCCCGCGTGAAGCAGCTGCTTGCCGAGGCGCGTGGCGAAGCCAAGACGCCCGAGCAGAAGGCCGTCGAAGCCGAGGCGCTGGAGTTCGAGAAGCGCGCGGCGGCCGCGAAGATCGCCAAGGACGAGGCGGCAGCCGACAAGACCGACGCCGAAGCCGACGTGTTGCGGCTGCAGATGCTCGCCGTCGCAGGCGACAGCAACCCCAGCCTGGCCGAAGGCGGCCAAGGCGCCCCCTCAATGGCATCGGCGGCGGGCTCCGAGCCGGCAAACCCCCCTTCCGCCGGCAACGTCCCGCCGTCCGGTGCCGCCCAGCCCAACGAGGGCGAGCAGGCGCAGGCCGCCACCCTCGACGCCGTCACCGCCTCCCTCGCGCAGGGTCAACAGCTGGCCGAAATGCTCAAGCATCAGGCCGCCATGGCCGCGCAGCAGCAGGCGCAGTCGCAACAGCAGATCCAACAGATGCTCGGCCAGATCGGTAATGCGATCGGCCAGCTGGCGGCACTGATCCAGCAGGGTCAGCACGCCGCCGCCACCGCCCCGCGGAAAAAGACCATACGCATCACCGATGCCGACGGTCGCCCCATCGTTGCAGAAGTTGAAACTCAGTAGGAGACCTCCCATGTTCGACCGTACTTTCGCCCGCATCCACGCCGCTGCCTTTGCGCTGCTGGCGGCTTTCGCCATCCTCGCGCCGCAGCCGGTACAGGCGCAGGCGTTCAGTGACTACGTCGAGAACAAGGTCGTCGACCTCCTCGTCCGTGGCCAGGCTTTCACCGCGCCCGCCACGGTCTACGTCGGCCTCTCGACGGCGGCCTGCAGCGACTCGAGCGTCGGCACCGAGGTTGCGAACAGCAACAACTACTCGCGGGTCGCCGTGACGTCGAACCTGACGAACTGGGCGGCCACCCAGGGCGGCACGACGGCCTCGACCGGCACGACCGGCCTGACGTCGAACCTCGCCGCGGTGAACTTTCCGACGCCATCGGGCAGCTGGGGCACGGTTACACACTGGTTCCTCATCGACTCCGGCACCTACGGCTCCGGCAACCTGCTGCTGTGCGACGACCTGACGGCCTCGCAGGTAATCGGTAGCGGCAACACCGTGAGCTTTGCGATCGGCGCCCTCACGATCACGGTGCAGTAAGCCATGGCCGCCTTCCGCGCCCTGCTGCGCGCATTTGGCGTGCTCATCCTCGCGTTGGGGTCGGCCACTGCGGCCGACCTCAACGTGTCGTGGACGAATCCGACGACCAACACGGACGGATCGGCGATCCCGACGACGGGCGCCGGCTCGCTGACGGGCACCCGCGTCGAGTGGGGGACGTGCAGCGGCGGCGCATTTGGCACAAGGGCGGGCGAATTAACTGCCCCGGCCGGAGCCACGACGGCGCAGATCGCCAATGTCGCCCCCGGAACGTGGTGCGTGCGGGCGTTTTCCCGCAACACCTACGGCTCGGAGTCGGCCGCCAGCGGCGTAGCAAGCAAAGTGGTGCCGGTCCCCGTCCCGAATCCGCCCGTCCTGGCTGTGCCAGTCATCGCTGGCATGCTGCAGACCCCGGTGTACAGCGTGGCGTCCAACGGCAAGATGAGCACCTTCATGGGGTTCGTCGACGTCGGCTCGCCGTGCAGCGGGCCGGTCCTGTTCAGCTATCGCGGCAAGGAATTCCGTGAGGTTCCGCGGGAGTCCGTGAAGCTGTGGGGCTCGACGTCGCTGCGGCTTGCTGCGCCATGTGCGGCCGGGTGACGTCAAATGCTGTCGCTCGACGCCACCACGCGCGCCGAATACGACGCCGTCACGTCGCCTGATGCCCGCGCCGCGGTCATCCTCGCGGCGCTGGCAGATCCGGTATCGGTCAAGGTCTACGACGCCAGCAACACCGTGCGGGCGAGCGGGACCATGGCAACGCCGTGGGCGGTGCGCAACGGCGGCCTGCTGACGGTCGGCGAGCTCATCGGGTTCAACGTCACCAATGGCGGCACACCCGGCGCCGGCTGGTATCTGCAGTTCGAGTCGGGCTCGCGCTGGGTGCGCGGCACGTTCGGGCTCAGCGGAACGGACTTCACCTGGTCCCTGCCGACGTTTGCGACCGGCACGATGGCCAACATCGGCACGGCCACGGTGGCGGCGACCGAGGGCGCAATCACCCTGGCGTGGACGTCGGCAGCCAACTTCCCAATATCGGTGGCGGCCGGCGCGACGTATGACCTCTCGCAGCATTTGGTCAAGCCGGCGTCGATGACAGTGTCGTACTCGCTCGACGTGCCCGTGTCGGGCGTGAGCGTGGACGCCAATACCGGGCTGCTGACCGTGGCCGAGGGCGCCTCGGGCGGCCCGTACACCCTCACGATCTCGGCCACCGAGGTCAGCCTCGAGCGCGCGCTGTCCGGCAATGCCTTTATCGGTTCGCAAGCGAGCGGCACGGCCTCCGTCAGCGGCGGCACAACCGCGCTGGCCGGGTCCGCGGTCGGGCGGGCAACCGCGACCGGCAATCTCACGGGCGGCACGGCCCCGTCGAGTAACTGGAGCTCTCGCTCAACCGAGGCCGGCGTGGTGCTGGCGCATCGCTTCGATACGACGCAAAGCGCAGCCGGCACCAACGCCGAACTGCTGTCGAGCTACATCGCGCCGACCAACGCCGACTACGGCGAGGACGTCGTCCTGGGCGTCCATCCCAAGGAAGTCTGCCCGCACGTCGGCACGGAGCCCGGCGGCAAAACGTATTTCGAGGTCATGCTGATCGGCGCCGAACTGGCCGAACCCATGGCAACCGCCGATCTCACCAACCATTCCGACGGTGCGATCGCGCGAACCAACGACACGACGGGCGTCCTTACCCTGCCTGCGATTGCCGGCACGATGGGCCTCGCTAACATTTTTTCGACGTTCAAGATCACATCCGGCCTCAATGCCGGCCTGTTCCTGCGCGCCAACGGTGCGCCAGCCCCGAGCGGCGAGAACTTCACGATCAGTGTCACGGCGGGCGCTAAGCAGGCGGCGATCGTCGCCGACTCGGGGTTCACCTGGCAGCACTGCAAGACGGGCGATCCGGCCAACCCGCTGCAGACCATCCACATCAACGAGAACATCGCGACGGTCGGCCGCAACTGGCCGAACCCGCAGAACCCGCCGTGGAACCCGGCCAACCCGACGGTCATCCCGGCCGACGTCTACACGGTCGTCGTGCAGTACGAGATCGGCACGATCCAGCAGGGCACCCTCGTCCGCTTCAAGGACAAGCTGGCCGTCTACAGCGTGGCCGAGCACGCGACCAACCCGAACTGGCCGACGCTGGTCGTGCGCCGCGCCGCGATCCCCGGCAACGGCGCCGCCGGTCGCTGGGAAACCGACCAGGCGAACTGCCAGTTTCCTTGCGCGTTCCCCGTGGGCTCTTACATCGGCCGCGACAACAAGGGCGGCTGGTCGCGGACCCTCGCACCCCTGCAGGCCCTCGACAACGGCCTCGCCGTCGATGACCTGGGCGCGATCGGCACCGCCGAGCCGGTGGCGCCGAAAAAACTCTACCGAGTGCTGTCCAACGGCACGCGCTCCAAGGTGCTCAAGTTCCGCACGGGCTTCTACGGTCACGCCGATTACCACGGTATTTGGGGTCCAGCCAACCCGTTCCTGCCGAATTCCAACTTCCCGAGCAACGGCGGCGACACCAAGGGTCCGTACAACGGCGACGAATTCTGGCTGTCGTGGCAGATGAAGTTCGCGCCGGCGTGGGGCTCGACCGATGCGACGTCGAAAGTCTGGTTCCTCGACTGCTACCAGCAGGAGCGCAATTCGCAGATCGTCGGCGGCGCCCCGGTGCTCGGCTCGCTGCGCTGGAAGTGGTATCACAACAAGGGGGACGCGGCGAACTCGGACATGACCGAGGGCAATTCCTACCAACCGGGCAGCGCATGGGCCGCCACCTGCGTTGTCGGCAGCCTGACGACGCCGGGCGCGTGCTGGGAGCCGCCGCTCGGCGAGTGGTTCGCGATGAAGCTGCACATCCAGGCGGGCCACGACAACGAGATTGAATACCTGTTCAAGGACTCGGGCGTCACCGTGCAGTCGATCGTTTCGACCGGCACGCCGCCGGCGATCCCCGATCCGCTCGTCATCACCTGCAACCACCACGCCCTCAAGCCGGGCATGACGTGGAACATGGACGGCACGGGCGGCTACTTCTGCACGCAGGCCGGCGAGGGCAACCCGCAGATTGGCACCAACGAGCAGGGCAAGCCGATCGGGCTCGATCCGCAGCGCACGGGCTACTTCGACAATTGGGCGCTCGAGATCGAGGGCTACGGCGACTTCAAGATCCTCTCTCACGTTGTCTCGGGCGCCGTTTCGACCTTCACGCTGACGAAAAAGAAGCCGACGGACCCGTGGCCGACCGCCTGGCCCATCATCGGCGCGCGCGTTCGCGCCCACTGGCTGTCGAAGGAAGAATCGGCGCGCTACAACGACACCTACATCCGGCTCTACAAGTACCAGGCCGGAGATTCCGACTGGGTACTGGTGTCCGAAATGCAGCATCCCGTCAGTTTCGCCAAGGGTGACGCGCCCAGCGAGAACCCGCCGGGCT
>JACCDR011571205.1_pt1 | contig 10710 bp, 9 predicted proteins | sample 7446431 | NCBI WGS metagenome assembly JACCDR01 (sample SAMN15323443, study PRJNA562643) | freshwater metagenome | isolation source: river surface water | place: USA:Blue River Watershed | collected 2017-08-17 | reverse complement strand
TTAATTGAAAATGACAGCTAGGGAAATAGTAATAAAAGGCAATGTTCTTTTCGTTAAAAGAACTGTGTACTGTTATTTTATTCATGGGATATTTATCTTACTATCTCTATTTATGCTTTTATTTTCATTAATTGAAGTATATAAATCTGAGTATGTTGGCGCTGTCGTTGCTGGAATATTAGGCTTGGTATTCCTTCCCGTGTTTGTGTTTTCATTGCTATCTGAGCATGAATTCTATTTTGACAAAGAAAATGGAATTTACTTCCGCGTTGGTTATGAATTTTCCAGTTTGTTTGTTTTCAAGCCTTTGCAAGGAAATCTTCATGAAATTAAAGAATTTCTCTTAAAAACAAATAATTTTGATGAAACAAATTTACAATATGTCGTCGCTGTTCTAAGTGACGGAAGCTCTTTCGAACTACTTGGCTTTAGAAAATTTCAAGAAGCGCTATCGGCAAAAAATGAGCTAGAGTTTTTTTTGAAAAAGTATTTGGCTTAAGCAGAACACAAAAAAGCATAATAAATAAGGATAAATAGCGCGCAGCCGCTGCTTATCCGGCTTGTTGAACAAGCCCGGTCTCGTTTCGAAGTTCCTCTTATTAAGGAAATTGCTTTTGGGGGGTACAATTTGTCAAAGATTAAATGGCGATTAATTTCGCCATTTTTTATTCAGAAACAACAACAGCGTGTCGATTTATTTTCATCCTTGATATTTTTGTGTGCGATGCGAGGGTGTTAATTTGAGGCGTATTCAACTGCGAAGTGCATAACTGTTTAAGCAGCTAAAGCCGCCATTTCTTCTTGCATTAAAACAGCTGGTGTTTTGAATGCCAACGTTTTTCTAGGTCGATTGTTCAATTGATCAACCGCGTGCTTTACTGCTTTTGCACTAACTGTTTTAAAGTCCGTACTTTTTGGAAAATCTTGACGCAGCAGGCCATTGGTATTTTCGTTTAATCCACGCTCCCATGAACGGTATGGGTGTGCAAAATAAAAATCACATTCTAGGCTCGTTGCAATTTGCTCGTGATAGGCAAACTCTTTTCCATTGTCCGACGTGATCGTGTGAACGAGCCCCTTAAAAGGCGCTAACAGGGCAAGCGTGGCTGCCGTTACTTCTTTTGCTCGCTTACTTTTTACTCGCATCGATACCGTAAATAATGTTACTCGCTCAACAATGGTAACCAATGCACCACTGTGTCCTTTTCCAATAACAGTATCAATTTCCCAGTCACCCACACGACTTTTTTCATCGACGATTATTGGTCTATCATCAATGCTGACGCGGTTTTTAATCTGGCCGCTGCGCGTTTTTCCATTGCTGCTTCGCGTCTTGTATTTTCTTGTGCCTCGTCGTAAATACTTATACAAATCGCCACCAGCCGCCTTGTCTGCCCACACATGCCGATAAATAGCTTCATGGCTTATGCAAATATCTTGCTCAACTAACAGCCAGCCACTAATTTGCTCTGGACTCCACTTTAGTATTAACTTGTCTTCAATTTCATCTATCAACTCTGCTGTCATTTTATACGGTTTCGCCGTTAACTGTCGTCGCGTCACGGCCTTTTGCTGAGCTTGATTGTGGCGATAACCGCGCTCTCCTTTATTGCGCGACAATTCTCTTGATATACACGATTGGCTAACGTTTATAATCGCTGCAATCGCTTTCTGACTTAAATCGCTTTTGTTTAACGCTTCAATCTGGCATCGTTGCTCATAGGTCAGCTGCTTGTAAGTTCTCATCTCATATCTCTTGCCGGAGAAAAAGCGACGAGCTTACAGGTAGCTGATCTCTTTTTCTATGCGGGTTGCGTTATGCACTTCGCAGTTGAATCCGCCTCCTTATTTATTAGGAATATTTATTTTTAAGATATTTTTCACGATAATTTAAAAGATTTTCTATTCGCTCTTTCCAGTCGTGAGGAATCTGGGGCTCCAGCCATTCAATTTCTCCATACCAACTTGGCAAAACTGATTCTTTGAAATTTGAAATGCCAACCATATTATTTCCATAAAGTTCAAGGTGCCTTTTATAGAAACAAACTTTAATATTCTTCATTTGATCGGTGGGTTTTGCAAGACCTTTGGGTATTAGAACTATATTTGAGGCGGATGTAAACAAACCATAAGGTTGAATATTTTCAATAAACTCATTAAAAACCTCTTTTTCAAGAGCTCTTTCATCTGCCTTATGCCCGAAAACATGTGCTAGCTCGAATTTACCCAAACCGCTTTTGGCCCACATTCCACTTTCACCGCCAGAATAGGCTCTATTCAAGCAAAGAAAGGCCCAGATGTGCCTTGGAAAAGTATTATCATTTAATATTGTTCCGTCAGTTTCAAAAACGTTGTTCTTCCATTTCACTGGCCCCTTTTCTTTATTTATAGGGCGACGAAAGCCAGGGAATACACAATCTGATTTTGGATATAGAAAGCAATTAACATTTAATTTTTCTGACGCTAATAATGAAAATCTTTCAGAAAATTCGACATTTTTATCTGCGATATAACTAACAATATCAGGATGAATGTGATGTGTTACCTTTCCAAGAAGGATAGCAAGTTCCTTTTCAACGGCACTTGAAAAGTCCTGATACTCAAAGTTATTAATCTTTACTCTCCATTTTCCTAACAGTTTATAACACCCCCCTAACTATATAACCCTCAGCAAACTTTGCCAATTAATTTGTTGTGCGACTGTATAACCCGCAAATCCAAAGCTGCGAAATTGATAGAATGTTCATTTAAATCATAGGGATTAGTCTATAGAGGAAATTATTTTTGGAGTTATAGGCTACCCAGCTACCCAATTATATGTATTGCCTACCATAAAAGGGTTAGCGTAAAAATTTCGTGAAAAATAACAAGTATTTCGCGAAAAAATCGCGGGTTTTCTTTTTGAATATTGCCCCGAAAATTTGCGACACAATAAGATTTCCGAACTAACGACAATTTTTAATAATTGCACACAGCGTCTTCAGGTTGATTGGGTATAGTCAGCCGAATAATTAAAGAAACTCGAATCTCGCTAAGCCTTAGACGCCTGAAGCTGTCGCGGCTCATCAAATGCAGACGAAAAAGCAGATTAACAGCGACTTATCGAGTGACACTTTCAGGTTGTCTCCGTCATTTTTAATAAAAACTGTTTTTTCGAATGTTGTCGGCTGCTTCACTGTTTCGGTCCAGTAGGTCATATGGTCCTGAGTGCCTATGTGCTGTTGGCTGGCGAAGGTATGGGTCTGTCCGACTAGCTCAGAGCGTGTAACATCTTCTTTGTAAGAAAAATTAGCAATCAGCATATATTCACCGGCAGGCAATCGGGTGAAACTAAAGCTGCCTTTATCGTCAGTGATGAGGGTTGACATAAAGTGCTTGGCAATTTTTTCGGGGATCACTCCAGGCATTTTTTTGTCGCGTTTGATTTGCTGGTGCCAAAGTTTGAATTCATCTGTCATCCAGATAAGGCTCACTGCCTTACTACCCTTCGGCGGATATTGTTTTGAGGCCAATAAGGCCCCTTTATAAAAAACCTGCCCACTAATGCTCGACTTGCCTAAGGGGCGAATCTCAGCTAATCCCTCATCAAGCGACTTACCGACAAAATGACGGCCTGCAGTGCAATCAAGCATGGCCGAGCGAGCAGCTGCCAAACCATCGTAATCCAGATTGAACACTGGCGCCTGTTGGATATAGAGTTCCATGCTTTTTTCCTGATCTCGCATAGATTGCAGTAATTGGCCTAGATCGCCGACACCAACGGTAAGGATTCCTCCGGTTCTATTAACCTGGCGCGGCATTTGTTTGGCTTTCAATGGTGTCGCAGGCAAGCCGCTGAGCCTTAACTCGGCTAGGACGTCTTCTTCATTGACTGACCAAGGTACATCTGGGCCAGCAAACAGGAGAGTAGAGTTACGATTTTGGGGAGATGGTCCGAAAATTGCGAACTCAGCACTACTGCGCCCCGACACAAAACGAATAGCGCAGTTCATGCCAGGGGTTGAGGCATCGGAGCGCAAGATCCAAGAGCCGAGTGCAGAGCGGGTGACAATTTGGTTGTTGTCGCGGATTGCTCCTTGCTCGACAGTTGTGGATACTTGGCTCTGAACTGAGGAGTCAGCAAGCGACTCTTTGTCGAGTGAGCTCGACCAAGCTGGTATGGCAGCCCAGGTAGCGAGCAGATTTATAACCAAAAGCAACATTACCTTTAGCTTAAATGAAGTCGAACTTTTAACTTTTTTCACTCTAATTACCTTTTGAATCCAATTAGGCCGCCGGTTTTTAGAAAGATTTTATGGCTCCAGTAGGCGCCGAAGTTTATCTGGTTGACCAAAAAGTGTTTGCCGAATAATGTGTTTGATAGGTATCGAAATTAAGATGCAACGAAACAAACAGAAAAACCATTTTCATACTTAATTGACTCTTGTAGCAAGCGTCGGCCTGGTGCTTCTGGTCAATTATCATGTTCCATAACAATTACAACATTTCCTTTCTTATGACCCTGTTCAACGTATCTATGGGCATCCTGCATTTCTAAAAAGGGATATGTCCGGTCAATTACGGGTTTAAAGTTGCCGACCTTTGCTAATTCAGCAAGAGTACCTAAGTCTTCCTCACGCTCTGAGGCGGGCCCAGCGATAACATTAAATTGGTGTCGCACAGACAACCAAAGTGCATGCATCAGTTCCGGAAGCCCTGCTGCTACCATCAGCATTCGGCCACCCGACTTTAGTGAATGGTGAATTCGAGCCAAGGGCGTTGTACCGACAGTATCAACGATAAGGTCATAGACGCATCCGTTTTTAGTGAAATCTTCTTTCGTATAATCAATTACATGTAAAGCACCCAAGGATTTAACGAGCTCTATATTTGCGGTACTGCATACAGCTGTGACATGTGCGCCAAAATATTTTGCAAGTTGTACAAACGCACTACCAACACTACCCGATGCGCCATTAACTAAAACATGTTCTCCGCTTTGCAGTTTTGCTCGTCGGATAAAATCTATTGCAGTTGTCCCGCCAAAGGATAAAGCTGCAGCATCTTCATAAGATAAGTTTGCTGGTTTTAAAACAATACACCCGCTCTCTGGGATACATTTAAACTGTGCATAACACCCCATGTTTATGCCGCTCATAGCAAAAACCTCATCGCCAACGTTGAACTTTGTGACATTACTACCAATTGATACGATCACCCCAGAGAGTTCCATACCCAATACTTTTCGTCTAGGCTTTCGAACTCCAAAAACAAAGCGTGTCATTAAGCCAAAACCGGCGGGAACGTTTAGACTTCGCACCCGACAATCAGCAGAGGTTACTGTAGTCGCGAGTATTTTGATTAACACTTCATTTTTTTGGGGGGCTGGTTTGTCAACTTCTTTCAACTCAAGAACGTCGGGAGGCCCATAGTTTTCATATACAATAGTTTTCATCAGAGAACACCTCTTTGCACGACAGAGAAAGAAAATGCCCAGTATGAATTTGCTGATCTGTGTGGAAACATGAATTTATCTACTTTTGTTTCGCCATCTGCTGCAAAAATTCTAGTCGTTGTTTTTCCTCTTCGCTAGGCTCATAATTTTCTGCGCTGAATTTTCCTTCTCCAGTATAGTCTATTGCGAATTCAGGTTGATTGCTGTGACCAAACCGAGTAGGTTGCCCTGGGGTAGCGGAGCGATTTTCTAATTGGAAGGTACTTAGCCAAAGGGGAGTTGGAACCTTTTCAATGAGCGATTTGTAGGCGCGCAGTTTTATTTCTGCCTCACCTTTTGGGAGTTGAATCGATTCGCTGAGAACGGCGAGGGGACGGTGTTGTGCATCAAACAGATTCGCACGTAAACGGTAGTAGCCAGTGCTGACTGTCGTTAATTTTACGGGAATAATTAAATTGCTTTTTTCAATGTAGCTATTCCCCAGCCCAGTAATTTTGGCAATGGGTTGATTATATTCAAACCCAGTTTGAATAATTTGTGCTTGGCTGCCACTTTTAAATTCAATTTCAATGCGTAGTGGTCCTTCCCAATTTTCCTCTGCGTTCAGCTCATCTCGGTAACCTTGTTCATCGGCGAGCATATTGCTTTGTAAGAGTAGGCTGTTTGTGGACTCTTGGTATAGTCGCAGCTTTACATCGTAAGCTTGAATTTTTTTAAGTATAAATTTAACAGTTACCTTTTCTGGATAAATAAATCGGTAGCCATCCAGTTGAATGCTGGCGCTGCCTCCGTTGATGAGAGGAACGACTTGGGCGAAAAAGGAGTTTGGCTTTAATAATTGTGTATCATTTTCTGTTAACGGAAGTGAATAGGGTGGTAGCTTTATTTGTTCTGCGTAGGCAGAGGCAACTATGGAGAAGCTGTCTGCCATGTTTTCATTGACCACTTTTTTCATTTCCACTATGGGCTCGTCAGTCCCTTTTATCATGTGATGCTGTTCGGCTTCTATGGGGGCAATATGTGCAGTTAATGAGGGATTGACTAATGCCGATGTGGTGGGTTCTGATGATTTGAACGTAAGATAAAAAATAGTGAGCATTATTGAAACGCCCACTAAACCGGCTAGAAGAACTGTTTTGTTATTTGGCATTATGAAGCAGCTATTACATTAGTTGGTGCCACTGGCGACAACATCGGACATGCTCAAGCGATTCGAATCTTTGACGATGCGATATGTAGAGCTAAAAATCCAAAAACCACGCTTTTCTTCAAGGGTATTAAAACGAAGACCTCCTGAATTTAAAAAAGTAGCACTGGCATTGACTGGTGCCAATTCGCTTTTTGCTATTGCGTTTTTGGTGTCGCCGTGACTGTATTTTTCACCCATTAGCATAGCATAGTGATAAGGCATAAAATTTGCGACGCCGCGAGTTTGAGTTGTAACCTTGCCATCAAACGCAAGACTGCGTGAACAACTTTCAAAGTCTTCTGCGGTAGACGCTCCACAACTCGAATGCGCACTGACAACACCATCATCAGCACCTGGAAGAAAAAGACTGGTTGCTCCTGCGAAATCACTACCATTTCCTATAAAACGTAAACGTGGTACCCGTGCATCCGGAAATGGAGCTATATGACGTGCCGTGTTCACGCGCAAGTCAGTGAGTACGCCTAGGGTTGCTGGTGTTGGTGTTTTCCCCAGCCATAGTGATAGTGCCGATAGCACTGTCTTATCAATCAAGTTCGAGCCGGAAGCAGCATTGACTGCTATGTCTGCGAGTTCACTCCCACCGCCCGCACCGCCGAAATCGAAGGTGGCTATAATTTTTAAGGGTTCGAGCCCTGCGTTTGTTAACCACAGTGCTTGATTATCTAAAATGTAGCGCGTAACCAAATCACCTGCAGAATGAATAACAAAAATACATCCTTGCTTGCAGGTTCCATTGACGGATAATTGTTTTAATTTGGGCCATACATATTCAGTAGCGATTTTCTCCGCAATACGTTCCTGTGATGGCCAATCAATTCGTGCTTGCGCTCGCGATCCCCAAAATTCACTCCATGCGGCAACGCCATTTTTCTCGAGTTGAGTGGCGCTGATAGGCGTGCCAATAGCACTGGGCTGAAAGCCGTGAACTAACACCAGCGGATAGTTAGCCGCCTGTGCGATAGAGCATACACCGAGTAAAACCGAAAATAAAAATGACGCCTGTATTCGTTTCATAGTATCTCCTTCGTTAACGAACATTTGTGTGGTATATCCCCCGCCGATTCTTTGCTTAAACATTATGAGTGAATCGATTGAGGGTTGGTTTATAACATGACTAAATTAAAAGTGAACCGGCATTAACAAAAAAGTATCAAGGAAAATACATTTTGTCGTTTAATGTGAAATTTATTTCGCTTAAATAGTTATTTATATTTTTGCTATGCTTTGAGTTTTACGGCTCATTTTTATTGAATGGCGGGAATAAGTAGGCATCATTTGGGAAAGGAATTGGCGCAAGCTTGGTAATTGCTCGGCGCCAAGAGGGGCTTTTATGCGGCGGCTTGAAGAATTTTTTGAGTGATGTCTATGGTAATGTCGCGCTTTTCGCCGAGGGGGTTTGGGTTGTGTAGCAAAACTTTTTCTACCAGTTGAGGAATGCTACTGCCATCCAGCCCGTAAGCTTTTAAATTTGTCGGTGCACCCATTTTCTCAAAAAAGTTTTTAGTGGCTACGATTGTGGCGTCAATTAATTCCTCTTCATTAGGGAGGGTTAGGTTCCAAACTCGCCGGCCGTATTGAATTAATTTTTCGCGTTTTTGATCTCGTTGTTGATTCATGAGTGCAGGTAAAACTATGGCGAGGGTTTGTGCATGATCCAAGCCGTGCATGGCCGTGAGTTCGTGACCTATAGCATGAGTTGCCCAATCTTGAGGAACGCCCACCCCAATCAATCCATTTAAAGCCATAGTGGCTGCCCACATAATGTTGGCTCGAGTTGCATAGTCGTTAGGGTGGGAGAGAACTTTTGGCCCCTCTTCAATTAAGGTGACTAATAGCCCCTCGGCGAAACGATCTTGAACTTTGGCATTGACGGGATAAGTGAGATATTGCTCCATGATATGAACAAATGCATCCACCACGCCATTAATCACTTGTCGTGTTGGTAAGCTGTAAGTGGTGGTGGGGTCGAGTATCGCAAATTGCGGGTACACTAATTTGCTATTGAATGCGAGTTTTTCTTTTGTCGCCACTTTTGTCACCACGGAATTGCTATTGCTTTCGGTTCCTGTGGCCGGCAAAGTTAAGATGCAACCAATGGGGAGTGCGCTGGAGACGGTTGCGCGCTTGGCTAAAATATCCCAAGGTTCGCCTTCAAAATTGATGGCTGCGGCAATTAATTTTGTGCCGTCGATAACACTGCCTCCACCTACAGCTAACAGATAATTAATCTGCTGTGATTTGGCAAATTCCACGGCCTTCATTAACGTTTCGTAGTGAGGGTTGGGCTCAATTCCCGAAAATTCAAAAAACGTTTTTCCCGCAAGCGCTTTAATGACTTGATCATAAACGCCATTTTTTTTTATGGACCCTCCCCCGTAGGTGAGAAGGATTCGTGCATCTTGAGGTAGTAATTCTGCGAGTGTGCTGATTTGGCCTTCGCCGAATACAATTTTGGTGGGGTTGTGAAAGCTGAAATTATTCATGCTGCAATCCTCTTGAAGAATAAAATGCTTAGCTAATAAAGATAAAGTCACCGTGAACTGCTACAGCAAGTGGTGTGAGTTTTTGTCCGCTACAGGGGCCGGCTACGCACTTACCACTTTCAATCACAAACAGTGCACCGTGATTGGCACATTGAATCATGCTATTGCTGCTATCTAAAAACTGATCTTCCACCCAGTCAAGTGAAACCCACAGATGAGGGCATGAGTTTTTGTAGGCATAGAGATGATTATCTTTTTTAACCACAAAATAATCTTCACCTTCATACGAAAAACCTCTGCTGCCTGGATCGGGAATGTCGCTCATTTTGATGCCGGTGTTGTGCATTTGCGCCTCTGGATGTTTATGTTTGCACATTCCTATCGTCGGTTTATCACGAAGTCCTTCAGTTGCTACGCCCTCTTATTTGTTTAAGGCTCGCGAAGGGGTTGGGGCGCGAGTGTGAGCTGCCTTTTTATTACTTTGCCCCTGCGAACTATTTGCAACTCAACACTGTCGCCCGGTTTGTGGTTTTCTAAAATGTTCATGAATGCATCGTTATTTGGCGTGAGCTTGCCGTCGATAGCCACTATCACATCACCCAATACCAATTGCCCCCAGTTATTGCGAATAACGCCTTGTAATCCTGCTTCATGTGCAGGCGAATTATTGAGAACCCGTAAAATAGGCAAGCCTTCAATGCCACTTTGCAGTGCCCATTGTTCCGGCGCAGCTTCAATGCCAATAACGGGGCGAACAATGCGGCCGTTTTTAATAAGTTGAGGAACAACATCGCGAACCGTGTTAACGGGAATTGCAAAACCGATTCCGGCGCTGGCACCGCTGGGGCTATAAATCATGGTGTTAACCCCTACGAGTTGGCCTTGAGAATTCAACAAAGGGCCTCCAGAGTTACCGGGGTTAATAGCGGCATCCGTTTGGATGACATTGCCAATCTTGCGCTGATTGGGTGATTCGATTTCTCTTCCCAGTGCGCTGACAACGCCGGTAGTCAACGTTGCATCTAAGCCAAAGGGGTTGCCGATGGCGAGGACTTTGCGGCCCACCGACAGTTGGCTGGAATCACCTAAAGGTAATGCAGAGAGTTTTTCGTTGGGCGCAGTAATTTTTAATACTGCAAGATCGCGCTCAGGCGCCAAGCCCACCAATTTCGCAGGCCAGGATGTTTGATCTTGCAGAGTGATCATGACTTTATTGGCACCTTCCACAACGTGATAATTCGTTACTATGTAGCCATCAGTACTCCAAACAAAACCTGTGCCGGTGCCCGCAGGTACGCTCATTAAATCAAACGAGCGGGGATCCCGCGCGAGCTGCTCCTTGGTAACAAAAACCACGCTGGGCCGTGCGCGTTCGAAAACTTGCATGCTGTTGCGTTCGTCATCTGTCGCAAACTCAGGAATGGCGGCAACGGCTTGAGTAGCCGTTAAGCAACCGATTAAAAAATTCGTCAACCATTTTATAGGTGCTAGCATGATGTTCACTCGTTTAAGATAAGCTATTACGGAAAGATTCAGGGCTGTTGTGGCCATTGCGTAAAGCTGAGATACGTTCTTCCAAAGGG
>JACCDR011424561.1_pt1 | contig 10711 bp, 10 predicted proteins | sample 7446431 | NCBI WGS metagenome assembly JACCDR01 (sample SAMN15323443, study PRJNA562643) | freshwater metagenome | isolation source: river surface water | place: USA:Blue River Watershed | collected 2017-08-17 | reverse complement strand
TTGTCGAGAGCAAAGTTTACTCTGTTCGTGCTTGAGTCTGCTGATTTTTTTGCCAGATGGTTGGTATCTGAGTGGACCAACAAAATCTTTCTACCAGTTGCTGCATTACTGAATCGAGAGGGGCAATAATTTTAGTGTTGATTTGCGTTATTGGGTGTAAAAACTCCAATTCGGTCGCCGCAAGCAATAATCGATGCGCATTAAAAGTGTGTTGAAAAAAACGATTGTGATTCCCTTTGCCGTGTTTCGCATCGCCGATGATGGGGTGACTAATATGTTTTAAATGGCGACGCAGTTGATGTTTGCGTCCCGTATGCGGCAAGCACTTAACAAGCGAGTAGCGGCTCTCAGGGTATTTATCGACAGTGTAGGGCAAGCTAATCTCGCCAAGGCGAAAAAATTCTGTGATCGCTGGTTTTGCTTCTGCCGGATTTGCCTTTTTGTCAGTGTATTTATCTTGTTCTTCGGTGAGAGGATAATCTAATAACAAATAGTCTGGCGCAACTCCGCGCACTATGGCGACATAGGTTTTGCGTAAATGATGCTGAGTAAAAATCTCGCCCATGATTTTTGCCATTCCAGCATTTAACGCAAAAAGTAAAACACCGGAAGTGGGCTTGTCGAGCCGATGAACAGGAAATACATGTTGCTTGATTTGATCACGCAATAACTGTAATGCAAAGCGTGTTTCGTGGCGATCAATCTCACTGCGATGCACTAATAAGCCACTGGGTTTATTGATGGCGACAAGCTGGTCGTCTTGGTAAATAATATCCAGTGGCATGAACAATATATCGAGAAGTGTTTGAATGGGTTACTGCGGTTTGAATTTTGCCCGCATTTTTTTCTCTGCTGAATCTACACTTTGATAAATCAAGGTGTTAATCGTCATAGGGCCTACGCCACCAGGCACAGGGGTGTAAGCAGCAACTCGGTTTAATAAAGGAGCCAGCTCAATATCACCGACACCACCGGGATGGTAGCCGGCATCCACAACGACAGCACCATCTTTAATCCACTCGGCTTTTATAAATTCCGGTTTGCCGACAGCGCCGACAATTATGTCCGCTTGTTTAATTAATTCGGGTAAATTTTTTGTGCGCGAATGACAAATAGTGACGGTGCAATTGGCATTGAGCAGCATCATCGCCATAGGCTTGCCCAAAATGGGGCTGCGGCCAACCACTACGGCATGCTTGCCAGAAAATTCAATTTTATAGGCTTCCAATAAACGCATAATGCCTTTGGGTGTTGCGCAGCCGTAGGCTTCTTCACCCATGCTCATGCGACCAAAGCCGAGGCAAGTGACACCGTCTACATCTTTTTCTGCGGCTATAGCGTCAAAGCAGGCGCGCTCGTCAATATGTTCTGGAACAGGGTGTTGCAAAAGAATTCCATGAACATTCGGATTGGCATTTAATTCATGAATTTTTGCGAGAAGTTGCGCGCTAGTGGTTGCACTGGGTAATTCTACTTTTAGCGAATCCATTCCAATTCGTGAGCAGGCAGTGCCTTTCATTTTTACATAAGTTGCTGAGGCCGGGTCATCACCGACTAAGATTGTGGCGAGTATAGGCGTCTGGCCTTGGGTTGTATTTTTAAGTGCTAATACCCGCTGTGACAATTCTTGTTCGGTTTGCGCCGCGAGGGCTTTGCCATCTAATACTAATGCAGACACGGAAATCTCCTAAAACAGGCCAACAGACCCTAGATCAAAAAAAGAGGGGCATTTTCACACAGCAGGACTATTCATCCAAGCGCTATGACAGTTAAGAGTGAGTTATTTTAGCGATTAGATGCGTAGAACCGAGACTATATACTCGGAATTGTAGCGCCGTGTATTTTTTCTAGTCTGGCGGTGTGGGAGATGTGCTCGTAGGGACGAGGCGCCCCCACAAATTAGCTGCGCCGGCTAATGTTGATGATGTATGTTGAGAAATTATCTCGACAAAAGATCTCAACAAAAAAAACGACTCTTGTCGCGATAGAGTTTGTAAAAGGCGCCGGGCGAAAGACCTGTCCAGCGAGTGAAAGCGATAGTGAAACTGGATCGATCTGAGAAATCTAAAAGTTTGGTCACCGTTTCGACACTCAAGCCGTCTTCCATCAAATATTTTAATGCATAGTGAAAACGTACGTAGTCACGTAATTGCACAAAGGTAGTATTTTCCTCCTGTAGACGTCGCTGCATGGTGCGAGTGGTTAAACCAATGTCGAGTGCGATGCTCGTAACATCCAACCCTAACTTGCCGATGCGCAAACAGAGCGCGTGTAAAATTTTTCCAGAAACGCCTTCTTTTTTCGGGATTTTGGCCCTAGCTAGATGCTGATCATAGGGAACGAGATCTTCGTCTTGCTGATCGTATTGGTGTAAATATTTCATAAGTTGGTTTCATTTTGCGCTTGAAGTGTCATTGATGTTACAAACAGACACATTTTACTATTAAAGATTCTGGTCTTATTTGGAAAAATTCTGATTATGTGATGTCCCTGACATCAGAAATGGGGTTAGATCGTGATTTGAACAAATCAGAAATAAGGCTCGGACAGAAAAGGGCGGAAACCTGAATATCGGCTAGATAGAAATCATCCAGCGTCGATTGATTGACGAATAGAGTCAGAGGGTGGGAAGACGTTTGGGGTGTCAATTAAATGGAGAGCACCTCGAAAGCACACACTGTAGCATTTCGAGGTGTTCAATTATTTACTTAGCGACAGGTATTTTTAATATCGTTGAGCAGGCTGCGATTCATCCCTGAGCGTGCGATTAGCTCTGCTGGGCAAGCGACTTCTTTATACTTGAGCGCTGGATTATCAGCGGCTTCAAACCAATCTGCATACCACTGACAACCCTTTTGTAAGTCAGTCAAACCGCGCGAGCCAAACACGCTGGTACAACGGTTCGTTAGGCAGGTTTTATATTGTGTCAAGGTTGCGTTGTAACCCAGCTCTTGTTTGCAGGCGGCCACCAAACCTCCGTACTGCGCGCCAAGTTCCGCATTGGAAACCCCCCATTGAGACGAACAGGCATTGAAAGCGCCTACGCCGCCTCCCGGAACGAGAATGTCAAATTGACCGCCGCCAACGTCGTAGCCAATATTGGTGGCTTGAACAATCATAGATTTTCCTGCCAGGGCCGCTGAACCTGGGTCTCCCGGTGAGTTGTATGAGCTGCCTGTAAATTGCAGCAGGTAGCAACGGCCGCAGACATCACCGCTTGAAGTTGCTGCGTAACCGTAAGATAGTTGTTCGTTCACGGCAAATGGCGTCATACCCCAACACATGTTGGCCGGCCCACCGTCACAGCTACTTCTGAGGTTAAGGTCGTCAAGTTGCAGGTTGTTCACTGCGCAACTTTTTATAGCAGTCAATTCAGCGGGAATATTCCCAGACCATCCGCAATGAGGTTTGCAGCAATCCCAGTAACGAGTGGCGTAGCCGTTACAGGTTGCGACATCACTTGAAACACTGCTTGATGAGCTTGAGCGGATAGAGCTACTTGACACTGCCGAAGATCTACTCGAACTTGAAGGTGCGAGACTGCTGCTCAAAACTATCGTACTGCTAATGGCCGAATGGCTGGCAAGAGAGCTGCGACTGCTAAGTGATGAGCGCGATTGGCTGGAGATGGACATTACCGAGGATGTGATTGCTGAACTCACCACTGAAGAGCGTGAAATGCTAGCTGAACTGAGGCTAGCTGGTGTGCTAGAGCTAGTTGAATTGCACAGGCTGCCGGTGACGGTGGGTATGGTCGCTTTGGTTCCACCATTCGTGCCTTGAACGCCGAATTCAACGCTGCCATTCGGAGCAATTGTACTGTTCCAGCTCAAGGGTAGGGCGGTATAAGGGTTGTTGCCGCTGACGTTGGCATTCCAGCCGCCAGTGCGACGGCTGCCATCGCTGTAGTTCCAGCTCACTTGCCAGCTATTCAGGGTCGTCGATTGATCGTTGGTAATACGAATGGAAGCAGTAAAGCCGCTGCCCCAATCGTTGGTGACTATGTATTCGCATTTAGCGGCACTGGCTGCAGAGCTTAACAGGCTGCCGAGGGCCATAAAAAAATAGGCGAGCAAAAGCGTTGCGTTTTTATTGATTATTGTCATCAGAAGTTCCTCATCTGATTTTTAAAACAGGTTAAAAATGCTGAAGCGAATTAACACTAATAAAGTGAAAATAGGCGACAGACCCTAGGGATGAAATGAATTTATAAAATCAATTTGATACAGGCAGCGTTATTATTGTTATTTGAGGTGGTTTGACAAACCACTAACGCCCTCATTATAGCTTGAGAATTTCTAATCGGATGCGAATGCGGAGCGTCTTAACACTACTTTTCGCTAGCATTAATTTTCGCTTCCAAAAAACTCATAGAGAGTGAAACTCTCTATGAGTTTTTTGGAAGGGGGTTAACAGGAAGGATTAATTAAAATCATATTCCAGCAGCTCGCGTTCGAGTTTGCGTTGTTCTGATTTTATTTCAAGTTTTCGACGACACTCCATATTAACTTTTATTTTCTTGTGTTTGCTTTTGGCGTCAATTGCGTCGAGGAGAAAAGCAGCCATAGCTTGATCAATGACTTCTGCATCATGAATGGGTGTCGGTTGGTTCATAGGACATTCCTTCTGTGGTGAGAATTGCTAAGGTCTTCTGATAGACACTTAAACCTTACAAACTTCTTGTGACATCTCTGTGAATAAATGACGTCAAATTTATTATCCTTGGTGTTCTGCGCAAATTGGATGGCAGCATTTGCCCTACGGCAATCTTTGGCCTGCTTTGTGCAACTCCTTTTTTAACTATCGATTCATTCTTCTGAATGCCAAATTTTTGTCGTGGAGACCAACATCATGACTGATCGCGTTGATATCAATCGTCTCCTTGGCGATATGCGTAACATCAAAATGCAGACACAGGCATTTCAACGGCCGCAAATTCTGCCGCAAACCGATGTGAAGATAGACCGCGGTCTAACAAATTTGCAAGTGGATTCGAACAACAAGATCCCCAGTTTTGGCGATTTGATGACTCAGGCGATAAAAAAAGTAAATGAGGTACAAAAAACGTCGAGCGAAATGGCAACTGCCTATGAAAAAGGCGTAGCTGGCGTGGATATTACCGATGTCATGATCGCGTCGCAAAAAGCATCGGTGTCCTTTCAGTCCATGGTGCAAGTTCGTAATAAATTAGTAGAAGCTTACAAAGATGTTATGAGCATGCCGATCTGACAAATCGTAAAAAAATAAAGCATGGATTTCAATTCAAAACACACCGTAAAGACATTCTGTAGGCTGTCATCCCTACGCGATCCGTTGTGTTGGAAAACGTTCTACATCTATTTAGGTCGTTCATGCTTCATCAGGTTTTAAATCGAAATTATTTATTTATCCCCAACTTGCGTGTATTCCGAAATTTAGCAAGAGTAAGAGGTTTGTATTATGGCGACAGAAGCAGATTCTTCGAACCTTCCAGCAAAAAAAGGTGTGGTTGGTGGCGATTTAGCAGAAGGATTTAGCAGTTTAAATTTATTCCGCCAAGTGGGTTTGATGGTCGCTTTGGCGGCGAGCGTTGCCATAGGCTTTGCGGTAGTGCTCTGGACTCAGGGAGAAGATTATCGGCCCTTGTTTGGCCGTTTGGACAATCTAGATGCTGCCAGCGTGGTACAAATTCTGGAGCAAAATCGTATTAAATTTAAATTAGATAATAATACCGGTGCTCTGTTGGTTGCAGCTGACGATATTCATATGGCGCGCTTAAAATTAGCCGAAGTGGGTTTGCCTAACAGCAAGACGCCTGGCTTCGAATTGATGGATAAAGAGCAGCCATTAGGGACGAGTCAGTTTGTAGAAGGTACACGTTATCAACGGAGTATTGAGGGCGAATTGGCGCGTACTATCACGAGTATCAGCAGTATTCGCAGCGCACGAGTCCACCTCGCATTGCCTAAAAAAACGGTATTTGTTCGCGACTCTTCAAAACCCACCGCATCCGTGTTTGTTGAAGTGTTTGCAGGGCGAACAGTAGAACCTTCGCAAGTGAAAGCTATTATGAATTTAGTGGCATCCAGCGTGCCTGATTTAAAAATATCGGACGTGACCGTGGTGGATCAACTTGGCGATTTACTCTCAACAGGCGAAGAGAGCCAAGACTTACTCATGGCCACCAAGCAACATGAATACGCAAAAACCATAGAAGAATCTGTAATGAAACGCATTACAGGAATATTGGAGCCGGTAGTAGGAAACGGGAAGTTTCGCACTCAGGTGAGCGCCGATATAGATTTCACTGCAATCGAACAAGCTGCTGAAACCTTCAACCCCGATTTACCCGCAATGCGCAGCGAACAAAAACTTACCGAGTCAAAAAATGGAGGAGAAATCGCCGGAGGCATTCCTGGTGCTTTAACCAATCAGCCGCCGGGGACAGCGCAAGTTCCAGAGCAAGCCAACGCACAAAATAATCAACCTGCTGCAGCAAAACCCATATCGAATAACCGCGAGCAGTCAACGCGCAATTTTGAGCTAGATCGCACTGTCAGTTACACCAAACACCAACAGGGTACGCTCAAGCGTTTAACGGTCGCGGTGGTGGTGGATGATAAGTCAGTGAAAAACGCTGCAGGTGTAGAAACACGTCAACCTTGGACGGCCAACGAGTTAGAGCGCTTGTCCATTTTGGTCCGAGATGCTGTCGGGTTTTCGGCAGTGCGTGGCGATAGTGTCAATGTATTGAACGCGCCTTTTACATCTGGCATTGCAATTCCTGAAACCGAAATTCCACTTATGCCTTGGTGGGAAAAGTGGTTGATGCCCCATATAAAATCTATTGCGGGTGTTCTTATCATTATGATTTTGATTTTCGGTCTGCTGCGTCCCGTGTTTAAGAGCCTTGCGCGCAATGGCGGTAGCATTGCAGAACAAGAAGAGGCGCGCCAACTAGCGGCGCTTGAAGCAGCGGGGCTTGGTGGAATGGAAGGGATTTCCGACGAAACGGTCACGCTTTCTGGCGGCAGTGCGCTATTGTTAGGGAGTCCCGAGCAAGGTTATGAGCAGCAACTCAACGCGATAAAAGGGTTGATAGCCGATGACCCAGGGCGTGTCGCACAGGTTGTTAAAAAATGGGTAAATAAAGATGAGTAATGGTACCGACAAGCTCCCAGAAAAAGCCAAGCCAAAATTGCGAATGGTAGACCAAGCCGCCATATTATTGATGTCCTTGGGCGAACAGGATGCGGCAGAAATTCTCAAACACATGGGGCCAAAAGAAGTACAGCGCATAGGCGCGGCCATGACGCAATTGAGCAATGTACAGCAGGCGGATGTACAAGCTGTGATGGGAAATTTTTTGGAGGAAGTGCGTACCCTTACTGGCTTAGGTATAGGCGCTGACGGCTACATCCGCAAAATGCTGGTCACCGCTTTGGGTGAAGATAAAGCCAATGGTTTGATCGACAGAATTTTATTGGGTGGCAATACCACCGGCTTAGACACCTTAAAATGGATGGATGCGCGTTCAGTTGCGGATATTATTCGTAATGAGCACCCGCAAATTCAAGCGATTGTAATTGCCTATTTAGATGCAGATCAAGCTGCGGAAATCCTAACATTTTTTCCCGAAAAAGTGCGCTTGGATATTATGATGCGTGTTGCATCGCTCGACACAGTGCAGCCAAGCGCCTTACAAGAATTAAATGATATTTTAGAAAAACAATTCTCCGGCAACGCTGCTTCGCAAACCAAAGCTATGGGAGGCTACAAAGTTGCTGCAGAAATTATGAATAATTTGGATGGTTCCATCGAAGCCGACCTCATGGATTCCATTAAAGAAATTGATGAGGATATGGGCAACCAAATTCAGGATTTGATGTTTGTGTTTGACAACTTAAAAGAAGTGGACGACCGGGGTATTCAAGCGCTCTTGCGCGAAGTCTCATCCGAAGTTTTGATAGTCGCATTGAAAGGTGCCGACGACGAACTCAAAGAAAAAGTATTCAAAAATATGTCCAAACGCGCAGCAGAATTGCTACGCGACGATTTAGAAACCAAACCGCCTATGCGTCTTGCCGATGTCGAAGCGGCGCAAAAAGAAATTCTCACCACTGCACGACGCATGGCCGACTCTGGCGAAATTATGCTCGGTGGTGGTAGCGAAGCCATGATTTAATTTTTCCTGCAGTGAGTTATTAAATCATGCCAGATAAAATCTTACCCGCTCGCATTGAAGCAGATAAGTCCGGTGAGGTTCGTCCCTGGTTGTTGCCGCAAATTAATGAGCAAGGAAAAGTGCTATCGAGTGCTGAAAAGGAAGCACGTGAACGGCGTGAGCGCCTCTTGCGACAAAGCAAAGAAAAAATTGAAAACATCGAAATTCCCACGCAACAAAAAACGGGCATGACTGCCAAAGAAATGCAGGATATTTTTGACGCTGCAGAGAAGGATGGTTTTGCGCAGGGCCGTATCGCCGGTTTCGAGCAAGGCAAAGGTGAGGGTTACGAAGCGGGGCAGCAACAGGGTTTGATGGAAATGCGCGCGCAGCTCACCTTAGAGCAACAACGTTTTAAAAATATCGCCGATGCATTTTTGAAACCTCTCACAGCGCAAGACAATGATCTTGAACACATGCTACTCGATATTATTTGTTCGCTCACTCAAAGCGTCATTCAGCGGGAACTCTTAACCGACTCAACGCATATTTTGCAATTGGTAAAAACTGCTGTAGACGCATTACCCGTCGGCAGTAAAAATATTCGCATATATCTCAACCCAGATGATTTAGCTGTGTTAGAAGCCTACGCGGATGCGCAGCAAGTGGGTTGGACTTTTTTAACTGATGTGCAATTGCAGCCTGGTGGTTGCCGTATAGAAACGCCAGAAAGTCGAGTGGATTTTTCTGTATCAAAACGTTTGCAAACGGTGTTGGAACAATTTTTAACGGGCCAATTAGCGCAGCCGCTTTCCACTGAAGATGCTGACGAGGCAGATCAATAATGGCTTTTGAACGTCAATCACTGGCCAGCCGCTTACAACACTACGCGCCGCGTCGACTTGTTAATAATGAACCTATTGCAGAAGGGCGAATTACCCGGTCGGTGGGCTTAACACTCGAAGCTGTGGGGCTCAATGTTTCTGTAGGCCGCCAGTGCGAAGTGATTAATAGCGATGGTCGCCGCATTGAAGCGGAAGTGGTTGGTTTTTCTGGTGATAAAGTTTTTCTAATGCCAATAAAACGCGTTGAAGGTTTGCAACCTGGCGCGCGCGTTATTCCAGTTTCTGCTCAGCAAGGCATGCGCATTGGGCTGCAATTATTGGGTCGCGTCGTCAATGGTATCGGCCAACCACTCGACGGCAAGGGGCCATTAATTGGTGATGAATTTCTTGATTTCACCGCTCAGGATATTAATCCCTTGCAGCGCAATCCCATCAATGAAACCTTGGATGTGGGCGTGCGTGCTATTAACGCACTTATCACCGTAGGTAGAGGCCAGCGCTTGGGGTTGATGGCGGGTTCCGGTGTTGGCAAAAGTGTCTTAATGGGCATGATGACCAAATTTACTACCGCTGATATTGTTGTCGTTGGTTTAATTGGCGAGCGCGGTCGGGAGGTGAAGGAGTTTATTGATCATATTCTTGGTGAAGAAGGCATGCGTCGCGCCGTTGTTGTTGCATCACCCGCGGACGATGCGCCCTTGATGCGGCTGCGTGCATCCCAACTTGCCAGCCGAATTGCAGAATATTATCGCGATCAAGGTTTGAATGTCCTTTTATTAATGGATTCCTTAACTCGCTATGCCCAAGCGCAGCGCGAAATCGCTTTAGCGGTGGGCGAACCCCCTGCGACTAAAGGATATCCGCCCTCGGTGTTTGCAAAAATTCCGCAGCTGGTTGAACGCGCAGGTAACGCAGACAAAGGCCAAGGTTCCATCACTGCCTTTTATACAGTACTGACAGAAGGCGATGATTTACAAGATCCCATCGCTGACGCCGCTCGTGCAATTTTAGATGGCCATATTGTGTTGTCACGTAAATTAGCAGAAGAGGGGATTTATCCTGCAATTGATGTTGAGGCATCTATTAGTCGAGCGATGCAAAATATTGTGTCGGATGATCATTTAAAATCCATGCAACGTTTTAAACAATTGTTATCGCGCTACCAACAAAATCGGGATCTCATTGCGATTGGCGCCTATGTTCCAGGGGCTGATGCGGAAACGGATCTTGCAATTGAGCGCTTTCCTCATTTGCGCGCATTTATTCAACAAGGTATCCAACAGCCTGTACTCATGCCTGAATCCTTAGCCAATTTGCAGGTGGCACTTAAATCTTCCAATAAAAATTCTGGCCCCTTAGCTGCTCAACATCAGCGCCGGTAAAAACCTTAACAGCTTCAGAGTAAATTTGTTCATAGAATCCTAAATTAGGTACAACATAGTGGCAGAATCTCGCGCAAAACGAATGCAGATAGTGTTGATGTTAGCGGAGCGCGATGAACAAAAGTTAGGTGCATTGCTCGGCCAATGTCGAACGCAAGTGGAGGCTGAAATTGACCAATTGCACCAATTGGATGATTATGCAACGCAATACCTGCAGCAGTACTCAGAGCGAAAATCTGCCGTTAAAGCTCATGAACTCATTGCATACAGTAGTTTTATTCAGCGTTTGGGCGATGCCCGTAAAGAACAGCAAATGCGTGTTGAGCGAGCGGAGCGGCAGT
>JACCDR011218388.1_pt1 | contig 10712 bp, 7 predicted proteins | sample 7446431 | NCBI WGS metagenome assembly JACCDR01 (sample SAMN15323443, study PRJNA562643) | freshwater metagenome | isolation source: river surface water | place: USA:Blue River Watershed | collected 2017-08-17 | reverse complement strand
GCGCCTGGGCACGCCCGAAGACGTGGCCCGCGCCGTGGGTTTTTTCATCAGCCCGCACAGCAGTTTCATCACCGGGCAGGTGCTGTACGTGTGCGGGGGCGCCAGCGTGGGCAGCGTCACCATCTGAGACCGTCGCCCGCCCAAGGCCTTACAAGAAACAAAAGGGTTGCAGCCTGGGCGGTGCCAGCATTCCACCCTCACCCCAGCCCTCTCCCTGGAAGGGAGAGGGCGCCCAAGCAGCCGCCTCTGGCCAGGACGGCGGTGCTGCAAGGCTTGCTCCCTCTCCCTTTCAGGTAGAGGGCTGGGGTGAGGGTGAGGGTGAAAACTTCGAACAGCCCGTTTCTTCGCCAACACCGAGCGCCACCACGGGCCTGGGATGCTCGTGAGCAAAGGTCACTTGCTTACTCTGCTCACCACCTCGGGGGGCGGCGGCGGCCACGCCGCCTAGGGGCGCTCTCAGGCCCCGCCGACGGTGCTTCAACCCATCTGCGTCAGGCTGAGGTTGTTGCCGTCGGGGTCGTTGAACCAGGCCACGTGGGCCGACCCGTCAGGTGCGGCCCACACGCCCGCCACATCCTGGCCAAAGCCGGGGTAGATCAAGAACTTCACACCCTGCGCCGTCAGCGCCTGCACGGCGGCGTGGATGTCGGGCACGTCAAAACCCAGCACCGTGTGCGGGTGGGGTTTCCATCCGGCCACGTCGGACAGCCGCAGCGTCGCGCCGTTCAGGTCGAAGACCGCAGCAAAAGGGTCTTCGGCCACCAGCCGCAAACCCAGGGTGTCGCGGTAGAAGGGCAGTGCGGCCGCGCGGTTGGCGGTGTGCACCATGGTGATGGCCCGGGCGGCAGCCCGTGTGGGCATCGTTATTCTCCAGAAGGTGGTGGGCCATGCTGGTCTGACGGGGATGGCTTCGCAATCCCCAGTTTCGCGCCTGCTGCCCGCTCTGCAGGGCCCGGCGTTGCCTGCGGCGTATGCTTGCGTTCACATCTGTTTCAACCCGCACAGGCCCCACCTCGGGCCCCCACCCGACATGAATGACCGCCTGGCACGCGCCGACGTTGCGCTTGAACAAACCTGGGACCTGAGCGACCTGTTTCTGTCTCTTGACGACTGGCAGCTTGAAGTTGACGCGCTGCAGGCCGACAGCGGCGCGCTTGAAGCCCACAAAGGCCACCTGGGCGACAGCGCGCAGGCGCTGTGCGCGGCGCTGGACACCATCGAAGCCCTGCAGGCGCGGGCCTTGCGTATGCTGACCTATGCGCACCTGTTGAACGCCCAAGACGGCACTGATGCCCGCTACCAGGCGGCCAGCGCCCAGGCGCAAGCGCTGTGGGCGCAACTGGACGCCCGCACCGCTTTTGCCAACGCCGAAGTGCTGGCCCTGCCCGAGGGCCGGGTGGAAGCCTTCATCAGCCAGCATCCGCCCCTGCAGCCCCATGCCGTGAGCCTGCGTGAACTGCTGGAAACCTTGCCGCACCGGCTGCAACCCGACACCGAGCAGACCTTGGCCGCGTTGGGCCAGGTGCTGAATGCGCCCTATGAGGTGTACCAGCGTTCCAAGATGGGTGACCTGCAGTTTGCCCCGTTCACCGATGCACAAGGTGTCACGCACCCCAACTCCTTCAACCTGTACGAGTCCCGCTACGAAAGCCATGCCGACGTCAGCGTCAGGCGGGGGGCCTGGGCCTCGTTCAGCACCGGGCTGAAGGCCTACAACCACACCTATGCCAGCACGTTGGCCAGCGAGATCAACAAAAACGTGGTGCTGGGCCGCCTGCGCAAGCACCCCAGCACCGAGGCTTACCTGCTGCAGGCGCACAAGGTGCCACAGGCGCTGTACAGCAATGTGCTGCAGCAGGTGCAGGCGGGTGTGGCACCCCACATGCGGCGTTATGCGCGTCTGCGCCAGCGGGTTCTGGGCCTGGACCGGCTGCTGTATTGCGACATCAAGGCGCCGCTGGACCCCGACTACGAGCCCGCCATCGGTTTTGACGCCGCCAGCGAACTGATCGTGCAGGCGCTGCAACCGATGGGGCCTGAATACGTGGGCTTTGTGCGCCAGGTGCTGGGGCGGCGTTGGGTAGACAGGGCCGACAACATCGGCAAGGCCTCGGGTGGCTTTTGCGCCTCGCCCTACGGTGTGCACCCCTACATCCTGATGACCTGGACCGACACCATGCGCAACGCCTTTGTGCTGGCGCATGAACTGGGGCATGCGGCGCACTTTGGCCTGGCCATGCAGGTGCAGCGTTTCACCAACATGCGCCCGGGCATGCCCTTTGTGGAGGCGCCGTCCATCATGAACGAGATGCTGCTGGCGCGGCACATCCTGGCCCAGGGCGGCGACGCGCGGCTGCGGCGCAGCGTCATCATGCAGGTGCTGGGCACCTTCCATCACAACTTCGTCACCCACTTGCTGGAAGCCGAACTGCAGCACCGCATCTACGCCCAGGCCGAGGCCGGCCGGGCCGTCACGGCCGAACTGCTGAACGCCTGCAAGGGCGACATCCTGGCCGGCTTTTGGGGCGACACGGTGCACATCGACGACGGCGCGCGCATGACCTGGATGCGCCAGCCCCACTACTACATGGGCCTGTACCCGTACACCTATTCTGTGGGCCTGGTGGCGGCCACCGCCATGTCGGCCGTGGTGTCCCAAGAGGGCGCCCCTGCGGTGCAGCGCTGGCTGCAGGTGTTGAAGGCCGGCGGCACCCGCAAGCCGCTGGAACTGCTGCAGATGGCGGGCCTGGACCTGCGCACGGCCGAGCCGGTGCACGCCGCTGTGGCCTATGTGGGTGAACTGGTGGACGAGTTGGAAGCCGCCTTCGTGGCGTGAAGTTCAAAGCCGCGTTCGCGGCGTGAAGCACGAAGCCGCCTTCGCGGCCTGAAGCCCCGCGTGCGGCCCGGCTGGCCGGGGCTACAGCCGCACGTCCAGCGTCGCGTTCAGATTGGGCCGGGTATAACGGTCTATATTGCTGTATTCGCCGTTGGCCTGCACCGTGCGTGTGCTGCCGTTGGGCGGGCCAAAGGGCTGCACGCCGGCGCTGGCGGCCAGCCGCAACGAAAGGCCGGGCTTGAAGGTCCACTGGCCGTACAGGTCCACCGTGGTGGTGCGTGAACGTTCCTGCTGCTGGTCCAGCGCCACACGTGTGGTGTAGCGCGGGTTCAGGCCCAGGCTGCCACCCACATTCAAGGGCACGCCGGTCAGGCGCTGGTCAAAGCCCAGGGTCGCTGTCCAGGGCTGCTGCCCGTCCAGCCGGTTGTCGGGGCCGGGCAGCGCGGCCACGCTGGAGCGGTAAAAGTTCAACGATGCACGCAGGTTCAGCGCCTTGGCGTGGCCCAGCAGCTGGGGCAGCAGTTCGGCGGCGCGGCCCTTCACCTCCAGTTCCACGCCGCTGGTGGTGGCCTTGCTGAAGTTCACGGGCTGTGCCACATAACGCGGCGCACGACCCACGGACTCGGGTTGCAGCGTGGTGGTGGTGCGCACCAAGTCGGTAATCTGGCGGTGAAACAGGCCCACGCTCCACAGGCCGCCGCCGGCCAGGTACTTCTCAAAAGCCACGTCCAGCCCCGTGGCCAGCTCGGGCCGCAAGGCCGGGTTGCCGATGCGGTCGGGTTGCAGCGCGGTGTTGGCCAGGCGGGTGTCGGTGTAGTTGCTGTTGATGGAGGGCCGTGCCAGCAGCGTGCCCGGGTTGGGGGCCTTGTAGCTGCGCGTCAGGCTGGCGCGCACCATGTCGCGGCCCTTGGGGTCCAGCTTCCAGGTCAGGTGCAGCAGCGGCGACAGCACTTCGCTGCTGTTTTGCGTGGGCGTGTCGCTGTTGCGGCTGCGGGTCTTGATGCTTTCGTAACGCAAGCCCAGGTACATCTGCCACTGGGGTGAAATCTCCCACTCGTCCTGGGCAAAAAACGCCAGGCGCTGCACCTGGGCGTTGAAGGGCTGGCCTTCAAATTCGGGCTGCAGCAACACACCTTGGTCGGTCACGGTGCGGTACTCGTTGCGGCGGCTGTGCTCCAGGTCCCAGCCGGCCGTCAAGCTGTGGGCTTCGCCCATCAACAGGCTGTACTTGCCGGCTTGGGTGTAGCTGAGCTGTCGCCCGCCCCCCACGGTGCGCAGTGTCTCGGTGCCTTGGCGATGGTTTTTCACATCGAAGGACCACCCGTTTTCGCGCACCCCGGCGCGCAGTTCTATGCGCTGGTCGTCCTTGAAGCGGTACTTCCAGGTCAGGTTGCCACTGTGGTTCAGCCAGGTGCCGTTTTGCCGGCTGTCGTCGTCCAGCACCGGCGTGCCGCTGAAAACCCGCGTCTCTTGGCGCGTGCTGTTGTTCCAGTAGCCTTTCTGAAAGAAGGTTTGCAGCGCCACATCTTGGTCGTCGCTGATCTTCCAGTTCACACGCGGGCCCGCGTTGTAGCCATGGCCCCACACCTCCTGGCGGCCCACCTGTTCAGCCGCTGCGGGCAGCGCACTGTCGGCCGAAGGGCCCAGGCGTTCTGTTGTGTTGATGTTCTCGCGCCGCCATTCAAAGGCCGACACCGGCAGCGACACCGACCACCCGCCCTTGCTTTCGCCCCAGGTGACGTTCACATTGCCCTGCGGCCGGCCCAGGCCGCTGGAAAGGCCCAGCCGCAGGTCGCGCTGCGACCGCCGGGGGGCGTCTTTCAAAATGATGTTGATGGTGCCGGCGATGGCCTGCGCGCTTTGGTCGGCGGTGGGTGCGCGCAGCACCTCGATGCGTTCAATCTGCGACGGGCTCAACTGGTCCAGCGCAAAGCCGGGCGGCGCGCGGTCACCGTTGATCAGGATTTGTGTGTAGCCCGCACCCAGCCCACGCATGCGCGGGCCGTCGCCCGCCACGTTCACGCCCGGCAGCCGGCGCAACACGTCCAGCGCGTTGGTGTCGCCGTACCGGTCCAGTTCGTCGCGGCCGTAAATCTGCTTGGCCACGCTGGCGGCGCGGCGCAGGTCGGTGGCGCTTTGCCGCGCGGCAATCTCCACGCGCTGCACGCTGCTGGGCTGGTTGCCACTGGGCTCGGGCTGGCCAGCGCCGGTGTCTTGGGCGTGCGCGGCGGCTGACGCCAGCGCGCCCAGCACGAAGGCGAATGCGCGCCGGCCCTTCATTCGGCGCGCCATCGAGCCCGGGGCGGTGCAGGGTGCGGCGGCTTGGGGCCTTGCGGGCGTTTGAGGCAAAAGGGCGGTGGGCAACGGGCAGTCTCCTGGGGCGGTTGCAGGGGCCCAGGAAGCCCCGTGCTGACGATGGCATGTTGCCAGATGTGGAGCCGTGCACTGCGCTGCCCAGAAGCTGACCGGGCGATGCCCAGTCGCCATCAGCAGGCCGGGCCAGACACCAGCGTTATCCCTCGGTCACCCGGTTGCGTCCGTTGCGCTTGCTGGTGTAGAGCGCAGCGTCGGCCCGGCTGATCACGTCTTCGGGGCTGTCCCCGGCGCGCGACTGCGTCACGCCAACGCTCACGCTGACCTGCAGTTGGCCTTCAACCGGCGCCGACATCACCGCCTCGCGCAGCCGCCCTGCCAAGGCCAGGGTGTCGGCCCTGGTGCCGCCGCGGGTGACCACCATGAACTCCTCGCCGCCCCAGCGCGCCAGCACGTCGCGGTCGCGCAGCGCCGACTGAAGGCGTTGTGCCACCTCGACCAGCACGCGGTCGCCCACCAGGTGGCCATGTTCGTCGTTGATGCGCTTGAAGTGGTCCAGGTCCAGCAGCAGCAACGAAAAACCGACCTTGCGTTGGCACAGCGCGGTCAGCAGCTCGCTGGTCTTGTTGCGGTTGTAGGCCTGGGTCAGCGAGTCCTTCAGCGCCGCGTCCAGCAGCGTGGTGAAGTTGCGTTCAGCGGTGGCGGCGTCTTGGCTGTCGTCCAGCGGCACCATGCCGCTGGCATGGCCCGAGTGGAACTCGCGTGCGAACAGCTCGTTGATGTTGGCCAGCGCCCGGCACAGCGTCTGCTGGCGTGTGTGGCGCGCCAGCAGGCTCAGGTGCAGTTCCACCAGTGCGCGCTCAACAGCGGTGTAGGGGTGGCTGCGCAGGAAACAGCCCTCGTACATGTCGCTGCGGCAGGTGAACAGCTCGCCGTGGTCAACCTGCATCGAGTGCACACGCAGCATCTGCGCGCGGCGTTGGCTGATGTGCAGCGTGTGGTCGTCGAGCCCGGCGTTGAACAACAGCACCCCTTCGCGGCGCACCGCATAACGCGTGGCTGGTCCCAAAAAGCCGAACATCGAGGCGATGCGCGTTTCGTCCAGGCTGCGCTCGCCCAACGACTGCAGCAGTTCCACCATGCCCTGGCCGAGCAGCTGCGACAGCTGCGCCAGTTCGTGCTCCCGCGAGTCCAGGCCCAGCAGATGCTGCAGGTGCTGTTTGGCGGCCAGCAGCGTGGCCGGCGGGCAGCCGGCGGGCACGGCGATCCAAATCCCTTCGCGGTCCAGCGCCACACAGCGGTGCCCGGCCGGCGCGGCCGCCGGGTCGCGCAGCAGCAGCAGCGGCCCCAGCGTGTTAAGCAGCTGCGGCAGTGGCCGGGTGTTTTCAGCCATCCTCGCTGCAGACGATGCGCGTGAAGCGGCTCTTGTCCAGCTCGGCTTCGTAGTAGCCGTGTTCCACCATCTGATCAAGCCGCAGCCGCTGGATCAGCGCGTCAAAACGCATCGTCAAGCGCGGCAGGGCTTGGGCCAGCACGGCCACGTCGGCGTGGTTGTAGGCAAAGCTGGGCAGTGTGGTTTTTTCGGCCACCACCTGGCCTATGGGCACCATGCTCAACGGCGAAAAGTAGGTGCCCACCGTGACCACCACGCCACCCGGGCGCACCCAGTCGTAGGCCTGCTCCAGCGCCTGTCGTTCGGCCAGCGTGTCCTTGCCAGCGGCGTCGACCACGATGTCGAAGGCCGGCTGCGCCGATGGGTCTGCACAGGTCGCCAGGCCTGTTTCGGCGCAACGCGCCAGCCGCGCGGGCAGGCGGTCGTGCACCCACACGCGGGCGTCGCCCAGCTGCTGCCACACGGCCGCCAGGGCGCAGCCCACCGCGCCCGCGCCCACCACCAGCACGCGGCTGCCGGCCAGCGGCGTGTGCAGGCGGTGCATGCCGTGCACGCCCACCAGCAGCGGCTCGATGAAGGTGAGCAGGTCGCGGCGCCCGGCGGGCACTTCCAACGTGGCGGCCACCGGCACGGCCGACCAGCCACAAAAGCCACCATGCAGCCCCGCCAGGCCGCGGTAGGCCAAGGTGCTGCAGAGGTTGGGTTGGCCGGCGCGGCAGCGCTCGCACTGGCCGCAGGCGTCCAGCGGCAGCACCGCCAAGAAGCGACCCAGCAGCGCCTTGTCGACCCCCGCGCCAACGGCTGCCACCGTGCCGCCGTATTCCTGGCAGGGAATCAGCGGCGCGGCGACGCCGGTCCTCGGGTGCGGGGCCGCGTTGATGATGAACGGGCCCTCCATGAATTCGTTGATCTGGGTCTGGCTGAGACCGGCGTCGGTGACGCGCAGCAGCACTTCGCCAGCGGCGGGCGCAGGGCGCGGCAGGGTCTCCAGGCGGATGTCGCGGCGGCCGTGGTAGCGCAGGGCCAGCATGTCGGTGCTCATGGGGTAGATCGTGGTGTAGGGGCTCAGTGGTTTGTCGGCCCAACCGGCACGTTCTTGAGCCGCACACGACGACGGCGTGTCACGTCTGTGACCGTGTGCACCGGCCGGAAACCCCGTCGTTGCCTGCGATCTGGCCGGCGCTGCCAAACCACGGGGGTCTTGCCAGGCGGCGCCTGCGGCACCCTGGGGCGGGTGCCAGGCCGTCGCACACGGGGGCGAGCGCCGCGCATTCGTGGCTGATTTGCAGGTCGGGCGCCTGTGCGGCCCGCGCTTTCTGGGCGATACGCCCCCCTGCGGACGCGCGTTGTAGCCAGGGCCCCGCACGTTGTGGTGGCCCACCGGTTAAGGCGCGGCGGCCATCGCGCCGTTGGCCGCAGGGCCCGGGCCGCTGCTACAACGACGCGATGGTGATGGCAACCCCTTGGGCCCCGGCGGCCTGGCGCTGTGTCCGCGCGACTTGCTGAAGCCGGCGGCGATGAAACAGGCCGCGATGAGGCAGGACGAGCTTATGCTGGACCACGGCCGCTGTCAGGGCCAGCAGGTGTTGGCAAGCAGACCGACGGCGTGATGGCACTGGTGGGGCAGCTGGTGAGGGCGGTGGTTTAGCGCGTGTGGGGTGTCAGCCCCTGGGGCGCTGAAAGGGAATAGGCGCATACCGCACACTCTGCAGCCGCAGCGTGTTCCGGCTCAGCGCCACGGCCTGGCCTGCCCGTTCATCAGCACCGCTAAAGAGTTCGCCAACAGGGAGATCAGCCGTGGCACAGACCGACCGGCACTACAAGATTCGGCAGTGTCTCTCAAGCGGCCGCTGCGTAACGCGCGACTTCCTGCTGCGGGAACTGGAGATCTCACCAGCGACGCTGAAGCGAGACTTGGCCTTGCTGCGTGACCGTCTGAACGTGCCGCTGTCGTACGACCACCAGCAGCGGGGCTGGCGTCTGACAAGCGGGCACCAAGCCCAGGGCACCCAGGTGGAGCTGCCTGGCCTTTGGCTCAGTGCCGAGGAAATTCATGCCTTGTTGACCATGCAGCACCTGCTTTCGAATTTGGACGCAGGCGGACTCTTGGCGCCACACATCCAGCCGCTGCAAAGCCGCCTTAACCAATTGCTGGCCAGCGCTGCACCGCCCAATGCTGACGTTGCAAGGCGCATTCGTGTACAGACAGTGGGCGCGCGCACCATACACCTGCCTCACTTCCAGGCTGTAGGCGCTGCCTTGCTGCGGCGAAGCCGTTTGCTCATTCAATACCGTGCCCGTTCGGTCGCTGACCAAGCGCAGCCGCCCACCTTCCAGCCCCATGCCCCGCCCAGCCCGGCCGCCGTCAGCCGGCCCGTCAGCGAGCGCGAGGTGTCACCCCAACGCCTGGTGCACTACCGTGACAACTGGTACCTGGACGCCTGGTGCCACCTGCGTGGTGCGCTGCGCAGTTTCAGTGTCGATGCCATCGGCCAGGTGCAGGTGCTGAACCGCGCCGCCATTGACGTTTCTGAAGCGGAGCTGGACGACACCCTGGGTGCGGGCTACGGCATCTTTGCCGGAAAGCAAGTGGCCTGGGCGCGGCTGCGGTTCACGGCAGAACGTGCGCGGTGGGTGGCCTCTGAACGCTGGCACAAGCTGCAGCGCGGTTGGTATGACCACGATGGCAGCTGGCTGCTGGACCTCCCTTATGCAGACCCGCGTGAACTGGTGATGGACATCCTGCGCCACATGCCTGACGTGCAGGTGATGTGGCCCGACGAGTTGGCCAACGAGGTGCGCAAGCGCCTGCAACTGGGCCTGCAGCGCATGGGCCCAGGATGAAGGCGCAGTGGATGGATGTACAGTGTTTGCGGGTTAGGCGGGGTCATCTGGTGAGCCCAAGACGTGCCACAGTCCCATCCAAGAAAAGAGAGGAGCGAATCAATGACCGATTGGCAGCAGAACATTCAAGAGTGGCGTGCGTTGTCACCTGAAGAGAAGCTGCGCAGACGGTGGGCGTCGATACCGCTCAGCGTGGCGCGCAGTTTTGCCGCGGCTGGCGAACCGGTGGATTTGGCAGCCTTGGAAGCTGCACACGCGCAGCGCATCTTTCCAAGCGTCGGTAGCGTGCCCAACAAGCGCTAAGGACTGCGACGTCGCTGGGCGGCTGGGTAGGCTGAAGAGTTGCCCATGTGGCGAGAGCGGGTATGCCAAAAGCACTCTTCGGGTTTTCAACATTTGATTCATCTGCTGCGTAGGGAGCATCTGTGACAACCGCTGATCAAGGCCACCAGTGGCTTGCCCAATCGTTGGGGTTGCCGCCTGAAGCATCACCATTTCCGTGGCAATCACGTCTGCTGCAGCAATTCTTGCGTGCCGAGATACCGGCCGCCTTGGACTTGCCCACCGGTCTTGGCAAGACTTCGGTGATGGCGATTTGGCTGGTAGCGCGCGCCCTTGGCGCGCTGGTGCCGCGACGTTTGGTTTACATCGTGGACAGGCGCGCAGTGGTGGACCAGGCTACGGGCGTCGCAGAGCAACTGCGGGCCTGGGTAGACGCTACGCCAGACTTGCGCATGGCGCTTGGCCTCACAACTTCGCTGCCTATTTCCACACTGCGCGGACAGCACGTCGACAACAGGCAGTGGTTGGCAGACCCGGCCATGCCAGCCATCGTCTTGGGCACAGTAGACATGGTGGGCTCACGCTTGCTTTTCCAGGGCTACGGTGTGTCGAGAAAGATGCGTTCGTATCACGCAGGCCTGCTCGGCGCTGACGCGCTGCTGGTGCTCGATGAAGCCCATTTGGTGCCAGCGTTTGAGCGGTTGATCGAAAAAATCGCCACTGGCGTCGATGCGGCAGGTCGGCCTTTGGGCGCCTCACTCACCGATCAAGCCATGGTGGTCCCGCCGCTGCGGTTTCTCTCACTCTCTGCCACCGGGCGCCCGCGCAGCAGTGGCTGCGCTTTTTCGCTGGACGAAGATGACCGTTCGCACCCGGTCGTAAGTCAGCGCCTGACTGCGCGAAAAAGTATCACGCTGTTGGGCCAGGTCGGTTCCAAAGACTTGCCGGACGCACTCGCGGCTCAAGCGTGGCGGCTGTCGGACCATGGCAGTCAAGCTCACCGCATTATCGTTTTCGCCAACAGTCGCGATCACGCGCAGAGGG
>JACCDR012214167.1_pt1 | contig 10713 bp, 7 predicted proteins | sample 7446431 | NCBI WGS metagenome assembly JACCDR01 (sample SAMN15323443, study PRJNA562643) | freshwater metagenome | isolation source: river surface water | place: USA:Blue River Watershed | collected 2017-08-17 | reverse complement strand
GCGCTATGGGCGAAGAACAGCGAGTACATCTGGGGCAACACAGTCCTGCTGATGGCACACCACGTCGTCTGCAAGGTTGTTGACGGCCAGCCGTCGCCGCTTGACGGAACTGCCATCTGCAAGTCGCGCTATGAGGCCAAGATAGTTCAGGTGAGGGAACTGGCAACCGACGTTGCACACCACTACAACACCAAGGAGGCATACGCAACACCAAGCGGGCTTATAGTACCCGACACAATGGCTGAGATGAAAAAGTGCGTCACAATACATTCTATGGGCAAGGGCGCACCTGAAGGCATGGAGGTTGGATACGCAGCCTACTACAACGGGATGTCACGTGTCAAGCTGGACATGAATGGAGTCCAGTGGCTTGTGTTGAGGTATGACGACATCATCATGTACGGGGATGGCACAGTTGAATGAGGCCTCGCTTGCAGCCGATGCTGGCTATCCGAGTGAGTATGTGATAGCGCGGTTTGTCATAGAGCGCTTCTCAAGGGAGAACAAGTACGTTTCCGTGCCAAACCCTGATGAGGCTGCATTCCTAGCCGCTGGCATACCTGAGTCCCAGCAGGACAGGATAAGCTGTGCCTGCCCTGAATATGTGGCAATCCTTGACACCTACATGGATGCGCACTGCACAAGCGACTGGCGCATGCTGATGAGCATGTACGCATCCGAGCAGTACATCTGCAAGCAGCTACGCCAGCCAGTTGACACGAAGGAGCTTGACGGTGTGGCCAAGGAACGTGCATTCGGGGCTAGGTCGGAGCTTATCCTTGAGGCACCGAAGGTAAGGAAGTCAATAGCCGAGTTCGCCGAAATCGTGTTCGGCGGAGGCTCGATAGGCAAGGCTGGTGAGGCTGCCCACAGGGCTAGGGTCAGGAATGTTGTCGATCCATCCATGCAGGCAGGGAGTGTGACAGGGTAGCAATGGGCATAAAGGGGGACATATCCGACGTATGGGAGGTCATCGAATGGTGGGAACTCCCTGAAGAGTTCACCGGGCGCGGCTACAAATGCCCGAAGAAGGTTCTTGTCGGGTGGGGGAGGAAGCCTATTGACAGGTTCGAGATCAACCTTCCAAGGCCTCCTTCCGATCCGCGCTTGATCCGCAACTTCTACGAAGAGCGCTTCAACAGGGTATGGTCAAGGACACCAGACCACCCTGAATGGGATGACGAATACCTTATCGAGATGGCCAACACCAAGCACTCCAAGATGGGCAAGGTGGAGTCGAAGTGGTGGTGGAGGACGCATGCCAGCGACTCTATGGTGGACTATGCCGAATGGCACTGGAAGCGGCGCAAGGATGGTGAGTGGATTGTAATAGACAGCACAGTGACATGGCTGCCCGGCATGTTCTGGTGCTTCCGCCATTGGGTCAAGGTTGACGGCGAATTGGCGATGTACAGCGGGCTTCAACTGCTTGTCAGCTACATCCTCCACTGGGACACGACAGAGGGCAACGGCTACGGCATCATCTGGCTGAAGCGTCGCCGCTTGGGTGGCACCATCCTCATTTTCTGGGAGGGCTTGAACCACACCATGCTGCACCAGAACGCCAACATGGGTCTCATGGGCAACTCGAAGGATGAGGTAGAGGAGGACTTCCAAGAGAAGATGGTGCCCATGTGGAGGAACCTCCCTGCGTTCTTCCGTGTGGAGAACTCAGGCACAAGCGACCCGAAGACAGGCTTCAAGTTCAAGGCTGAAGCCCGTGGCGGATCGGCGAAGTTCACAGGTGCGAAGGGGAACCAGTCCAACGTGTACATAGCCGCGAGGTCAAACAGCAAGCAGACATTCGACCGCTTGAAGCTGACCCGGTTTGTGTTTGACGAGTTTGCCAAGCTGTCCTACAACCCTTACAAGGCTTGGAGGGAGATCAAGCGGACGTTCGAGCGCATGGGCAGGATCATTGGCCGCGCTAGGATGGTGTCCACTGCCGAGGAAATCCACAGCAGCAACATCTTGGCCGCATCCGACATGGTGTATGACTCTGTTCCAAGCCGTGGTCATGACGGGAGGACAGGCACTGGCATGAGGCTGATGTTCTTCCCTGCATGGGCTTGGCTGTGGATCGAGGACATCATATTCATCGGCAGGTTCGGTGAGCCTGTCATAGAAGACCCCACCCCCGAACAGCTTGAGTGGCTGTGCAAGGAATACCCGCACAACGCACACAGGTACAGGATGGGCGGGGCGAAGGCTTGGATGGAGAGGGAGATGGCCGCGCTTGAATCAGCCAACCGTGAGGCATTCAGGAGGCAGTACCCGAACACACCAGAGGAGGCGTTCCGTGGTGATGCCAGCAGCGCGCTTATAGACGCTGAGAAGGTTGCCAACATACGAGAAGCGCTTGACGAGGAGGTCAGTGCAGGTGTCAGACTGTGGCAGCAACTCACGATCAGGTGCAGGATAGAGACAGTCCGGCCAGTCAGGTCTGTGCTTAACAACCAGCAGACCATGATCGACATGCTCCACCACCCTGACGGCATGCAGATGATCCCAGACCCAGATGGCGACTGGATTGTCAGGCGTGACTTTTTCGACTCATGCGGAAAGGACTGGCATCCCAACAGGGTGTTGTCCAAGAGGAGGATCGACGGTATGCACATGGAGCCAGCGCCCAACCACTCGTTGTGCTTCCTAGGTGTTGACCCGATTGACTCCGACAAGGACCACGTGAAGGAGAAGCACCTGTCTGACATGGCAATATGCGCCTTCAGGATGTTCGATCCCCGCTTGGACAATTCATCGAATGATGGCAGTGCGTCAGGCATAAGGAGTTATTCACCAGTCATGATGTATGCCAAGAGGCCGAGGTCGGCTACCGAAGCGTTTGTCGAACTGGCCAAGTGCATGGTCTTGCTTGGTTCAAAAGCCCATATAGAAGCCCAGAAGGGGAGCGCGCTGATGCGTGAGCTCAAAACCTACGGCATGGGTTCCATGATAGCCTCTAGGCCGATAACCACATTCACCCAAGCTAGGATAACCAAGGGACTGACGGCATCCGACTTCTCTCAGGGGACACATGCCAGCGACGACCTCTACGACCTTTCCATACAACCGATAGTCAATGAATGGGTGTTGCAGTATGCCACGCCGCACAACTGCCCGTTCCCAAGGTTCTGGGACGAGTGCCGCGACCTTGACCGATCTGACATGCGTAGGTTCGACGTGTTTGTCGCCTTCATGTTCTCCATACTGGCTGCATGGGGCGGTGCGGTGGCCGAGCCGAGGAAAAACAAGTATATTGCGCAGGGAAAAGCCCCGGCCAAGACTGTCAGGCTTGGGCATGACCCGTATAAATTCGCATTGTGAGACATGCTGATTAAGCCAGAAGCATACGGAAAGGAAGAAATTCCAAGGGATGAGAACGGGTTCCCCAAGACCAATCTTCCCCAGACAACAAAAAACCGTGACGAGTATTACGCCGCTTGGATACATGCTGCGTACACAGCCGCGTCAGGGTACTGGGGAGGTCTGGGATGGGGCAACTACATCGGCAGGTCGAATTACGGTAGGTCTTGTGACGGATACAGGTCTGAGATATTCAGGCTCAGGCAGATGATGCTTGGTGCCCAGTCAGAGCAACCGTACATTGACAGGTTCTCCCTCCAGACAGGGGAGACATCACGCTTCGGCGCTGGAGGAAGCCCCGATTTCCTGCTTGAGGCCGATCCAAGAATCCTGAAGATAGCGCCGCAACTCGCATCAAAGGTGAAGGCTAGGATGTTCAGGTATCCCACAGTCCCGTCCGTGTCCGCTGGTGACCCCGAAAGCACCACTGCCAAGCAGTCCATGTACATGATGGACCTGTTCAAGTCTAGGCCGCAGAACAGGATGTGGGCGGCCGCGCAGTCGGCTGCTATGGGCATGCAAGCCCCGACAGACAGGCGTACCGAGGATGAGGTGCAGATGGATTACGAGGAGGGTGAGTACAAGGTTGAGCTTGAGATTGCGTATGAGGCACTGCTCCAGCGCAGCCTAGAGATGACAAGGTACGATGATGAAGCGCGCCGCAGGGCAGGCGAGCAAGGCATGCTTCCCGGAGGAATTGGATGCGTTGCCATCAAGCTAATGCCTGATGGCAGGGTGACTGCCGAGTCTGTCATACCTGAGAACTGCCTGTTCCCTTGGCGTGACCAGTTTGACTTGCGCCACATACCCTACATAGGCGTGTTCAGGCGTGTTCAGGTAGGCCAGATAGACGAGGAGGCTGGAGGCTTGTCTGAAGAGGAGATCAACGACATCTACAAGCGCGGGATGCGCAGTGCGGGCACACTCGGATGGGGTCCTAATGATTACGGCACAGCCAACGGCCCACGTGAAGCGGTAGTCCTTGACCTCTGGTGGTACGACTGGATGGAGATCAGCTACAAGGCCACCGACAAGGCTGGCAAGCCGACCGATTACAGGATCATACCAGATTCAAAGCTGCTCCCGGACGAGTACGCCAAGGGCAAGTCAAGGCGTGTCCCCAAGAAAGTGAAGAAGGTTTGCGGTGCAAGCTGGGTTGTCGGAACGGATGTGTTCTACAACCTCGGACCCATGCCATACCAGCCGTGTGTGGCACCTAGCGATCCCGTCCTTCCGATAGTGGTGTCGATGCAGTCGGAGAACGGTTTTGCCCCTGAGTCTATGGGGCGGAATGCCGAGGTCCCGCTTAACAACATCCAGCTCAGCCACATGAGGATACAGAACATATCCTCCATGAACGGACCCAACGGGCTCGGCTATTATGAAGAGCTGCTTGCTGAAGTTGCCGCTGACGAAGGGACTACCGCAGACAATATCATGCGCAAGTTCAGGGCAAGCGGACTGTTGAAGATGCACATATCCGACCAGTTTCTTCAGCGGGCTGACGCGGCCCCGCTTGTCCCGATAGCCGCCAATGACCAGAGCCTTCCCCTTGCCACGGAGTTCCAGACATTCGCCCACTGGCTTCAGGTGCTGAAGCTGAACATGGGACTGTCCGATGCCTCGTTCGGAGGTGTGGAGGAACGCAAGGGCAAGGCTGTTGTTGAAGCCGAGCTTGCACAGAGCGAACAAGGTTTCTGGACACTCACATCAGCCATGACTAGGCTTGGCAGGGATGTCAGCAGGGTGATGGTTGCGTTTGCAACAGCCGCATGCTTCGATGACAGGATGCAGCAGACATGGCGTGACATGGTAGGCGACGAGGTGGTTGACACTGTGCGCGGTCTGGCAAAGGAGGCATACGCTGGCAGCAAGAATGCAGCGGTGCTTGAATCTGTCGGCATAGATGTCCTGCCTTACCCAGACCCGATGCTTATGAACAGCCTGAACATGATGGTTCAGAACGGGGTGACTGGCAACAGCCCGATAATGACCATGCACGAGGCGTTGCGTGTGCAGAGGCTGCTGTCAAGCGGGCGCGTGAACAAGGCGGTGTCATTGTTGCGCAGGTATGAGAAGCAGCGCCAGCAGCAGGCTGAGAAATCGCAGGCGGCTATGGCCGAGCAACAGATGATGATGCAGCAGCAAGCCATGCAGATGCAACAGCAGTCCAAGCAGATGGACAGCCAGATGAAGGCTGAAGCCGATGCCATGAAGATCAACCTCGGATACGAGAAGGATGCCAAGCTGTCGGCACAGGAGCATGAGCAGGGTGTGCAGATGCTGACGCTCGAAGAAAGCCTCAGACTTCGCGCCGAACAGATGCTTGAAGCGCGCCGCGCACAAGAGGAGCGCACCACCAACAGGCAGCAGGCAGGGCTTGACATCATGGTCAACAGGTCAAAACCAGAGCCACGGGTTGGCGGTAACTGAAAACAAAGTATGTTTGTGAAACAGAAATAGAACTGGAAATGGCTGAAGAGAACACAACTCCCGATCCGGCACTACAAGGTGGTGCGGACAATGCTGGCGCTGAATCAACGCCACAGTTACCTTTTTGGGCTGACGTAGCCCCTGACATCACGGACGAGGCTTCGCTGAAAGCCCACCTTAGTGATCTACGGGACAAGGCTGGAAAGGTTACAGAGTATGAACAGCAGATCGCTGAATACAACAACCGCCCTTACGTGAGACGCGAGGTATCCCGTGAGATTGACGATTACGTCGAGACCGCTGTTGCCAACGGCATGGATGAGCGCACAGCCTTCAAGAAGGCGTTCGACAGGTTCAACACAGCCACCGAAGACTGGTCAAAGCGCGGCGGCTTCGAGTCCTCCGAGGATGACAAGGTTGCAACGCTGGCTGAGAAGATGTACTTGGAGCATGACGGAGCCATCCCACGGCATGAGTGCATGAAGGCTGTCAGGGCTGAGTACGGGCTTGACGAGAAGCTGAAGAAGCCTTGGGGCATGACCGAAGACCAATGGGAGGAAGCCAAGTCTGAGGCCGAGGCCGAGTACAATGCCAAGCGCGAATCGAAGCTGAGGCTTCTTGGCTCGGCTGCACTGAGGGCTGCCGGAGAACTGAGCAAGCAGGCTGAAAAGCTGAAGCTGCACCCTTACGAGGCGGAGCAGCGCAACAGGATGGCACAACGCGACGAGACCATGAAGGCGGTCGCAGGTGATATAGAGAAGACTGTGAAATCAGTCCGTTCTTTGGAGGTCGAAGTCAGCGGCATCAAGATCAATCTTGAGGTGACTGACGAGGCCAACAGCAGGGTTATGGCACACGCCAAGGCGAATCCGCAGGATTTCCTCGATCCGAGGGGGAAGGTTGATCCGGACAAAGTACGGGAACTCCAGCTTCAGGCATCCATGCTCGGCAAGAACAATTTCATGAAGGCGCTTGAAGCAGTGGCAAGGGAGGCATCATCGCGTTCCGCCAAGGAAGCGGCATCCGCTGAACGAGGAGGAAGGGTCGGTAACAACGGCGCTGAACTCGGAGGAAGCGGGCAGCCCGTTGACTTCAACGAAAGGATTGCTAGGCGCCTCAAAGAAGGAACACTTATTGTTAATTAACCGCAATGGCAATTAGAACACCCATTTCACCAGCGATCACTGACGCGCTGGTTCTCCAACAGTACAGGCAGGACTTGAAGATTGAAACCTTCAAGGTGCTGGTACAGAACAACCCTGAGCAGTTGGGATACCCTGACACGCTCTTGGCACTTGCAAACCCCGCAAGCACACCGCGCCACGTGACCAGCAACGGTCTTGTGTACACGTGGGAGGAAGGCTTGCTCACGCCTCCGCTGATCTCTGCAACGGCAATCGCCTCTGCTGGTGTCGGTGCGAACTACGTCATCAACGTGACGAACCAGTTCAACAACCAGTACGCACTCCCCGTTGTCGGAATGGGTGTTTACAACACTGTTGACTTCCGTGAAGGTGTCATCATCGCTGTCGGCGTTCCCGCTGCTGGCGTTGTGAGCATCACGATCTCCCCCCGTGGCTCGGCTTACGACTTCGCCGCTTCAGGCATCTCTGTCGGCCAGAAGTTCACCATCATGCCCGCAGTCCAAGGCGACCCGTCTGATGCGTACACGAACCAGTTGCATGACGTTGCACCCATCACCCACACCTCTGGCACCTACCGTGCCACCTTCCGTGTGACTGAAGGTGCCAAGGCCGCCAACTGGAACGACATCGACATCCTCGCCACGGAACTTGTGAAGTGGATGGGGGCGTTCAACGACCAGTTGCGCCTTGAGTACCTGTTGTCCGATCCTGACGGCACACGTCTCCAGACCGTGCTGAACCCGATCACGAACTCGGAGTACACCGACTACCAAGTGTGCGGAATCCTTCCTGCCATCCTTGGCCGTGGCAACGGCGCTGGTTACAACCCCAACGGCCCCAGCGGTGGAACGACCATCCTCACTGGCGGTGTGGTTGACAAGAGCCAGCTCCTCCAGATCGTGTACAACAACGACGAGAACCAGATCAGGGTCTCCGAGTATGTCATCCTGTGCGACAACATCATGTACAACAAATGGGAGAGCTACCTGAACACTCAGGCTGGCACACAGAACCCGTTCAGCTACATGGGTCTTGGCGAGAAGGACGGCTTGAACTTCACGCGCTGGAAGAACACCACCATCAACGGTGTGACCTTCATGTTCGTTGTCTGCCCGCTGTTCAACAGCACCAACCGTCTCGGAAGCGGTGACTTCATCGACTTCGCTATGGTGATCCCCGGCAGCAAGATCATGTCCAACGGCATGCGTGTCCCTTACGTCGAGACCTTCACCCGTGGCGCTCACATGAACGAGCTTACCACCAACGGCGGCATCGGCACATGGGACTGGAACTCATCCTACATCGCCCCGACTCCGGGCAACACGATGGAGCCTGAGAATGCCCTTCGCATGGTGAATGATGCGGTGTCTTCGCTGGATGCGGCCTTCAAGAAGGTAAGTTCCAGCCGCGCCCAGCAGAATTGGGACATCAAGCGCAACTTCGGTTTGATCTACCACTTCATGAACGCCTTCTACCTGTTGAAGGCCAACTGATGCGGACTCATGCGGGGAGGGGTGGATGGCATCCTTCCCCGCAATTCTTTCTTACAGTTACATAGAAGCAGAAAAAGAAATGGAAGCGACACAAGCACCAGTGATTAACACACAGATCGTAACCGTTGAGAAGACGGCGGAACAATTCCTTCCTGAGATATGGGCTGCCACTGTCGGCAAGCGTAGCAGGCCGGGCAAGGATGGCCGAATCTACAAGCACCTCCCGTTCAGGCTCAGCAAGGGAACCAATGAAAGCCCGTCACTCCTGCGTGAGCTGCCAGACGCTCCAGCGGGCGGCAGGATCAACACGGGTCCTCGTCCTGTCGGGAACACTGTGATCATCCAGAAGAAGTACACGTTGGCTGTGAAGGTCGTCGGAGAGTCTGTCGGAGGCGTGGTGATGGAGAAGGAGCGCAGGCTTACCTTCTATTTCCCCGGCTCACAGAACGATCCGATGTCCCGCAAGATCGCACCGAACATCATAGGCGAGCTGTCATTGTCAAACCTTGACGAGATCATGTGGATGGACTTGTGCCCCCACAACCAAGACAGCCCCGTGTATTGGCCGAAAGAGCGCCAGCGCGCCGCTGGTTTCGAGATCAGGCAGGTTGACACCAATGCCCGCATAGTATGGGCTTGGCGTGACAGCGGTCGTGTGGATGCCCGCAGGAACGAGCTTGAGACATCTTTGAAGACATCATTGCGCAAGACAGTCCTGAACCTCCCGCAGCAGCACCAAGAGCAGTTGCTCAAGGACATGGGCAAGGCTGAGGTTGTCAACCATATCAGGAACTATTACAGCGTCACCCCGTCGTCGATCCCCCAAGCGATAGAGACCGTTATTGACGGATTCATCGACAGCGACACCAACGAGGTCGCCAAGGCATACATCGGAGACAGGCACGGCCTGAACGTGCTTGTCCAGCGCGCTGTTGACAAGGGTATCGTGGTCTTCAAGGACAACGAGGCTTATGTCGCCCGTGACGGCGAAGACCCTTCAAATGACTCGTGCGAGCGCGACCAGATAGCATACTTCTCGTATGATGACGACTCAAACGCTGTCCTTGAGCTGGCTTCGTTCCTGCGCGGGGATTCCGACTCTGTGACAGTCAACCCGTCCATGTACACAAGGATCAGGCGGGCTGTGAACAGGAACGAGGGTGTTGACATGAGTGCCGCACAGAAAGCCGAGCTGAAGGAGCGTCGCAACGCATACGAGGCATCCGACAAGGTTGTGAGCGAATCCGAGTTCGCTGCCATGATCGAAGAGTGGATAGGCAACGGCGACCTTGTGTACGTCAAGCCCAACCTTGTCTTCGGCGGGCAGAAGAACCGCCACATGGCAGGCATCCCTACGGATACGGACATGGAGATCATCGGCGACAAGAAGAAGCTGGCGGCATTCGTGGCCGAGAAGATCAAGGGCAACAACATGCGGATGAAGGCCATTGCCAACCACGCCGCATTCAAATCGGGGCAGCCACACGAGAAGTAGGACTCCCTTGGTTTCATGTGATTTAAGGCGGTACATTTAGTGCCGCCTTTTTTTTGTAACTTGCCCGCATTATGACTGAGACACCTCCATATATCCAAAAGACGGGAGTTGGAACCTACTACGGCAACAAGGGCAGTGTGCCGAGGGCATCCGCGATTCCAACGGTCATCCCTTGGAACAATGTGGCCATCCCTGCGCTTGTCGTGTCTGTCGCAACTGACGGCAAGGTCACGCTCCGGCGGGCAAGCAACCCCGGTGTTGACACGTTCGTGCTTGACAACTACAAGACATGGATCAGGAGCGGATGCTGGATATACGTCACCGCCCAGAACAGGGTTGTGAAGGTCATCAACCTTGCGCAGATGTTCGACCACACAGCGATAGGCTATGTGGAGAACACGGCGATACTGCCTGCTGTCGCATGGGTGAACGAACCTTTCCAAGCCATCCACCCATCCGTCCTAGGATACGGGTACGCTGTCACAGGTACAGCAGGTGCCATTGTTGACGGCATCTCACTCGCACAAGGAGTATCAATCAACGAACCTGAGACGTGGGCGCTCGCCGCACATCCTTTTGCGTTCGATTGCTCAGCCGCAAATCAGGAACTCACAATTAAATTTTCCACTGCAACACCATGAGTACACAAGGTATCCTTCCAGCGGGGGTCATGCTGGAGCCAACGTGGTCAGACACCCGTTTGTCATACGGATCGTCAGATTCCGCTATCAACTCCATGTCCATCGGATGGATGTACGAGACTGGTAGTGTCACAAGACTCGTC
>JACCDR010631001.1_pt1 | contig 10713 bp, 13 predicted proteins | sample 7446431 | NCBI WGS metagenome assembly JACCDR01 (sample SAMN15323443, study PRJNA562643) | freshwater metagenome | isolation source: river surface water | place: USA:Blue River Watershed | collected 2017-08-17 | reverse complement strand
GATAGAGACTATTATTGGTATGACACTCTTGAAGAACTGCACGAGGTAAAAGATGAGTGAAGACTTTTTGGTGTACAAGAAAGAAGATACATACAGTGATGTTCCACCCAGTAGTGAAGCAACGCAAGATATGCGGTTGGAAGAGTATTGGAGTCCTACTGACGGAACACCATATCACAAAATTAACTATGAAGGTTACACTTGGTCTGTGGGAGATTTTGGACAGCAAATTGGATTGGTGGGAGGTGTCCAGAAACGTGGTATCCGAAAGATCAAGATTGGTGATGTAGAGTATACTCCATCAGTGTCAGACATGGTGGCAGAGTTTACCAAGAAGAAGGTAGGCAGTGACCTGTGGATTGACCTGATTTGGGAAGAGGCCCAAGAATTATTTGAGGCTTACGATAAGGGTGACGAGTATAATCACGATACACTTAAAGAGATGGCTGATCTGGTGTATGTAGTCCACGGTCTTGCTAACGAGTTGGGTTGGGACTTGGATGAAGCGATCAAGCGCGTTCACGCCAGCAACATGAGTAAGCTGGATGATAACGGCGAGCCAATCTACAGTGAAGCCGGTAAGCGTATGAAAAGCAACAACTACGTCCCGCCGGACTTGTCAGACCTTGTTAAATGACTTGCATAACTTCAATCGGAAAGGCCAGTCCACAAACTAATGGCTATGCCACGGTATACGATCCACGTATCCAAAAGAAAGTAAAAGCACATCGTTGGGTGTTTGAGAAGTTTTGGGGGCCTATTCCAAAAGGTCTGGTGGTAAAACATAGTTGTGACAATAGGGCTTGTACAAACATTAACCACCTATCGCTGGATACGCAAGGTGGGAATCTGCTAGACATGTGGAGGCGTGGTCGTGGTGGGCACAGGAACATAAGACGTGGAGATGGTCACAATATGGTGGCTATACCTAATGCAGAGGTGGCAAAAATTAGGCAGATGGATTACTACAACGGGATGTACACAGACTCGGCAAAAAAGTACAAAACCACAAGACAAACTATTCGTAATATCTTTCTTCATAAGACACGTAAAAACTACAAAGCACCTGACCTGAAGGACTTGGTATGATTAACTATCCAGACGAATCATTTGATGAGAACGGGTATCCCACCGATGGGGTATTAGATTGGATTAGGTATTATGACGATTACCAAAATCTACGGCCACTGTTTGACACCTGTTTTAATGTGTTGTGGTCTTATCCACAATTCGTAAACTACGAAGTTTCGGCAGATTACTTCGGTAGTAGTAACGTTGTCAAGAGCCTCACACACACTTGGGATGTAGCAACTGGCGGTTGGTCTGGTAACGAGGATATTATCATGGCACTGCAAGAGAACTACGTTGTTTGGGGTATCACATGGCAACTGTCGGAGCGTGGTGGACGCTATGTGTTTGAGTGGGTGCAACAATGAGACAGATTGGTTTTCTCGCTCTGGACGCAGACGGTAATCCCTACCAACCTCAGATCGGTGGTCAATACGAAGTGCATCAACGTACCAAGCCTATTACTGTCTACAAGGATGTACGTTATGCTAGGAAGATCAGCCCGGTGAATGATGTCGGGATTGTATATATGGAAAGGTATAAGCCCTAAATGATTAACTACGAATACGGACCCACACTTCCGGTGTCCCAAGAAATCCACAAGATGAAGTATCGGGGCAAGGGGGAATCATTCAAGGATGCCATGACCCGAGTGGCAGATGCACTGAAAGACGATCAGCAACACTTCGATACCTTCCGTCAAATCTTGTATGAAATGCGGTTCCTTCCTGCTGGACGTGTCCAGTCGGCTATGGGTGAGCCTATTGAAGTCACCCCGTATAACTGCTTTGTCAGTGGCACTGTAGAAGACAGTATGTTCTCCATCATGCAACGTGCTGGTGAGGCAGCAGAGACAATGCGAATGGGTGGGGGTATCGGGTATGACTTCAGTAACATCCGACCCAAAGGGGACCACATCAAGAGCCTCAACAGCAAATCCTCTGGGCCTGTGTCCTTCATGGGCATCTATGACGCTATCTGTAAGACCATCGCCTCAGCAGGGCACCGTAGGGGCGCACAGATGGGGGTTTTGCGAGTGGATCACCCTGACATTGAGGAGTTCATCCGTGCCAAGAACAACAGCACTAATTTGACCCAATTCAACGTGTCTGTAGGGGTCACAGATGAGTTCATGCAGGCAGTGATTGACAACACTACGTTTGACCTGAAATTCCAAGGTCGAGTGTATCGGACTGTCAAAGCCAAGGCACTGTGGGATGATATTCTTCGTAGCACTTGGGATTGGGCTGAACCGGGTATCCTCTACATTGACCGGATCAATAAGAAGAACAATCTGTTCTACTGCGAGAAGATTTGTGCTACAAACCCGTGTGGTGAACAGCCTCTACCCCCATATGGTGCTTGCCTCCTTGGCTCATTCAATCTGACCAAGTATGTGTATGCCAAAGCTGCTACACTGAAGAAATATGCTTGGGCTTTCGACTATGAGGCATTTGCTGCTGACATCCCACCAGTGATCCGTGCTATGGATAACATCATTGATCGGGCAATCTACCCACTGCCTGAGCAAGAGCAGGAGGCTCTGAGCAAGAGACGTATGGGCATTGGTGTGACCGGTTTGGCTAACGCTATTGAAGCCTGCGGTTGCCCTTATGGCTCTGATGAAGCAGTGGCTATGACTGAGCGCATCATGTCGATCCTGCGTGACAAAGCCTACGAGACTTCGGTTGAACTGGCTAAAGAGAAAGGTCCATTCCCTCTGTGGAACAAGGAACTGCTGAAGTCTGACTTTGCCAAGACACTGCCACGTAACCTTCGTGCTGAGATTGCCAAACACGGTCTTCGTAACAGTCACCTGCTGTCCATTGCACCTACGGGGACCATCAGCCTGAGTGCAGACAATGTGTCATCTGGTATTGAGCCTGTGTTCAGTCACTACTATGATCGGACTATCCAGACCTTTGATGGCCCTATCGTTGAACGAGTAGAAGATTACGGTTATCGTGTCTTCGGTGTTAAGGGTAAGACTGCCGATCAGTGTTCTGTCTTTGATCATGTGAAGATGCTTTGTGTTGCCAGCAAGTATGTAGACTCTGCTTGTAGCAAGACTTGTAATGTTGGTGATGATGTTACTTGGGAAGAGTTCAAGGAAGTCTACATGCAAGCCTACCTTGGTGGGGCGTCTGGTTGCACCACCTTCCGAGCATCCGGTAAACGGTTTGGTATCCTGAATGCTTCTGCTGTAGAGGATGTAGCAGAAGAACCTAAAGTTGAGACAGACGACTTTGTGAGTGAGACTGAGGGTGGGGCTTGCTACTTTGATGTTGAAACGGGCAGACGCCACTGTGAGTGAATCTTGCTGCCTCTGTAGTGAACCCGCCTTTATGGACTGCAAAGGCTCTCGTGGTGGAAAAGTTTACAGTGGCCCTTTGTGCAAAAGACATTACTCCAAACTAGCAAGACGTGGTGATCCAACGCTAGGTAGGGCGGAGAGAAAGGACGCAGGAAAGCCTAGGAAAAGGGTAGGTGGTGAGTGCTACAGGAAAGGAGACGGCTACATAACAGTATACCTACCTGACCACCCGAATGCTAATAAACGTGGCTATTTAGGTGAGCATACGTTGGTTATGTCCAAAATAATACACAGGCCACTTTTCCCTAACGAATCTGTTCACCACAAGAATGGAGTAAAAGACGACAACAGGCCAGAGAATTTAGAACTGTGGACAAAGCCCCCTAGAAATGGGGTTAGACTTAGTGATGCCATAGAAGATTGTAAAAATTTTCTTAGACAATATGGTTACGAAGTCTACATACCTTTTGAAAGGACATGTGAGTGACAGAAGAATCAGTTGATGCCCCCGGATGGGCACTGAGCAACGGTGGTCCAAGTAAATACTATGATTTCCCTGCTGATTGGTCTACACTGAATGACTATATCGAGCATAAGTCAATCCACCAATGGAAGGAACACTCTTTTCACCTAGGCAACATTACAAAGGCAGGATGTAGGTGGGGTGACAAGGGTGGGACTACAAAAGAGTATGATGCAAGGAAGATCGTCTACAGTGGTCTACGAATACTGTTGATGCTCAAAGGTAAAACTGCTGTCAGGGAATACCTGATGGAACTGCAACGTGATGAACAGTTTATCTAGAAAGGATGACTGATGATTAAAGCAATCGGACTGACACTGGCACTGATGACTTTTCCGATGATGGGTCTTGCTCAACCCAAGTGTGGACCTAGGGAACCTGCTGTAGAGCATCTGAACAATAACTATGGTGAATCCCTCCAAATCCAAGCACTGATGGCTAACGGGGAAGTTCTGGAAATCTTTGCCAACATCGAGACTGGTAGTTGGACTGCAATTGGCTCCAACCCGAATGGAACCTCTTGCCTTCTGGCAGATGGACAGAACTTCACTCGTCTGGACCTTGAACCGGCACCGCAAGGTGAAGATGGTTAGTCAATGTCGGTTTACTAGTGTAAGGCCAGACGGTTCTAAGGTACACACAGGTTGGGTAGACTTAAACAATCAAGATCAGTTTGACTACATCAAAAACCTGTCAGATGATGTAAAGAACCGTATGGAATACCGAAGAAAGCCCAACATTTTCACTCGCATCAAAGAGTGGTGGAACAACGAGTAGAGAATAGACAAAAGAAAAAGGCCGCTAGGATCACTCCCGGCGGCCTTTACTATTTGTGGTGTTAACTACTGCGGTCTACCCGCATCATAGGCAGCAACTAACCTCTGTCCTGTTATTGTAGCACAATCAATGTCTGCATCAACCAGACAGTCTACATGATCATCTACCAGAGGGTCTAGGTTGTCATACAAGGCTTGGATAGAACCACTAGGGAGATTGTCTTTGGCGCAACCAGTCACGAGCAGCATCAACATTGTGATTACGATTGCTCTTGACAGCATCTTGTATCCTCCTAGTGGTATCTATGTAGTTCTCTTGTTGTTCAATCAGGACTTCCTGCTCTTTATCTTTCTTACCGTTCTGGTAGATATAGTTCCCAAGCAAGAAGATTCCTAAAGCAACTAGGGTTGGAATACCCACCTTTGAGAACAGTTGCCAGTACATATCAGGATTCAACAATACAGACGTGAACACCGTACTCACTGTCCACTTGGTTACTGATGAATCTAATAGCGTTCACACCAGAGGGAACAGTCAATGTCTGAGAGATATTGTCACCAGACGTATAGCCGTTGGTCAGACCACTCGTGATGTTGATGAAGGCTACCCCCATCACAGAGGTACCACTACTTGCTGAAGCCATGTTCTGATAGGAACCATAGGAACCACCACCATCGTTGCTAAAGGCGATTTGCAATGCTGCACTAGTGGCACCGGCCAGAAGGGTGAAGTCAACCCTGATCCATTGCGCCCCAGTCAATCCTGTGAACGCAGTAACAGCAGTAGAGGTCTGATAGCCAAACCCTGCATACACCCCATCGAGGGCAATTCCAAGAACCCTAGGGGCACCAGTTGCACCTTCAGTAATGGCGATAGGGTTATCCCTTAGCCTAGTCATCAACTCTTCGGTAACCGGGCTTTCAGCGTCAATCTCTGTACCAGCAATAGCAGTATAAGTAGTCATGTCGGGTATAGTCCTTTAGATAATAGTGTTTGGATCAGTGCCGTCAGAGTTCAATCCGGTATTGTCTACAATAAAGCAGTATCTACCTTTTTCATAGTCTGAAGCACTGGAGAAGTCTGGTGTACTGTTAGGTGCAATCCTGCCATACTGACCTGTGTATCTGTAGGCTTGGGCAGTGAGTTCAATCTCATGTCCAGACTTCTTTTCCACCTTACGGAAGACTTGTGCCAGACGCGAGACAGGTAGGCCAGTGTCATCCTGAATGATGTAGGAGGAAATGTTCAGTACATCCCCGAGAGTAATGTCCCTGTCCTTGGCATCCAGCAGGATCGAGTATTCAGCCGGTGCCTTGTTGAACCGCTTGAGCAGTCTCCTACCAGCAATGGACAGGATATTGTCTGCACCTTGGTTGAAATATCTACAGAAGACTTCTCTGATCTTGGTATCGTTGTAGGCGTTAGCACCTTCAGCATCAGTATCTACAATCACCAAAATGCGATCATAGTTACTCTTGTCGTTCACACCTTTGGTAACATCAGTCTGCACAGAATACAGATGGATTTGGGTCAGTCTATCCTCATCCAGATCGTCTTGCTTGATGTCCTTGATGTGATTGTCATCGTTAATGTCATACAAGGTATCATTGAAGAAAGGACGATTGGCAAGTAGTTTGATTTCCTGATCTACATCATCCCACCAGATAGACATACCCAACACACCAAGCTCATTGATCAGTGTGGTGACACCAGTAGGCTTGGTGATGAAGGTATTCAGCAGTAGTGAGGACAGCCAAGTATCAACCTCTTCTTCCCAGTCAGTTGTAGGGATGAATGCAGGGTCGATGTTGGCATGGTTGACCAGTAGATCGTAGAGGAAGTCATCTACTCTGGTATCCTCAAGGCTCTTGACTTCTTGGAACGTATCATCAAGGAAGTGGTCTACAGCAGAAGTTCCACCAAGACCACGACCAGTGAGGGTGATTACATCGGATGATCTGGTGAACGATACGACTTCAGAACCAATAAGGCCATAGCCGCTGGCAGGATATTCAGCACCAATACCAGCAGGAGTAACACTGAAGGACTGCCCATTAGCATCTGTGATGTCAGCACTGAGTTTACCTCTTGACGGTGCAGGGTAGAGTGCCTTATCATCCTCTGCCAGTGTCAGAACATCTTTGCCCTCAATCGTCACAGACCCATCTGAGTTGTTACCGATGATGTTTGTGATCACATAGTGTCTGGTTCTGGCATCAACGATAGCACCGTTGGTGATGTAGGCATCTACAATACGGAGAGGCTTGCCAGCGTAGTAGGGCCAACGCTGTTTCAGTTTGCCAAAATAAGTGCCTCTAGTGTATGGGTCATACCCGATACCATCAGACTGCGCAACCCCACTCTTTCGATCATCTACATAAGGATCAAACCATCTGTCTGTGGTGGGGAAGTCCTTCAACTTGATCGAGACAGTAGCCCTACGACCAAAGGCACCCATACGCTCATTGGCACCGGCAAGGTTCACAGTGGAACCGAAAGAACTGATGCCACCTTCTTCAATAGCAGGGTAAGCGTTCAGACCTTTAGGTTGGGTGATCCGGTTCTGGATAAACCTTTGGGTCAGGGTAGTCTTGGTAAAGTTAGCAGTGGATGTACAAGTAGCAAAAGTGTTGAAGCACTTCTTCTCAGACCCTTTGGATACAGCAGTAACTTCTACTGTGGTTGTAGGCAGGTAAGGTCCAGGATTAGTTCCAACCTCAAACTGCATCCCCCAAACACGGAGAGAACTAGTGCCATCACCTGTGTAAGATGCTAGTGCAGCATTGGATGAAGTATCAGAGATACGAACAGTCTGGAAGCCACTACCCGTACTTGTTGCAGTCACCGTCAACCAAATTCTGAACCAACCACCAGATAGGGCTTGGATACCGCCATCGAAGGTTCCGGTGAAGGCTTCAACAGTATCTAGATCGTAAGTCCCTCTGGCACTTGCAGCAACAGAAGATGCCAACTGTACATGCCGAGTGCCAGACTGTCTTCTGACAAATGCTGACAGCGTGTAGGTCACACCATTGGTGTAACTCATGGACCGGTAGACACGATGAGGACCAGTGCTGCTATCTTCTACAAGACTTTCAGCAGTGGTAGTGCCATCAGGTGCACTGAGGTTGGTTACACCAATGGATGTTCCATCTTTGGTCCAGTAGGCGTTGTCGAGTTCTTGGCTACGGAGAAAGAGGTTGGTCCTAAACTCAGAAAGACCAAACCTAGCCCCGCATGGGTATGAACCCCAAGTCAGAGAACAAGTGTCTACATCAATCTCGATGTATTGTATCGGTTCTCTATTCGACATAACATTGAATATCCATACTGACGTTCAACCAGTTGCCATCTTCATCGTAAGAAGGTCTGATCAGTCCACCGGGGGTCTTCCAACAATAACCTACATCAAGGTCGAAGACAGAGGGGCTGGAAGCAAAGACAAATGCCTTACCTTGGTTGTAGTGTTCCATGAAGGGACGAAGATCAGTCTCAGCGAATGATCCACTTACCGGAATGAAGTTCACACTGGTCTCAGCAGACTTCCTGATGATACGGTTCCCAAGGAATTGACCACCGATTGAGGTAGAGGGAAGCATGTCGTACTGCTTGGAAGCCCACATAGGTGCATACGGTGTAACAATACCAGAAGGCATGTTGAACCGTTCACCGATCATGGCTACACCAATGAAAGGCTCATCACCAGCACCAGTGAACCTGAATCTCCAATAGCGGTTGCTTGCAGATGCAAAGAGAAACAAGATTGGGCTGTCATCTGTGGGAAGAACAGAACCAACTTGTGTCCAAGACACACTGTCAGAAGAGTGTGCTACATTGACAGTAACAGCCTTGGTCCCACAATCATGAGCAACCAATGCAGCACAGTCAGCAGCGGTAGAAGTTCCCATATCTACAATCAACTGTGCAGGAAGGGTAGTAGGAGACCACTGATCGTAGGTAGACTCAGAGACAGCATTCTCCTTGTCGTAACCAGTGGCCTCAGTTGATGCAGTTACAGTCCCGGTAGAAAACAAGTTGGTGTAAAGGATGGTAGGCAGGGCATCTGTGGCGTTAGGGGTTCCATCAATAGAAATAGTCATAGTTACCTCGCCACCACAAATACCTTGCCACGATTATCGTTCTCTTTGTAGATACCTTCAAACAGGTTGGTCAACATCTGTCCACTGAACAGTGCATCTGGTGTCAGCCCTTCGATGTAGACAGTCTGTGCGGCAGCGGTTCTAGTAGATTGAACCCTACCAACTGAGCCAGCCCCGCCACCAGTGCTACTCGACCCACCACCGCGAATGGCTGCAACAGCACCAAGACCAGCCTTTAGAACCGGAAGGGCAGCAGCAAGACGGGCAAACGGTGTGGGATAATTACCTTCCGCCAGAGCCTTGGAGTAAGCACGCCATGCACTGATCAAGGCTTCAGACGCAGCGAAGATACGACTGGCACGAAGCATACGGTCATTACCAGATGACAAAGCATCTGCCAGACCACCAAGAAATGCTTCTGTTTGATCCATAGCGTTACCATAACGCCACACATCAATGTTGGTCATCTCCTCGTTGTGCTTGATCTTTAGTTCTTTCTCAAGTTCGTTGAACTCTTGAATAGTGATCAGGCGTTGCTCTAGCGCAGAACGAAGGGTGTCTTGCTTCTGTTGGTATGCCTCTAGTTCAATCTCTGCTTCAGTTTGCAGGAAGGATCGAATTGCTTCCACCTCCTGCTCAATCGGGTTGGAACCATCGCCCCCCCCGCCTCCACCACCTGAACCAAAGTCCCTTATACCGCCAGCACCACCAGCAAGCAGACCCCCGGCCTTACCCATAGTGATAGCATTGTTACGGGCAGCAGCGTCAGCAGAGCCGGAGGCTTCATACCTAGCGATAGCACCGGGGGCACCAGTGATCGGACCAGTGAGGATAGCACCCCATGCGGCGGCGGCGCGGCCAAGGGCACCAGCAAGATTGTCTGCTACACCAACGAAACCAGAGGCAGTTGCTTTAGCATCAGCAAGACCACGAGCGAGAGAACCGGCATTAGCAGCAGTCTTACGTGCTACTTCCTCTGCTTTCTTAGCATCTTCTAGGCTTTGTTCCCAAGCAATTGAAACAAGTTTCTCTAGCCTTTGTCTGCTATCTGCAAGTTTGTTAAGTTCCCGGTATTTTGCAAGTATCTCTTCAAGTTTAGGGATTTGCTCGTTGATAATATCGAGTTGTGCTTGGTAACGTGCAATAGTGTTGGTAGCACCAGCAGCTTGTTCTATCGAACGTTCTACAGCAGCCCTTTGCCCTAAGAGAGAAGTAAGGCGAATCTGGACATCTACCTCTTCCTCAGAAACACCTAGGCGAACGGCATCTTGGGCACGCTGCAAGTCATACGTAGCGCGTTCAAGTTTTTTCAGAGACTCGGTAAACCTGTCGGTACTTTCAATGGCATCTTCAGTTCTGGAATAGTAAGCACCAATAGCAGTGACGAGGGGGATGGCAATAGAGGCTACAGTACCGGCAATGGTCATCCAAGCAACGTTGGACAAGTACATAAGACCCGCCAATTGTGTCAACTGTTGACCAGCAGCCACCCAAGCATTAGTGCCAGATTGGACTTGGACAATAAAGTCACCAAACTGATAACCAGCTTGTTGTGTTGCTTGTCCAAATCTACTCATGTAGTGGGTAGAACGTTGTTGTTCAAACTGAAGTCTTCTTAGGGCTTCTACTTGAACGTCTGTACTACGTTTGTTGGCTCTTTCTACCGCCCTTTGCTCACGTTCAACCCTAGCCGCCATTTGGGCATAGGCAACCTCTGTCTTGTTGAGAAGGGGTGGCACTGCCGCAAGTTCACTGGAATCAACTCCGATGTAGATGTTTGCAAGGTCTTGTCCAGCCATTAGTTAGCCACCCTCAAGTAAATATCGTCAATTCGTTTGATAACCTCTACTTCGTAGGGCTTCAACTGTTCTTGCATCAAGTCACACCAAGCCTTAATCTCTACAAAAGAGATAGCACCGATACCAACTTCT
>JACCDR010941007.1_pt1 | contig 10714 bp, 11 predicted proteins | sample 7446431 | NCBI WGS metagenome assembly JACCDR01 (sample SAMN15323443, study PRJNA562643) | freshwater metagenome | isolation source: river surface water | place: USA:Blue River Watershed | collected 2017-08-17 | reverse complement strand
GGGGCGCAGAGCCGCTTTTCCCAAAAATTTGTCAAAAGTGTCTTAAAACCATCGAAAAAGCGACAATTTGTTTGGTGAAACAGCCATGGGCCAATCGTTGAATCAGAACTTCTGCGTTTTTGATTGAGGGATCAGCCGCTAAACCGTGAATCAGACAGACCGGCCACGGGTTGATTCATGGATCTGTTCCGGGTCTTGTTCCAGAAGAATCCGAAAAACCCCGGTTTTTGATATTCCCTTCTCGGCAGAATTTTTTATTTTTTTCCGTACACGCGGAGTCAGAACTAAGGTTATTTGGATTCTTCTGGAACAGACTGATTCTTGAATCCGATTTTTGATTCACGGTTTAGCGACGACGAAAACATGGCCGTTTGATTCAAGAAACATCTCACATCGTGAAAAAGTTGTTGAGTGTTTTACTCAGTCTTTTTGTCATGTGAAAAATTCTCGGCTGATTCTTGAATCAGACCCGCCCAGAAACGAAAAAGCCGCCCGAAGGCGGCCGAGCGGTCTAAACGAAGAATCACAACTCGTCGTCGTCGAGCGCGGTGCGCCGATTCTCGACATAGCCGCGCACCTTGTTCACGTCGAGTGCGTACTTGCCGTCGACCCCCGCGTGGGTGAACAGGTCTGGATTCTTGGTATAGAAACGGTGGACGCCGGCATCGGGTAATCGCACCTTGCCGAGCAGTTCGTAGCCGTCCCGTTCGAGCATGGACGACAGGGCTTTCGGGCCGGGCCACTCGACGCCCATGGCGACGATGACATCCGACAGCGCAGTCACGTCCACGAGATGCCTGCTGGCCTCAACGGTGGCGTCTTCCATGATGATGTCGTCGAGCACCTGAATGAACTCGGGCTTGCTCTTGCGCACCATCACGCGCAGGTGGCCGGTCTCGGGTGCATCGCCTTCCGGGTTGAAGTCGTCCGACACCTCGTGGTCGAGCAACCATTGCCTGATGGCCCCTGGCGACTCGACGATGGCCTTGTACAGCCGCGTGTAGTACAGCGGGTTCTGCCGCTTAAACGCCTGGATGTCTTCTTTGCGCTGCCACCGAGAGAACAGCACAAGGTAGCGGCGGGTGTTGTCGTCCAGCGGCAATGCGTCCTTGAAGTTCGAGAACATCAGGTAGGACGTGGTGTTGACCACGTTGTACGCCTTGCGCCCCTTGGGGTGAATCTCGATGACGTTGTTGGTGATGAACGGCTTGATGCGATTGATCGCGTCCCACTTGTCGACGCCGCGCATCGAGCCGAGCCTCACCTCTTCAACGCACAGCACACACTGGCCCGCAGCCCAGTCTGTGAATGTGCTGTTGACGATGGTCGATGCGTTCGCCATGGTCACGTTCGAGATGCCCATCACGGCACGCAGCAACTCGCCAAAGAACGACTTGCCGTCACCCTCGACACCCTGCAGCAGCACAGCGTAGTTCACGTGACGGCCCGGGTTCTGCACCACCCAGGCCAGCCAGTTCATGAACAACGCTTGCTCGGTCTCGTCTGCAATCAGGTGGGTGATGTGATTGCGCACGCGATCGATGTTCTTCTTGTCGACCGGCAACACCTTCTCGGGCTTCTCGGGGATCTCGTGCTCGGGGTAGGAGTTGCAGAAGGTGCCATCGGCCTCGTGAAAGATGGGGTCTCTGCCGGGCATGTACCGCTGGCCGTCCACCGTGGGGATCTTGTAGAGGTTGAGCGCAAGCGTGGACGCCGATTGCGATGGCGACGAGTTGCCGTTGAGGATGTCCTGCTTGGTCATCGCCTGCCGGTCATACATCGCATCGAAACCCTGCTTCGTCACCATGATCTTGCGATCGAGGTGGAAGAACTTGTCTTCGCTCGTGTCGTAGACCCAGCCTTCAGCCCATTTCGGCGTCTTCTCCGACTTCTTGGGCAGGTAGGAGATGGCTCGCTTGATCTCAGGTAGTGAGGACTTGGCGCCCGTGATTGCCTCGCGCCGTTCCTTCGCGATGACAGCTAGCGTCGAGCGGGACAGCCCGTCTATCTCGGCTTCGCGTGTCATCTGCCGGGCCTTCTCCCACTCGGCAAGATCCTTGGCGTTGACGAAGGCATCGCGGAGCTTGACGGTGAGTTCGAGCGCAGTCTTCTCGACAGTTTCTTTCGCAAGCCGCAGGATGTAGCGTGCCGTCAGTGGCGCCTTGCGCTTGCCACCGATGTCGAATGACTTCCAATGCCGCTGCAGCGAATCGTGGTCGTAGTTGTCCGCGGTCTCGGACCATTCGTCCCACAACGCGAAACCCTCGTCGTCACCGTCGAACTGGTGATACAGGGCCATGCCGACTTGCGACCACGTGTCGTAGTCCTCGCAGCCCGACACCAGCATCAGCCGCTGGCGCAGTTCGTCGGTGCTGATGTCGATCGGTTGCGAGTCTTCAATCCAAGGGTTGTCGGCGTCGACCTGCGAAAGACCCTTGACCGCACGTGCGGCCTTCCGCACAGACCACTCTTGCCGCTCGGCATACACCGTAAATTCGGCGATCAACTCGTCAACCTGCGCCTCGGAAATTTCAGTCAGGTCGTTGGCTCGAATGGTCAGCGGCGACTCATCGACCCAGGTGTACGGCTTGCCCGTGTCGGGGTGGATGTGGAAGGCCACGAACTGCTGGCCGTCCCCAAGGATCTCGATCTGTTGCTTCTCGCCCCAATCGTCCGAATACTCGGTGCTCTTGCGCTTCTTGAAGGGCTCGGCCGTCCGGTACAGCAGCAGTCTTTTCGGGGCCTTGCCGATCCGCACGGGCGCCTTGCCGAAGTTCTCCGTACACCACGCCTCGAAGTGCAGCGCGGCCTCTTCATCCATGCAGTCGATGTCGATCGCGCATGTCGTGCGAGTCAGGATGCCGACACCCGCATTCTTGAAGCCGCCTTCGAGCCAGTCCTTCAACTGCCCCTTGGTTGCCTTGGACTTCTGCCATCCATCGAAACCGGGTGCCTTCTTGCCCTGCTGGATGGGAATGATCGTGTAGCCTTGGTCGATCAACGCCTCGCCGTGCTTCGCGAGGAACGCCCTGGTGATGAATGCGTCTTCGCTCATGCGGCAACCCCGTTGAATTGCAACGGGTTAATCAACGCCTCACGCGGAAGCTCCGTCCGACCGAACACCTGCTCGATGGACTCGGCCATGGGCTCGGTGAAGTAGCCTCGGTTGATCGCGTTGAAGATGGACGAGTGATTGCAGCCCACCTCGCGAGCGAGATCGTGCATCGAGGTGCGTCCGAACTTCCGAAGGGCCGCGTGCGACAGCATGAACTTCAAACGCTTCTGTGCTCGCGCCTTCTCGCTCTTGGGCCTGTCCACCCACTGTGGGAACTGCATGCCGTGTGCTCCTAGTCCGTGCGGGCCGCGAGTCTACACTCAACAAACAGTTGACAGCCACGCAAACGCCGCTATAGTCCAGTCCGTCGATGGCGCCGTTGGTTAAACGAAGTGGCGCTCGGAAGCAGCAGCGGCCAACAGCCAATCGGGCTAATCTGCTGTCGGCGCCATCGACACCAACACGAACATCGGAGAATCGAGATGAGCGAACCCCGCGAATCGGACATTGACTTCATGGGCGCCGTGTGCAGCTTCATGGAGATCGCCGGTCAGACGACCGACAAGTTCAACGCCCGTCAGGCGTGCCTGTACACCGGGCTTGCGCTTGAGGAGGTGGCTGAGATGATCTCAGTCATTGCGGAAGGTGCGGTCCAACCGTTCGACAGACTCCGCATGAAGGACTTGGCCGACATCCTTGACTCTTGGGCTCGCCGGTTCAAGGAAGGGCGACACGAGGGTGACATCCTTCGCTGCGACCACGCACAACTGATCGACGCGCAGTTCGACACCTCGTGGGTCGCCGCCGCTGCTGCATACTCCACTTCGACCGATGCTGAAGCCGCATTCCGGCACGGCACGTTCACGAACCTCGACAAGTTCCGAGGTGGCGTTTGCATCAAGGATGAAAACGGCAAGGTGCGCAAGCCGCCCGACTGGCGGCCACCCGACTTCGAGCCCTACGTCGATCCGACGCCGCGAGTCTGAACCGGAGAACCCAACATGCGCATCATCTTCATTGCATTCATGTCGCTGGCTTTGAGCGGCTGCGCCCTCACCGACAAGTTGCTCACCAACCGCATCACGACGACGCTGGCGCAGGACGAATGCCGCGTCGACAGCCGCTGGGCCGTTTTCGGCATTTCAACGCCGATCTCGGCAGCCGACTGCGAGGCCATTCTCGCGGCACAGCAGGCTCGCGTTCGCCAGCAGACACCTTTCCAGAAGTAGCCATGTTGCGTCGCAATTTCCTGGGCGGGTTGCTCGCAGCGCCCGCCATCGTGAAGGCTTCTTCGCTGATGCCCATTTGGACGCCAAAGTGGCATCGCGGGGGTGTTCTCGAATCTGGCGTGGTCTACTTCAATGGTTGCGCGGTTGGCAAGACCACATGCGTGACGATTGAGCGCAATGAGGTGTTTGACGAGTTCACTCTCGCTCAAATTCGCTTGGTCGCCGCGAGCATCGGCGTGCAATCTGACCGCCTCATTTTCAGCAAACCGGACATGCAAACCCATTACAGCAGCGCCCGCATTGCGCTGTTGGAGCAGTTTCCCAAACCCCGCCCATCTGGCCAATGGGCGCAAGGTCAATCAAGGCCATTCCCTAGCTAGGAAGGAAAGAAAAGATGTCCCTCGAACAAGCCCTCGCTGACAACACCGCTGCACTGCAGGCCATGACCGCTGCACTGCTCAAGGGCGGCACCGCTGCGCCTGCCGGCGACAAGCCCGCGGCTGCCGGTGGCAAGAAGGCCGACAAGGCCCCTGCCTACGAGGCCAAGCACTCCAAGGAAGAGATGCAGGCCGCGATGCAGGAACTGAAGGAGAAGTGCGGCATGGACGCCGCCAAGAAGGTGCGCGCCGAAGTCGCCAAGGTCGACAAGCTGGCCGAAGTGACCGATCCCAAGGTCATCGACGCGGTGTACGACGCCGCCAAGGCCGCCATCAAGGCTGCCGAGGAAGACGAAGGCATGTGATCTGGCCCGCTGGGCTTTGATCGTGTGGCGGCCTCTCAGGGGTCGCCCATTTGCGAGATGGCGTGATGCGCCATGCCTCAAATGTCCGAACACCGCATTTCCCTCGAACAACTATCCAAGGTCAAGGATGGCAGCGGGCATTCGATTTTCGGTGCCAGCGGCAGCCCGATGTATCTGGCATGCCCTGGCTCGCTCATTCCGAACATCCTGGCTACCGATGACTCGGGATACGACGCCGCATATGGCACTGTCGCACACGGTGTCACCGAAGAGTGGCTCCGCACGGGCCGACGACCTGACGGACTTGTCGGCAAGCGTGAGTTCGTTGGTGACGACATCGAGACATGGCACGTGGTCACGATCGACGACGAGATGCTCGACTACGCCGAGATGTGCGTTGATCGATGCGAGTGGGAGCCCGGCGATCACCTCGTGGAAACACACGTCGATTTCTCGCATCTGACCCCCATCCCGAATCAAGGCGGCACGCTCGATTTCGCTGCGCTGCGCCCCAGGCGCGCTACGGTCGTCGATCACAAGTTCGGAGCGTCGCCCGAGAACATCGTCTATGCAGAAGAGAACCCGCAACTGATGCTGTACACGATCGGCCTGTGGCGCGATCCGCGGTTCGAGCACTACGCATTTGACGACTTCATCATTCGCATCAATCAGCCGCGACTCGATCACTTCGACGAGTGGCACACCACGGCACGCCGTCTCGCTGAGTTCGAGGACTACTGCCGCGAGCGCATGGCGCTGGCATGGCAATGGGACGCCCCGCGCGTGCCCGGCCCGAAGCAATGCCGCTTCTGCAAGGTGCGAGCGACGTGCGTCGCCAACGCCAAGTTGCAGGAAGACCTGATCAGCAGCGTGTTCGTCGATGAGACCGTACAGACGGCCGAAGACATGCGCGGCTTCGTTGCGCGCCTGGACGACGAGACGCAAGCCTTCTCGATGCGCACGCACCCCGTGGCCGACCTGACGACGGCGCATCTGGCGAAGCTCATCACGTTTCGCGGGATGGCCGAGTCGTGGTGGAAGGCTGCAGGGCTCGAACTCAATCGACGGGCATACCGGGGCGAGCAGATCCCGGGCATGAAGATCGTCGAAGGGCGGACGCGCCGCGTCTTCCGCAATGAGGCGAAAGCGATCGAGACGTTGACCGAGCACGGGCTCAAGTTGAGCGATGTGCAGGAGACCAAACTCATCAGTCCGAGCAAGGCCGAGAAGATGCTCAGGACGAAAGCAGGGCTCGCGAAAAGCGAGATCCCTGAAGTGTTGCGCGGGTTGGTGTTCAAGCCACCCGGCAAAGCCACCTTGGTGCCCACAACCGACCGGCGCCCCGAGGTGGTCGACGTGGCTGCGCTCGCGTTCGAGGACGAGAGCGATGCCGAATCTGAAACCGAAGATTGAAGGAATCGAAATGGCAGTGCTGGAAATGAAGAAGAAGGTTGCGAACGCGATCTTGTACACAAACGGGTGCATCAAGATCGAGAACGTGCGTTTCTCCTACCCGCATTTGGACAAGCCGTTTGCCGGCAAGGCGAAGAACGACGAAGGCAAGGCCGCGACGCCGAAGTACGGCATCGTCGCCATGCTGCCCAAGAAGACCCACGTCGCGGCGAAGGAGTTGATCGTTGAAGCGATGCAGGCGCTGATGACGGCCAACGAATGCCCGAAGCTGGCGCCCGAGAAGAAGTTCATGCGCAACGGCGACGATCAGGACGAGCCGGTCTATGAAGGCCACTGGACGGTCTCGGCACGTGAGGAACGGGCTCCGTCCATCCGCGACAAGCGGGGCACCCTGGTGACCGATCCGAAGGCCATTGCGAACCTCATCGAAGGGGGCTACTGGGGTCACATCCTGATCCGGCCTTGGTTTCAGGACAACGACTACGGCAAGCGGATCAACGCCGGCCTTGTGGGCGTGCAGCACATCCGCGACGACGAGACCTTCGGTGAAGGCCGCATCGACGACAGCGACGCCTGGACGGATGAGTCGGGTGGCTCTGCTGGTGAAGAAGAGGACGATGACGACGGTCTCTGAGAAGCCGCGTGTCAGCCCGTACCGGCTTTCCGACCGGGTTGGCAAGTGGGTTTGCCAATCGCACGCCGGTCAGTATGTCGGCACGGGCTACAGCGTTGAAGATGCCTACTACAAATGGCGTGCAGCTTTGACGTGCAAACCTGTGTGGCATCTTCGCCGCGAGGACGCTTGGCTGCGTCGCAACATTCGGCGTTTGCAATCCTGACGCAAGTTCGCTGACTACTCACAACGCCCGGGCAATGCCGGGCGTTTTCAATGATGAGCACCCACTACAACCAAGGCCGCCCCGAGTGCGTGTGCGACACGGAGTGCTACGTCGACTACTGGTCAATCGGCTTTCGGAACATCGAGACGGGCAAGCAGGTTGTCTTCGAGCAGTTCGAGGGTAACCCGCTTGACCGCAAGTCGATCGCCCGCATCTTCCGCAAGTTTCGGGTCTTCACGTTCAACGGGATCAACTACGACATTCCGATGATCCTGCTCGCGATGAGCGGGGCGTCGAATGGTGAACTGAAGGCCGCATCGGACGACCTGATCATCGGCGGCACTCCGTACTGGGTCTTCTTGGATCGGCATGGGCTGTCTGTGCCGGACTTCTTCGATCACATCGATCTGATGCAGGTGTCGCCCGGCGCTCCGCAGATGCCGAGCCTGAAAATCTACGCCGGCCGCATGCACTCGCAGCGTATGCAGGAACTGCCCCTGCAACCCGATGAACGGGTGCTACCGAACTGGCTTGAGCCGATCCGCGACTATCACGGCAACGACCTGCTCGTGACCGAGGACATGAAGCGCGAGCTTGCACCGCAGATTGACCTGCGGTGCTCGATGAGCGACGAGTACAAGGTGGACCTGCGCAGCAAGTCGGACGCTCAGATCGCAGAGGCGATCATGAAGGCCGAGATCGAGAAGATGACCGGCCGCAGGCTTTACAAGCCTGAGATTGAGCCCGGACTCTTCAAGTACGTGCCACCTGACTTCATCCGCTTCGAGACACCTGACATGCAGGTAATGCTTGAGCGCATTCGGCAGGTCAAGTTCGTCGTCGACCGGGCTGGCATCGTGAAGATGCCCGAGTACCTCAAGGACCTGGAGATCAATCTCGGGCACTCGATCTATCGAATGGGCCTGGGAGGGCTGCATTCATCCGAGACCTGCGTCAGTCACTTCAGCGATGACGAGTACACGCTGCGCGACCGCGACGTGACCTCGTACTACCCGAACATCAAGATGATCCTCGGGCTCTACCCGAAGCACATCGGCCCGGCTTACATGGAGGTGTATCGCCGGATCTACGAGCGCCGCGTGGCCGCGAAACGAGCAGGCCAGAAGAACATCGCCGAGACTCTCAAGATCGTCTTGAACGGCGCATTTGGAAAGTTAGGCTCACCTTACTCGGTGCTCTACTCGCCCGAGTGGATGGTCCGCACCACCATCACTGGACAACTGGCGATCCTCATGCTGATCGAGCGGCTTGAGGGGATCGGGATGAACGTGGTCAGTGCCAACACGGACGGCTTTGTCACCCGCGTGCCTCGCGCTCGCATGAGCGAGTTCACGATGACCGCGCTCGATTGGGAACTCGATACGGGCTTCAACACCGAAGAGACCGAGTACCTGTCGCTGCATTCGCGCGACGTGAACTCCTACATCGCCATCGCCACGGAGAAGGGCAAGAAGAAGGTCAAGTTGAAGGGTGCCTACACCGCGAGTGGTCCAGGCCACCCAGGTGCCTCGGGCTTAAAGAAGAACCCTGACATGGACGTGTGCGTCGATGCCGTGGTCGCCCTGCTGACGGAAGGCACGCCGATCGAGGACTCGATCGAGTGGTGTATGGACGTGCGCAAGTTCCTCACGGTGCGGCGTGTGAAGGGGGGCGCGATCAAGGACGACGAGTTCATCGGCAAGGCGATCAGGTGGTACTACAGCACCGAGACCCGCTCGGGCTTCACGTACAAGACAAACGGCAACGCCGTGCCTCGAACGATCGGCGCGAAGCCGATGCTCGAACTGCAGAGAGCCTTGCCCGCGGATCTGGACTACGACTACTACGTCCGCGAGGCATACGCGATCTTGCAGGACATCGGAATGAATGCCGTTGATCCGAGCCTGCGAGGCCGCAGCGGTCGCTTCTTCGGCCGGCTGCCGAAGCAGAAGAACATTCACATCGTCGATGCGAAGACGGGTGTCGCGTTGTGCGGCAAGGAACGCGAGAGCATCCGCGACCCGTGGACGGAGTACGACGCGGTGCCTGCGGGGCATCGCATGTGCAGCAAGTGCAGGAAGGAAGAGTTGTGAGCGACTTCGAGAAGCCGGACCCGCTTGAGTCGGCATTGCAGTCTGACATTCTCGACTTCGCTGAGATTCGCGGATGGTGGGCGATCAAGGTGGAGTCTCGATCGAAGCGCGGGGTGATGGACCTGTACGCCCTGCGGCGAGGCCGGCACGTCTGGATTGAGGTGAAACGCAGCGAGGACACCGAGGCCACCGAACAGCAGCAGAAGCGTCATCGCGAGGTGCGGGCGCAGGGCGGGGAGGTGTACGTGGTGGGCTCAATGGAGCAGGCTCGAAGGATCTTGCAATGAAGGTCATCATTGCAGGTAGCCGAACGATCACGGACTACAGTGAAGTTGAACAGGCTGTCCGCAGATCGGGCTTTGCCATCACCGAGGTGGTTTGTGGCATGGCTCGCGGGGTTGACCGCTTGGGTGAAGCCTGGGCGTACAACCACGGGGTTCCGCTCAAACCATTTCACGCGATGTGGCGCACCAAGGACGGTGAATACGACAGGTCAGCGGGTATGCAGCGCAACGAACGCATGGCCGACTACGCAGACGCATTGATTGCCATTTGGGACGGGGAGAGCCCTGGTACGAAACACATGATGCGTTGCATGGGCAGGCGTGCGAAGCCGATCTACTACATTGATCTGAGCCTATGAGTGACACCTTTGACATTGCCGTCAGGCGTCGCTTTGACGCTGTTCGCTACGAGCGCAAGCAGATGCACTTCTATCAGGAAGAGTGCGTCGAGTTCATGCTTGCCAATCCATTCTCGGCTGTGTTCATTGACATGGGCATGGGCAAGACGGTCTCAAGCCTCACGGTCATTGCCGATCTGATCTCGAACCTCGACACCGAGAAGGTGCTTGTGATTGGCCCGGTGAAGGTTGTCACCGACACGTGGCCGACTGAAGTTGAGCAGTGGCGTCACGTAGCGTGGCTCAACTGGACGCTCATTCGCGCGGAAGGTGGTGACGCAGGCCAGAACGAACTAGAGCGCGAGCGTCTTGCCCGTCTGCCCACCTCAGTTCACTTCATCAACCGCGAGATGGTCGAATGGCTTGTCTACTTCTGGAAAGATAAGTGGCCCTATCGCACGGTGTTCATTGACGAGTCATCCTCATTCAAGGACCACAAGTCGAATCGTTTCAAGGCACTCGCTAAGGTGCGCAACACGGACGGCCTGATTGACCGTCTGCATATCTTGACGGCCACGCCTGCTGCCGAGAACTACATTCACCTCTTCCCGCAGATATGGCTCTTGGACCGCGGGCAGCGCCTGGGCAAGAACATCACGGCTTACCGAGAGGAACACTTCACCTACAACAAGTGGTCGATGAAGTGGAAGATCCGGCCGGG
>JACCDR010520331.1_pt1 | contig 10715 bp, 21 predicted proteins | sample 7446431 | NCBI WGS metagenome assembly JACCDR01 (sample SAMN15323443, study PRJNA562643) | freshwater metagenome | isolation source: river surface water | place: USA:Blue River Watershed | collected 2017-08-17 | reverse complement strand
TCGCGCTGGAATTGCTGCACGACGGTGGCGGGTAGGCCTTCACACCGCCGTAAGAGCTCGTCGTGAATGAAGCGCCCTGACGTGATGTACTCTTGGTCCACATGGTCATCATGCATCAGCAAGAGCGCCAGCTGCAACTGCTACGCGGCCGCTTCAACCAGTGGCTGCCCTGGCTTCGCCAAGCAGTACAAGCCCGCGTCACGGTAGCCCCGTTGGGTCAGGGCAATGCGTTCAAGCTCGTGGCTCAGTGGAAAGACAAGACCACGGACCAGGAGCTGCAGCACGCAAAGACGTACGACAGCGCCATGCTGCTCAAGGCGGGGCATGTGCGCTGCGTGAAGGACTACGCACGTGAGTTCGTGCATGAAGTGCTAACTAAAAGAGGAGTTCTATGAAGTTCAACATCATCGGGATCACGGGGCTACACACGGACCAGGCTGGCAATACGCGCACGGTCGGCGCTGGGAAGGATGCGGCTGCGGATGTACTGGTAAGCATCGGCTACGTCAAAGTGGGGTTGGCCGACCCGCTCAAGCGCATCTGCAAGGAGGTCTATAACTTCAGCGATGAACAACTGTGGGGACCTAGCGCGCTGCGTGATACGCCTGATTTCAGGTATCCGAGAGGGGCTCAGCAATACCGTGACGCTTACGATCGCGAAGCCGCTGTAAGCCTCGAGCATGAGTCCGCGGGGCGCTTAGACGCCGCTGCTTCGGCACGTGCCAACGCAGTTGCTTGGGCGACGCAGGGCTGGCTCACACCGCGTCTGGCGCTGCAGCTACTCGGCACGGAGTGGGGCCGCCATTGCTACGACAACACTTGGATGGAGTACGCCATTCGAATAGCGAAGGAGCTCAGTACGGGCGTCTACACGTACACGCAGCAGGCGGGGTTAGTACTTGCTGATGGCAGGGTGAAGCCGCCGATTGGCGTGGTGTTTTCCGACATCCGTTTCTTCAATGAGTACGACGCTATCAAAGCGGTGGGCGGTAAGGTCGTACGCGTGAAGCGGCAGTATGCGGCTGTCTTCCCGCCTGGTACCGATGCAACGCACACCAGTGAGCGCCAGCTGCCTACCTATGATGACGGCAAATTCGACTACATCATCGATAACAGTGGCGATCTGCACATGCTGAGCATGCTGACCAGGCGCATGGACGATGTGCTCCGCGGTATGCTGATGGACTTCGACGAAGCGAACGTAGACGTCCCTCCATGCCTTCGTAGCTGAGCCGCTATACTGAGGCCCTCATGGCCTTCATCCAACTAGACCAAAACGAGTACGAGTCACTGATTGAGCTCGCGCGCCGCGGGGCGATTCAAGCAGACGGTACGGTGCATGCCGACTCTGCGCGCGCTCTCAACCAGTGGCTCGAGTACATCGAGAAGAAGAACGGGATCACCAGGTACTTCGTGTGGGTACAGTGGCAAGAGCAGGACGCTCCGTTGCCTGCTGGTACCAACTTCCCAACAAAGTGGCCGCCTGAGATGCGGGCCCCACTCGCTACGGTGTCGCGTCCTATCGCGCGCATCGACGTTGAAGCTTTGGTACAAGCCAAGGCGAAGAAACCGACGAGTATTCTCGTCACCAAAGATCCAGCCGGCGTTGTCGGCTGGACCGAGCTAGATGCGTTCTTCAAGTAATGAGTGACATCGCAGACCGACTACGTGCGCAGACGCAGCAGTACACCGAACAAAACCTTCGGCAGAAGCTCACGGAGGCAGAGGCAGTCAGGCAAGAGAACACCAAGGTCATTGAACGCCTAACCACCGCGCTGGCTGTTGCTGTACAGCACACTAAAGAAGCAAACGAGATGGCCGACGCGTTGATTCACTTCGTTGTGAACAACGTGGACGAAGGCCCGGCATGGTTGATCGAGTTGGTGGCAAACCGAATGGAGGACAAGCTGACGCCGAAAGTAGAGGGGGAAGCGAAACGCGCGCTCGATGGGATCGGCGCCGGTGCCATCCTGCGCTGTGTGGGTGGTAAATTGGTGTGGGAGAAGCCGTGAGAGGTCGAGCCTCCGTGTCACAAAGGTGCCCCATGCCAGATGCTGTCGACGTCGCCATCGAAACTGAAGAAGGCGGGTTCTTTCAATTTCTGAACGTGCGCAAGGCCGACCTGTACGGAGCGCTCGATCGGGCGTTGGCAGACGGCGTCGTTCTTTCCATCGTCAGCATCGAGAGCTGCGCGCTCGTCATACCTTGGGCCTTGGTGCGCCGGGTGACTTACATCCCCTCCATGGAGGAGGACCGCGAAGAGGCTTGGACTACGCTCTGGGAGCAGCTATCGGAGACCGGATGAATCTGCCGTGCATGAATTGCAAGAAAGAAGTCGAGGAGGGGCAGGGGAAATTCTTCGCCCAGGTATACGTGTGCCCCTCCTGCCATGAGCAGGCGCAACACTTTCACAACCGCCTCGTTCGCGAGCTCAACTTCCTGCTCGTCATGGCCAAGGAGAGCATCCGACTAGCCCTTGTCCAGAGCAAGTTTTCCTTCCCCGAGGGGCCTGCGGGTGAACCCTCGAAGGAGCAAGTGCTAAAAGAGATCCTCTTGATGGAAGAGCGGCGCGACCGCTTAGCGAGAGAACAAGCCACATGCACAGCCTCGACGGGCAGTACGAAGCCCAATGCACCCACCCCGGACCTCCTCAGTGCGGCGGACGACGCCTCTTTACACAAGCACTCGCCGCGGGGCTGAAGATCGGCGATGTTGTACCTCCTGATCCCCGCGACGAGGAGTTTGGTAAATGCCCCAGGTGCAAGAGGTACTCGCTGAGAATCACGAAGGGTCCGCCACAACCGGAGCCGAAGCCCCCCAAAGGCTTTTCAAAAATCCCGGAATAGCGCGCTGGCTGCGCGCGGACTGGGCGTCGCCCGTTGGCACGTTGCGCGATGTAGTTGTGACGATAAAGCGTTCGAAGGTGAGCCAGGGCTGGCTCACCTGGCGCCTCGTCCACATTCCGGAATTTCTACTAGAGCGCCGCGCTGCCCTGCTCTTGTTGCAAGGGCAGCGGCTGAGCGACATTCTGATCCCGAACCATCAGCTCGACATCGGGCTCGGGCAGGTCCCGTTTCCTATCGCCCATCAGATACTTCGTGTTGACCCCTTCGAAGCATGGCGTCCTGTTCCAAGGCTTACCAACCTGGCTCTAGCGTATCTCGAAGACGTACCAGCCGGCGCACGTCCCACAGAAGTTCTGGCGGTTCTGGCGACAGATTCCGCCTTGTATTGACCAAGTCCTTTTTTCTAGCTACTTGTTGGCGTATAAGTGGCGCCAAGAACGGAGATGCATGGCGAAGCGTGAAGACGGCGGTTCTGTGATCGAGAATCCAGGAGGGCCTGGCATCCCTCCTTCCACGACGCGGCGCGATGCAGCGCGCCCTACTCCCTTCGGGGGTATGCCCCAAGGTCCTTTCGTGGACCCGGCCATCAGCGACCCGGCCGCACTCAAGTACGCGCAAGGCGCTGTCGATCGGCGCCGGCCTACGCAGGCCATCCCCCGCTATCACGAGCCGGTGGCAGGGGGCCCGGACGTTCCGATCCCTCCGTTGACCGCTGACCCTATGGGCGGCCTCACCATGGCGCAACAGGCGGCTGCGCACCGATTGCCCCAGCCGGCATTCGGCGGGCCCCAGCAAGCCGCTCAGGCGCCGAGCATCGTCAGTGGCGCTGAGCACTTGCAGGTGGCGCCGCCGCCCAGGGGGAGTGCCGCGACTACCTTCCCCTCCGGCATCCTCCCGTCCGACTTGCTGCCGGATGCGGCGACCAAGGACGCGACGTTTCGGCAGGGCCATGGCGACCGTATCGCTGCGAACCAACCGGAGATGGCGTTCAAGTACGGGGTGATCCGCAACGGACAGTTCGTGCCCCCACAGCAGCTGGCTCAACTAGGCAGGAATGCGGCAGCCGCGCGTGGCGGAGCTCCTCAGCAGGCCAAGCTCAGCAACGACACGGTGCGCGGCCTGGAGGCTCTGGAGCAGTTCAACGCTCAGCGCAGCAAAGTCGAGGGTGGCGGGATCGACCAGCGCATTGCAGAGGATGCTGCTGCAGGGCCTGCTGGCGCCGCTGGTGCTACCGAGGAGAAGCTCACCGAGGCGGAGCAGAAGAACCTGCTCGCCGACATGGACGAGTTCGACATTACTCGGCTGCGCAACGCGCTCTACAAGGATCTGCTCAACAACGACGGGCAGAAGAAAATCATCGAGGCGCGACTCAAACCGCTGGACCTGACGCAGCTCGTGAGCACTGGGCGCGTTACGCAGGTCGTCCCCATCATCCCTGGTAAGTTCGAGCCGGAGTTTCAATCATATGGCGGCGACGAGGACTTGATTATCAAGCGCTTGCTCGCACTAGAGATAGAGAACCTCAAATCGGCGGGAGGCAGCTTCGATCGGTACATTACCGACCGGTACACACTCATGGGCCTCACGGTCTCCGTGCGCTCGGTCAACAAACGCTTGTTGCCTGACGTCTACGACGCAGAGGGCAACTGGAACGATGACATGTTCTGGGCGAAGTACAAGATGGTGTCGAAGTTCAACTTCCACATGATCGGCTCGCTCGTCGTGAACTGGTTCTGGTTCGATTTACGTGTGCGCCATCTCTTCAAGGCCGAGGCCCTGGGAAATGGCTAGATACCCCCGAGGGCTGGGCGCAAGCGAACCTGATGCTTGCGACGCTGAGGAAGCCGCCGCCTCGGGGGTCGATGCAAGCGTACATGCTGCAGGCTCTCCTCCTACGCAAAGACCAAATCGAGTACATGCGCACGCACGCCCTCGTGCAGGCCATCGTCAACAAAGAGGCCGCTGACGAGGCCTTGAAGTCGTACCGCGGCGTAGCGCTGCCGTACCTAGCGAAGATTCAGACCGACGACCGCAGCCAGCACATCAAGCGCCTCATGTCCGAAGTCTCACGTGGTCCGATGCAGATCACGCAGGTCATGGAGCAGAAGAAAGTGCGCAGTAAGCTCAAGACGAAACACATTGAGCGTAGTTCAGAAGAGCAGGTGGCTATGACACGTAGGGTCAACAAGAAGATGGGCGGTTACATGTAATGGCGAACGACACCGTCAAATTCTGCCCGCAATGCGGCAGCGCCAGCGTCGACTACTCCGAGCTCGCCGGAGGCAGCGCTGATTGCCGCGGCTGTTTGTGGAAGGGCAACGCCGATGAGCTGCTGGTCGTTCCCATCCAGCACGACTTCGCCATGGGCAAGGAGTCCATCATCGCCGAGATGATGCAGAACGTCCGGGGCATGCTCTCGGGCGAGCTCGGCCTGCCCTGGCTCCGTTTCTTGTTGAAGTGGGGCTTCGTGGCGGGAGATATCAACGACCCAGCCAACACGGTGGACCGCAAGCAGTTCTCGCGGTACCTGGCTGCTATCGGGCGAGGATGCGTAGCTGCAGTTCTCGAAGAGCGGGAGCGCCAAGAGTGCGCACAAAGGAAGTCCAATGCACCAAGCTGACCAAGATCCTCCTGTCGACGATGTGCCGGCGGGCGGACTCAGCTGTTTCATCTCGCAGGACCGCATCTGTGGTCCAGACTGCATGGCGTTCAGCACTGCCCACGCCCCAGGCAGCCCATACGTCGGCGAGCAATGGGCGTGCTGCCGGTTGCTCGTGAACGTCGAACGCAGCGGCAAACACTTGGTCGTACTGGCCGACGGCATCAACAAGGCGGTGACCCTCATGGCCACCGAGCAGCGTCTCAAGAAAGCACCGGGTATCTAATGCAAGTTCGGTTGTTGACGGTGGCGCAGGAGTTCTCCTGCGAGACAGGTAGCACGCATAGCTATGCGGTACTGGAGCTCCCTGGTGGTGATGAAATCCGTGCGCTCATCTCTGAAGAGTCGCTACAGCTGATCGTGTCGAACCTAGTGGTGAATGGCGGCGCCGTTGCCCAGGCCGCACTGCAGCACGCTGCCTCAGCGCCACCGCCGACACCGCGGCAAGCCGCTGCTCCGGAGCGTGTGGAAGAGGAGCGCGAGTTCTTTCCCATGCGTGCTTCGAACGACGAAACGGATGGGCTCGTTTCCACCTTCGGCGGTGATTACTCCAAGGAAGGCGCCTCCATCGAGGACCCGCTACTGGAAGCTGTTGGCGCTCAATTGGAGCAGGCCGAGGCCACGTTGGCGCGTGCCATCGGCGACACCAGCACGCTCTCTGGCGCTGCGCTGCGCGACGTGGTGTCCAAGCTTGCGGCCGAACCCGTGCAGCAGGTGCGTCGAACCCGAGCTCCGGTGGTGCAAGCAGATGCCATGGGCAACCCCATCATCACCGGTCCTGGTCGCGTCGACATTCAGGACATAACCGGCGGTGATTTATCTGACGAAGAAGATGCCGGCCAGGCATGATCACTATCGTCTGCACCAGCTGCAAGACGGCGCTTTACGTCATCGGGGAGGTGTCCGAAGTGGACCATCTCCTCGGCACCCGCAGCGAGTACTGGCCGGACAAGTTCCCCTGTTTCAACTGTAACGCCAAGGCTAGCGGGCTTCTTACAGCTGAGGTTAGCCCTGCGGCGATGCATGAGCTCAACGTGTACGAGCTCAACGTGCAGGAGGCCTTCGCCGCCATCAACGGGCTTGGCATCCCTGCTGAGCGTAACTGCTGCGCGGAGGTGGTGGTGCCGCTGCTTGAGTCGGTAGGGCTCAAAGTAAACGGTAAGGAGTTTCGCGGTGCGATGAGGTATTTCATCGACGCGCTGGAGCTTCCAGACGGGACCAAGCTGCACTTGGCAGCCAGCCCACAAGGTGCCTGCGTCTACCGCGTAACCAAGCCTCACAGCTACAGAAAGGCGAACGATGTCGGGTGACGTGAAACTCTCGTACAAGCGCGAAGGTGAACGGTACGTCGGTCTGATCGAACACGGCTCGAAGTTGTTCGAATTCAAGGACGGGCTCACTTTCGCCGAGATGATGATGCACACGAACCGGTTCTTGGTGCAGAGCCCGGGCGCCGACCTCGTCATCATGCGTGGCGATCGGACAGGCCTCATGCCAATCAAGCTCGAGCCCGCGCTCTTGGTGCAGCTGAGAGACGACCCGGTTGGCTACATCAAAGCCAACAGCCCAGCTCCGCGTGTACTCGACCTGCGGCCCGAGCGCACCAGCAAGCTCGTGGCGAATGAAAAGTACGACATGCCGCGCCATGCAGGACTGCGTCATGGGCTCAACACCTTGGCTGACGCTTTTGGTGAAACGCTCTTCGCTAAGGCACGCGCGGGCACCGACAAGTACTGGCGCTACGAGCACCCGGGTACCGGCCGCTGGTCGGACTTGCACACGATCGAGTACTGGTTGAAATCACACGCGACTGAAGTGCAGCCCATCGACGACAAACATGGCTGGCTACTCATCAGCGTTGAGTTGCTGTTGGCGTCGGGGGCGCCGCGGTTTTACTACCCACGCGAGTGGAACAAATTTGGCAGCTGGATCACCAAGGAGCAGCTGCGCGTCAAGCTCGAGCAGTATAGGAAGGACAAAGTACATGTCGATCGGTAACACAGCCCCCAAAAACCCGCTCGCCGCCCGTATGCAGGGCGTGCGCGTCGCTCGCGACACTTCAGGTACCACCGAGGCCGGCACACCGAACGTCGTCAACCTCACCGTCCCGGCGGAGTGGGTCGTCATCAATTACAACGACGCCCGCGGACGCGCCGTAAGCGCGCTCTACCTCAAGGTCGGCGATGCGTACTACGCCTCGCGCGACACCGTGGAATGGACCGGCAACTTGCTGCCCATGACCGACTGGATCAAGCAGCAACTCGATGCAAAAGCGGCCGAGAAGGCACGTGACGCCAAGCCGGTCGCCATGCCGACCACGGACGCCGTGGACTTGCTCGAGAGTGACGAGGAGACATGAACGTCAGGCTCCACAGTGATTGGATGATCGCCGTCTTGGAGCCGGCCCCGACGACCACGTCTGGCGGCATCTTCAAGGTGGGGCCTGAACCCATTCGTTTTGCGCGCTGCAAGGCAGTGGGCCCGGGGCGACGCTTCACTAACAAGAGAACTGGCAAGGAGTACGTGGTGCCATCCGAGGTCCAGCCTGGTGACCGCTTCCCGTTCTTCAAAGCGGCGAGCGAGACTAAGCAGGGCCATCAGTTGGCCATGTTGCTCGAAGAGGGCGAGGTGCTCATTCGCGCCAGCGACGTGCTCTTCGTCGTCGACGATGGTGACGTCGAGGTTTCTCTATGAGGCTTCTTCATCGCACGGGCCCGGGCGCACTCGGGCTCAACTACATGTGGCTGCCGACCTTTGTCGGTATGAACACCGCGCTCATCAAGCGCATTGAGGAGCACGTCAGCCCGCTCTTGGTAGGTCAGGCCATCACGGACGAGCTCCTCGAGCAAGCAGACCACCTCATCATCAAGTTCCTGGAGAACGAGTTCCCGAACATCCGGGGTATCTTCGACTACCTGGACGGCTTGAAGTATGTGGAAGCCGATGCCGAGACCCAAAAAGAACAACACCGGGCGCTTGAATCTTCGCCTTCCTAAGGAGCTCGTGCGTCGCATGCACGCGTACTCGAAGCGCCACGGCATCGCGTTGGGCGACGTAGCTGCTGTATTGTTTCAACGGCTGCTCACAGAGGAAGCAAACGCTAAAGCGCTGCAGGAAGTTCAACAGTACGACGCGGAGCAAGCGTGATGTCCTACGAAGAAGAGAAAAAGACGGTCGAGGTCGACCCCGCTACGGGGGTCCCTGGTTTGCTCAAAATGGTCGAACGCATTCTCGAGCTCGGCCGTGTCCAGCAAGTAGTCATTGAGCGAGGCAAGGTCAGTTACGCCCGCTTCAAGCGCCCGGACGACCAAGGGCACGAGCTAGCCGTCGACCTTGCCTCGCTCATGCCGCACGCTGTGATTCGGAACAGCCAGCTCGTGGAGCTGAAGGTGGAGACGGACAACGCGGCAGTCGTCGTTGGGCAGCTGTTTGCTCGAGCCTACATGGACGGCGTGGCTCCGGTGGCGTTGACGAGCGGCACCAACTCGCTCTTCCACTTTTGGCATACACAGACGACGAAGATCGTCCTTCCACACGACTCCTGCTATGGCTTGCCTTTTGTGCAAGACAACCAGCTGCCCAACGAAGCACTATTTTTATGTGCTGCGTACAGCAGGTACGGCAAGCTGGTAGACGTCGTACGTAGCTACAAGATCACCATCCCTCTACTGCGAAAGAAATCCCATGAGTGACCTGGCCAAAGCGGTTGCGCGTTCAGGCGCGCTCGATGCTGGCATGCTGCGTGAGTTCGGTAAGTGGAAGCTACCGGGGGTCGTGACTCCCTCGGAAGATGGTTTCACCACGCCTGAAGAGGCGGTTGCCGCTATCGAAGAAGCGCTCACCAGCGAGGACCAAGTAGCGGTGCGTATTACGGACCTCGACGTGGTGAAGCACTACTTGCAATCACGTCGACGCGGCAAGCTGCACGTGGTCAACTCCGAGAAGGAGACTAGCGGAGCCTGGCCCGTCACTTACGGCATCATTCATCGCAACAACCAGGATGAGTACATCATCCCGTGGAACAGTGACTCCATCGAGGACTTGCTCACAAACGGTGAGACCTACTTGGCTACCGAGGACAAGCAAAAGGTCTACTTCTCGACCATCACTGATTTGTATTTCGGACAGCAGAAAGCTTTCATGCTCTGCATTCAGCGTAAGACCAATGGCCGCAAGTAAGCTCGACTTGTTCAACGTGTTGGTGCAACGTACCGGGCTAACGGTGGTGGAAGAGCGCGAGCGCGAGAAGCAGCTGCGCTTCTTGTGCCGCGTCAGCCCTAAGCAGTGGGCCTTCTTCGGGCCCATTGTGCGCAGCCTCATACTTACAAGCGAGAAGCCAGGCAACCCTTGGACCTGCGACATCTCCAAGCTCTACATGGTGCGCAATGACAAGGTGCTCTACATCTGGCGGATCGTCTTTCAAGGGGAGGCTATCAGCACCAAGTACGCGTCGATGATCGCCGCCATTCAAGCAGCTCCGCGGCCGCAGCGTGTCGAGCTCCAAAGCCAGCTACTGCCAGGCTACCGCCCCGGTGATGTCCGCGGTGGCGTCAATGAAAAGGGCAAGGGCGTGTCGTCGGCAGATAGCTCTCCAATGATCCTGACCTCACGGATGGGGAGAGCTACCCGATGAGCGGCGCTATTCGGTTCGACGACGTCCGGGAGGGTGAGATCGTCCTCTCTGGTGAGGAGCAAGAGCGCTTCCTCAAGCAGGCCAGTGCGATGGCGCAGCAGCTCGCCGACACCTCGGTGAAGGCCAAGTACAAGCTCGAAATCATGTTCGCCAAGAGCCGTTCGAGCCAGCGCCCGACGCCAGGTATGCTCAGCTTCTGGGCCTCTGGCGCCAAGCTACATGGTGGTGGCGACGATAAGCTATACCTCTGCCCTGGCCGTACCCTCAAGGTGAGCGGCTGTACTGCGGTGCTTCAAGCGAACTACAACAACTCGCGTGGAATCATCTGCCCGGCGTGCGGCTCGTTGTGGAAGCATGAAGATGTCATCGGGGAGTTGATGTTCAACCTACCGATGCGGAAGTGGGCGGAGGTGCTGTACCAGTACTACCGGCTCTTCGAGTACAACGCCGACATCTACTTGAAGTACGCGAAGGACGACATCCGTACGGTGTCTTTGGCGCAAAAAGACAAGGCGACGTGGAAAGGCAGCCAACAGCTGGATGCGGTGCGGGAGAAGCGGGCTCGACAGGTCTATCC
>JACCDR012512659.1_pt1 | contig 10716 bp, 8 predicted proteins | sample 7446431 | NCBI WGS metagenome assembly JACCDR01 (sample SAMN15323443, study PRJNA562643) | freshwater metagenome | isolation source: river surface water | place: USA:Blue River Watershed | collected 2017-08-17 | reverse complement strand
TGGATTTTGGAGCCTATCTGCAGCGTCCGCCGGTGCCTACGTTGTGGCTTCTCTTACGGTGAGCATTGGCGGTCACGGCCTGCGTGAGGGCACTCCGATCGCCTTGCTCCCGGTGCTGGGCATTGGGTCGGGACAGGACGCGCTGGTCGCGTTGCTGGCCATGGCCTTTTTCACCCTCACCGTCGGCTGGAGCCTGGTCGGTGGCGTGGTGGTGTTGTTGGCCCCGAAAACCGCCACCCGCGTGGGCTGAGCGGCCAACCCGCCTCAGATCCGCTCGAAGCGGGGATGTCCGCGCCGCCAATCCGACCGGCCGGGCGGAACCGCATGGTCATCGCGTCCACGTCCGCGATGCTCGCGTTTGTTGCCGTCGTAGCTGCGACGCTCGGGCAGGGCCGGATTGCTGGTGAGCGGACTGATCACGGGCGTCATGGGCGTCTCGTAAACCGGCTTCGGCGAGTCGTAGAAGGTGTAGCTCACCGGCCACAGGGCAAATTCCTGCTGGTGGTCGTAGCGGTCGCGGTAACGTGGGTAGCGGCGCACCCGGTAGTAAACCGGTTCGCGTTCGGCCTCAGCCGCGGCCACCCGCGCTTCCAATTCGCGCAGTCGGTGCGAGTCCGCCTCCCGGCGCGCCTTTTCCTCCAGTTGCTCGCCGAATTTGAGGCGGGCGATGGTCAGCGGCTCGGCGCAGGGCACAGCGGGATAGCGCCGGCTGAAGTCTTCCCAAAAGGCGACCTGGTAGGCCACCGGCGACGCCAGAAAACCCGCATCCGCCAGCTTGCGGTCCCGCAGGGCCGTGCCCTCGGCCAGGGATTGTGAACGCTGGGCGGCCAGCTGCGTCTGCAAACGCTCTTCCCGCGCCGCCAGGGCCGCCTGTTCTTCCTCCGAACGCAATTCGACCCGGGTGACCCGGCCCGCGTTCAGCTCAACCGTGCCGCGCTCAAAAAGGAGCACCTGCCGCGCCCCGAGTTGCATCTGCCCGTTGGGCTTGCCCAAGGTCGCGCGCACCTCATCGAGGGTGGCCCCGGTGTTCACCTCCGCGCCCGACCAGACGGCAGTCGTGAGGGCAAGCAGGGCGGCGCGCAGAACGGGAGTTTTCATGCCGGATGGGACACCGCCAACCTAGGTTGGTTCACCGCGGAATCAATCGGTTTTACCTTTTACACGTCCGCAATCCGCATTGAACCGGCCCCGCGCGTGGTCATTTTCCGGCCCATGCGCATCCGTGTCATCACCGCCGGCGGCACCATCGACAAAGTCTATTTCGACGACGCCAGCACCTTCAACGTCGGCGACCCCCAGGTCGGCCCGCTCTTCAAGGAAGCCAACGTCACCTTCGACTACGTCGTGGAATCGGTCATGCAGAAGGACAGCCTCCACATGACCGACGAGGACCGCGCCCTCATCCGCACGCGCGTGGCCGCCGCGCCCGAGAAACTCATCCTCATCACCCACGGCACCGACACCATGACCGCAACCGCCGCCCACCTCACCGGCCTGCCCGACAAGGTCATCGTGTTCACCGGCTCGATGGTGCCGGCGCGTTTCCGGCAGACCGATGCGTTTTTCAACCTCGGGTGCGCCGTCGGCGCGCTGCAGGTGCTGCCGCCCGGCGTCTATATCGCGATGAACGGCCGTGTCTTCCCCGCCACCGACGTGAAGAAGAACCGTGCCGAAAGCCGGTTCGAGCCCAAGGCATGAAGAAACTCCCGCCCGACACCAGAAAACGCATGTGCACCGGCAAGCGCCGCTACCGCACCCAGGGCGACGCCCTCGACGCCGCACTCTGCGCCGGGGTCGAGCGCCAGCGCGCCGCCTACCGTTGCGCTCTCTGCGGACACTGGCACCTCACCTCGCGCTGATTCCCGCCTCCATGCCCTTTCTGCTCTTATTGCTCCTGAGTGTCGCCGTCATTGTGCACGGACAATCAGCCGGCGAACCGCCGTTGCGGCCCGAGGACACCCCGGCCCTGCCGCCCGCGGAGGCCACCGAGGAATCCATCGCCGAACCGGAGACTCCGCCCGGGCGCCCGGTGAACGACTGGCTCGAAGCCCAGGTCGAGCTGCATCGCCGAGGCTTTTCCTGCGGTTCGATCGATGGTGTGCGCGGCGCGCAGACCGCCACCGCCCTCAAGGCCTGGCAAAAAAACGAAGGCCTGCGCGAAACCGGCGACCTCGACCGTGCCACCAAGGCCGCACTCCTTCTGTCCGAACCTGCTCTCACCGACTACACCTTCACCACCGAGGACAGCGCCGCCACCGCACCCGTGCCCGACACCTGGCTCGGGAAATCCGAACTCGACGCCCTGCGCCACGGCACGCCGCTGGAGATGCTCGCCGAGCGTTTCCGCGCCAATCCCAAGCTGCTCGTCAAACTCAACCCCGAGGTGAACTGGGACGACCTGCTGCCCGGCACGAAGATGGTCGTGCCTGCGGCCGACCCCACGCTCGCCCCCGGAAGGGTCGCACGCATCCACATCTACCTTGCCGAGAAAGTGCTCCAAGCCGTGGACGAGACCGGACGCATCCTGCTGCACACGCCGGTGAGCATCGCCCGCAACGTCGAGAAGCGCCCCGTCGGCGAACTGCACGTCACGGTCGTCATACCGGACCCCAATTACACGTTCGACCCTGTCGTCTTCCCCGAGGTGCCCGAAGCGCAGGAGCTCGGCCGCAAGCTCATCATCGCCCCCGGCCCGAACAACCCCGTCGGCGTCGCCTGGATCGGTCTCGACCGCACCGGCTACGGCATCCACGGCACGCCCGATCCCGAGAAGGTCGGCCGCACCGAATCCCACGGCTGCTTCCGCCTCGCCAACTGGGACGCCCGCGTTCTCGTCCGCCTCGCCTGGGTCGGACTGCCGGTGACGGTCGATCCTTAAGCCGGCGGAATTTTATTCCGCGCCCGCCTGGACGTCCCGCAGGATTTTGCAGGCAAACCGGTATTCCATGTTGGCCGAACCCACGGGCCGGGCGGCCTGCTTGAGCAGTTCCAGCGCCTCCGCCCTGCGGCCGGCGAGCCAGTGCAGCATGCCCGCGTAATAATAGGCCTCACACTCCTGGTTGATCTGCCGTCGCGGCGTGCTCGCCTGCCGGCTGCCTTCGATCAGCGACGCCGCCGGAATGCGGCCGGCCAGATGCAACGCCACCCGCTTCTGCCAGTCGTCTTCCCACTCGAGGACATCCGCCAGGTAACCGAGGTCGGGCGCTCCGCGTTTTCTCAGCAGGAGATCGAGGAAGAAACTGGCATAGTGCCAGGTGTTCGTATCGCGATCGAGCCGGGCTTTCCGGATGGCCTCGCGATACTCACCCTCGGCTTCCTCGGGTTTGTCCAAAAGCTCCAGCAGGCTGCCGCGAACATAGTGCGGATAGGCCTCGGCGTCGGCCATTTTCCGGAGCCGGTCGGCATCGGCCAGCGCCGCTTCCGCCTGGCCCAGTTCATGGCGCAACCAGAGGCGGGAGACCAAAAAACTCTGGATGTCAGGTCGCAGTTCCACGGCCCGGTTGGCCGCGGTCAGCGCCGCGCCCCATTGGCCGGACCTGTGGCGGATGATCCCGAGCAGGTAATGGGCGGCGGCCAGCTGCTGGTCCAGTCGCAGCGCCGCCTCGGTGTCCGCCAGGGCGAGGCTTAGGTTGCCCAGATCATAATGGGCGCGGGCGCGACGGTAATGCACGTGCGCCAGTCCGTCGGGATATCCCGTGGCGATCTGGATGCCGAAATCATCAATGGCGCCCTGCAGGTCACCCAGCTCCAGGCGGGCATTGGCCCGCGTGGTGTAGGCGGGAATGGCCCGCGGATTGAGGTAGATGGCGGTGGTGAGATCCTCGATCGCCCCGTAGTAATCGCGCGCTTCGCCCCGGATCGCGCCCATGGCGAGGTAGATGTTGACGACCCGGGGATAGTGCTGGCGCGCCGCGTCAAAATTGAACCGCGCCTCCTGCAGGCGACCGAATTTTTGCTGCGCCAGGGCCAGATCCAGGCTCACCCGCACGTTCGCGGGCGCAAACCGCAGGGCATCCTCCAGCGCCTGCAGGGCTCCCGCGAGATCCTTCTTTACGACGTGCAGCTTCCGGGCCTTTTCCATGAGCCCGTCCGAGACCTCGGCATTTTCCTGCTGCACGGGAGCCGGCTGGACCGCGCTTTCCCGGGTGGCCAGCCGGACCAGATCCCGTTGGAGCCGGGGAAAGAGGCGGTCGAAATAGAGCTCGGCCTCCGCACCTGGGTGCCCCGCCGCCACAAAGGCCGCGACCATCCGTTTGGTCTCCTCCATCAGTCGCTGCCGCACCTCGCTCACCGCACCCGCTGGATCGTGGGGATTGGCGGCGACGGCATTTTCCAACTCCGCATAAAGCCGCTTAAAGTAGGCGTGCAGCTCCTTGGCCAGCGGGTCGGCCGGCTCGTAATCTTTCACCGCGAACCGCTCCTCCCACTCCCGGGCGAATCGCTCCACCGCACTGTTCTGGGCTTGGTGCGGCGCTCCGGTCGCCTGCGCCCGCAAGCCAAGGGGCACAACCAGGACCAACAGCGCGCACGCCGCCCGCCAGCGGGTTGCACCATGCCAATCGCTGAATGCTCCCAGGATCATGCGTGCAACATCAGAAGTCGCCCGCCCATGCCGCCGCAACCTGCGAATGCGCCGATGACGCAGTCCGAAAACTCTTTCACCACGCCTGCTGACCTGAGGACGCCAAACCGCCACCGCCAGCATGCCGCCGGCCGTCATTACCATAACCAATGCCAAGGTTCTCAATTCTCCGCGTTTGCCCCCGGCGGCATGTTGGAATCTAGTGCTGCGCCCCATGACAACGTTCCGTTTTGCCTGTCTAGGCACGGCCCTGGTGGGCGTGCTTTCCCTCACCGGCTGCGCCTCCGCCCCGGCCTCCACCCCGGCCTCCACCACCGCTGCGGCCACACCCGTCCAAGCGGGCGTCGTCAGCCAGCACGGCCGCCTGCAGGTGCAGGGCAACCGCATCGTCGGCGACCACGGCCGGCCGGTCAGCCTCGCGGGCAACAGCTTCTTCTGGAGCCAATGGATGGGGCGCTTCTATACGGCCGAAACTGTCGCCTGGCTGAAAAAGGACTGGGGCTCCACGATCGTCCGCGCGGCCCTCGGTCTGCACAAGGAGGACGGCTATCGCCAGCACCCTCGGATCAACCAGAACCGCATCCTCACCGTCGTGGACGCGGCCATCGCCCACGATCTCTACGTCATCATCGACTGGCATGACCATCACGCCGAGGACCACACCGAGTTGGCCGTCGCATTCTTCGCCGACATGGCCAGGCGCTACGGCGATCGCCCCAACATCATTTACGAAATCTACAACGAGCCGCTCAACGTCTCCTGGCCCAACACCATCAAGCCCTATGCCGAGAAGGTCATCGCGGCCATCCGCGCGCACGATCCCGACAACCTCATCGTCGTGGGCACGCCCGTCTGGTCCCAACGCGTGGACCTCGCCGCCGCCGATCCGGTCAAGGACCCCAACGTGGCCTACGCGCTCCACTTCTACGCCGGCACCCACAAGGCCGACCTCCGCGCCCGGGCGGAAAAGGCGCTCGCCCTCGGCGCGGCGCTCTTTGTCACCGAATGGGGCGCCTGCAACGCCGACGGCAACGGCCCGATCGACGACGCCTCGGTGCGCGAATGGTTCGCCTTCATGCGCGAGCATCAGCTCAGCCATTGCAACTGGTCCGTCGCCGACAAGCGCGAGACCGCTTCCATCGTGACTCCCGGCGCTTCTTCCACCGGCGGCTGGGCCGACGCCCAGCTCACGCCCTCCGGCCGCTACGTCCGCGACCTCATCCGCAACTGGGGCAAATGACCGGCTGAAGTCGGCCCATCCCCTGCAGCCAGGGACCAGTCCCCAAACCGGGCCGCGTCTTGGTCGCTTGGATTTTCTTTGGCCTTTGGCGGTTTGGCCCTTGGAGTTTCCCGACCGATGCTCCGCCTGCTGCTGCCACCCAACCTCGAAGCCGCCATCCCGCGCGACGCCATCGCCGTGCGGGTGGAGCTCGACCTCTCGGCGCCTCCCCCCGTTGAACTGCTGCCCGCCCTCGCCCTCCTGCAGCGCCTCGGCGTAAAGCCCGAGCCCGCCTCGCTCGTCCAGCTCACCCGCACCCAGCTCCGCGAACTGATCACCGCCCTCCCCGGCCAGCCCGTCTTTTTCTACGGCACCCTGCCCGAGGTCCCCCTCGCCTGGCACAACCGCGAGCTCTCCGGCGTCAGCGAACTGCTGGCCAAGTCCGCCCCGCACCAGCCCAATGTTCGTAATACGAACATTCCTCCGACCGGCTCAGTCGCGCGAGCCCCGGCGAATGTTCGTATTACGAACATTGGGGCGGTGGCCCCTCCCGGCAACGGACCTGGCGCCCCCCTCCTCATCGACGGCTCCGAGCACTTCCTCGCCCTCACGCTGCCGGCGCGCGGCTCGGCGAACTACGACGCGGTGCTGGAGTTCCTGCGCGAGCATCGCTTCGTGCTCGACCCGCTCAACCGCAAGTGGTGGCTGCGCGACCGCCACCGCGTGCTGAACATCCTCGCCACCCAGGGGCGCCTGCTGCGCGAGGACTTCGGCGCCGAGTTCACCGACAACTTCAAGCGCAACACCGCCCACCTCAAGGAGGCCGAGGCCTCCGCCGAGATCACGGAATCCGCCGACGGCTACGACGTGTCGCTCGGCCTCCACGCGGGGAAAGCCTCCGAGGCCCAGGTGCGCGACGCCGTCGCCGGCGGCCGCGGCTACGTCGAGGACGGCAAGGCGATCTACCTGATTGACCGGAGCCGGCTCGAAAAAATCCAAGCCGCCCACCGCAAGCTTGCCGGCGATCCCACCGAAGCCGGGAGCGCCGTCCGCAAGCATCGCATCAGCAAGGCCCGCGCCGCCGAGGTCAACGACCTGCTGGAGGAAATCGCCCCGCATTTCCAGGCGCCCGAAACCTGGCGCCGCCGCAGCACCGCCCTGCGCAACCTCACGTCCCTGACTCCCGCGCCGATCCCCACGCCGCTCGATGCCATCCTCCGCCCCTACCAGAAGCTTGGCACCGCCTGGCTCTGGCACCTCTACCGGCAGGACCTCGGCGGCATCCTCGCCGACGAGATGGGCCTCGGCAAGACGCTGCAGGCCCTGGCGCTCGTCGCCGCGGCGAGGTCCGCCCATACCCGCACCGTGCTGCGGGCGCCGCATCTCGTCGTCTGCCCCGCCTCGCTCGTCGAAAACTGGCGCCGCGAGGCCGCGCGCTTCGCGCCGGAGCTGAAGGTCTTCGTCCACCACGGCAACCGCCGGCTCGCGGGCCGGGACTTCGCGACCTACGACCTCGTGCTGACCTCCTACGGCACGCTCGCGCGCGACAGCGTGTTGTTCGAGTCCGTGGAATTCGACCTCATCCTCGCCGACGAGGCGCAGCACCTGAAGAACCGCCGCACGCAGGCCGCCCAGTCGTTGCGCGCGCTGCGCGGCCGCGGCCGGTTCCTGCTCACCGGCACGCCGCTGGAAAACTCGCTCGACGACCTGCGCTCGCTCTTTGAATTCCTGATGCCCGGCTTCCTCGCGAAGGTGCCGCCCGGCCTCAAGCGCGAAGAGCGCGGCTGGCACGACGCGCAGCTCCGCACGCAGACCGCCCCCTACATCCTGCGCCGCACCAAAGCCGCCGTGGCGCCCGAGCTGCCGGAGAAGATCGAGCAGACCATCTGGTGCGAGCCCAGCGCCGCCCAGGCCGCGCTCTACCGCCGGATGCAGGAGGACAGCGAGCGCGAGCTGATGGACCTCGCCGCCCAGGGTTCGTCGGAGGGCAACCTGCGCTTCGCCGTCTTCACGCAGCTGCTGCGCCTGCGCCAGCTCTGCTGCGACCCGCGCCTGGTGCCCGCCGCACGTGACGCGACGGCGGCCGACTCCGCCAAGCTCGAGGCCTTCCGCGAACTGCTCGCCGAGAGCATCGACGAGGGCCACCGGATGCTCGTCTTCTCGCAGTTCACCTCCCTGCTCGGCCTGCTGCGCGAGGAACTCGACGCGCAGGGCGTGACCCATTGCTATCTCGACGGCTCGCTCACGCCCAAGGCGCGGCAGGCCGCGGTGGACAAGTTTCAAAACGATCCCTCCGTCCCCGTTTTTCTCATCTCCCTCAAGGCCGGCGGCACCGGCCTCAACCTCACGGGCGCCGACGTCGTCGTGCACTTCGACCCGTGGTGGAACCCCGCCGCCGAGGCCCAGGCCACCGACCGCGCGCACCGTATCGGCCAGACGAAGGTCGTCACCAGCTACAAGCTCATCTGCGCCGGCACGGTCGAGGAGAAGGTGCTCGCGCTGCAGGACACCAAGCGCGCTCTGCTTGCCGACGTGTTCGAGGCCAGCGACGTGGCCGCCGCCCAGCTCAGCCTCGCCGATCTGCGCGAGTTGCTGAAATAGCGGGTCATAGCCAAGGGATGCAACGGGTCCCGGCTTGCCCGCGGGCCGGCTTGCGCAAGACTGCCGCGGCTTCGTCGGGCCAACGAAGCGCAACCCCATACCCTCATGAAACGGTTCCTCCGTGACTGCCTTGCCCTTGCCCTGATGGCCCCCGCGCTGTTCGCCGCCGACAAGCTCGACCTCGAACGCGTCACGCCCGTGCCGGCCGACCAGCCGATCCCGACCCAGGATTTCTTCCGGCCGCGCGCCCTCGCCCAGCCGATTCTGAACCGCTCCGGCACCCACATCGCGGCCATCGCGACCGCCGACGAGGACAAGCACTTTCTCATGGCCTACGACATCGCAACGTCGAAGGTGAGCTCCATCGGGTTCTCCTCCACGAAGGATATCTACCGGGTTTACTGGCTGGGCGACCGCCGGCTGCTGTTTCAGCTCTCCTCCCGCAAGCAGTTCGGCCTCGGCATGGCCGTGACCAGCGTCGACAACCTCAACGACATCTCGGCGCTGCAGCAGTACAACGGATCGAGCCTCGTTTCCATCCCGCTGCAGGACCCGGAGCATCCGCTCGTCTGGAACCGCTTCCACCTCGAGACCCGGCGCGACGCGGGGGTCGTCGCGGTGCGCGCAAGCGTGCGCAATCTGCCGATCGTGGACCTGAGCGCCACCATGAACGACCAGGTTTACATGCAGTCCCACTCGAAGGTGCGCGACAACAACGACCGCACCACCGTCCGGAGCTACCCGCTCCCGCCGGAACCGAGCGTCACCTACGGCTACATGGCCGACAAGGAAGGCCAGCTCGCCTACGCCTTCACCTCCGCCAACGGCAACCTGGCCATGTTCCGGCTGGAGGGAGGAAAATGGATCGGCTGCCCGGTGAACCTCGAGGAAATCGACATCATCGACAACGCCAACCGGCCCGGCGAACTCCTCGTCATGGGCCCGGCCGTGGACGGAAAGCCCCATCCGCTCCAGCTGATGAACGCCGCGACCGGCCAGCTCGGCGACGTCCTCCTGCAGGACCCGGCCTACGACTTCAACGGCTGGACCTACAACAATCCGGCCACGGGCGACGTGCTCGGCGCCGTCTTCCAGAAGGGCGGGCCGCGGGTTTACTGGTTCAACGAGCAATACCAGGCGCTCCAGAAAATCCTCGACGGCATGTTCCCCAAACAGGTGGTCCGCATCATCGGCAGCGACGACAAGCACCAGATCTTCCTCGTCAGCACCTACTCCGACCGCCAGCCCGTCTCCTACCACTGGGTCAACCTCGCCGAGCGTAAGGCCGGCCTGTTCAAGAACTCGGCCCCCTGGATCGATCCGGCCCGCATGCAGCCGATGCAGATCATGCAGTTTAAGACCCGTGACGGCTTCAAGCTGGAGGGCTACCTCACGCTGCCTGCGGGCGCCTCCAAGGAAAACCCCGCACCCCTCGTGGTGCTTTGTCACGGCGGCCCCTGGGCCCGGGACAACTGGGGATTCAATGGCGAGGTGCAGTTTCTCGCCAACCACGGCTACGCGGTCCTCCAGCCCAATTACCGCGGCTCCACGGGTTCCGTCGGGCGCTTCCCCGCCGGCGACAAATATGACTTCGTCAAGATGCACCACGATGTCACCGACGCGGTGAAGACCGTGCTGGGCACCGGCCTGATTGACCGCAGCCGCGTCGGCATCATGGGCGCCTCGTTCGGCGGCTATCTCGCCGTGTCTGGCGTGGCCCACGAAACCGAGCTCTACCGCTGCGCCGTCACGAACGCCGGTGTCTTCGACTGGTCGCTGCAGGTGCAGTCCGAGAAATACGACCAATACGACCTGCCCTACTACGGCCGCATGATCAAAACGCTGGGTGATCCGCGCGTGGAGACCGCCCGCTACCAGGCCATGTCGCCCATCCACCACGTGAGCAAGATCAGAGTCCCGGTCTTCGTCGCCGGCGGCAAGGATGACCAGACCGTCGAGATCCAGCAGTCCAAGCGGCTGGTGGCCGAGTTGGAGAAACACCACGTGGCCCACGAAAAGTTCTTCGTCGGCGGCGAAGGCCACGGCATGGCCTTCTTGAAAAACGAGGTCGAACTCTACGACCAGATCATCGCCTTTCTCGACAAGAACCTGATGCCGAAGCGGTGAGGTGGAGCCCGCGCTGAAGCGGCGTCGCGCCGGACGCCGCTTCCCTTTGCCATTTACACCGGGCGCGCGCTCAGCGGTCGTAAACCTTGTCCGCGTTCACCCACGGGGTGACCTTGTCGAGCGCCGGGTAAATCGCGCGGCGCAGGGCGAGGAAGTTGATCGAGCCGCTCTCGCGGTAGAGCACCTC